>Ga0074195_1001590_pt1 | contig 30641 bp, 30 predicted proteins | sample EPASupsiteHSE623_FD_64525 | JGI IMG/M metagenome (GOLD analysis project Ga0074195, IMG submission 64525) | Bioremediated contaminated groundwater from EPA Superfund site, New Mexico - Sample HSE6-23 | ecosystem: Environmental > Aquatic > Deep subsurface > Groundwater > Contaminated ... | reverse complement strand
ACTCAAGGGGAAGCAAATGAGACATAAAGTAAGAAGAGGCCATTTGAACAGGTTTACCAGCTGGAGGAAAGCGACAGTTTCCAGCACCGTCCGCAATCTGATAAACTGCGGCAGGATAAAGACCACCAAAGCCATCGCCGCGGCAATCAGGCCTGAAGCGGAGAAGATGGTCACGCTTGCCAAGCAAAACACCCTGGCGGCCAAGCGGCGCGCTTACCGCACCTTGTGCTGTCATCAACTTGTCGCCAAACTGTTCGATGAGATAGGCCCGCTCTTTAAGGATATCCAGGGCGGATATTGCCGTATTCTTAACCTCGGAAACCGGCGAGGCGATAATGCCGAGATGGTGCTCTTGGAATTTACCCGTCTTCCCAAAGGCAAAGAAAAACCGATTATTAAGCATTCCGCCGTCAATAAAGAGTCCGCGGTGATCGACGCGGAAACGGTAAAAGAAGGATCTGCCGGCGCCGCCCAGCCTAAACCGCAGAAAAAGACCAGGCAGTATCTTCCGGAAGACCAGAAGTCCGGTAAGAAATTCTTAGGCGGCATCAAAGGGATATTCAATAAGAAAGATAAACCTACTCCGTAAGACGGAAGCAGGCAGGCCGTTCTTCCGCCGGTAGATTGATCCCCCGGCGCCCAGTGAGGCTCTTACTATGCGCATAGACACCCGGATTGCCGAACGATTGAAGAAAATAAAGCCGTCTTCCACTCTGGCCGTCACTTCAAAAGCCAGGAAGTTGAAGGCTGAAGGAAAGGACGTCGTCAGTTTCGCCGCCGGGGAACCGGACGCCGACACTCCCGATTTCATAAAAGATTCCGCGATAGAGGCGATCAAGTCCGGTTTCACGAAATATACTCCGACCACCGGTATACCGGAACTCAAAAAAGTAATTACCGAGAAACTGAAACGGGAAAACGGTCTGGAATATAAACCGGAACAGGTTGTGGTTTCCTGCGGAGCCAAACATTCCATTTTTAACGCCTTGATGGCGCTGGTGGACCCCGGCGACGAAGTGGTTATCCCGTCTCCGTACTGGGTAAGTTATCCGGAGATGGTCAATCTTTGCGGGGGGATTCCGCGTTTTGTGAAAACCTCCCCCGAGAACGGCTTCCGGGTGACCGCCGGAGAACTTTCCGCGTATATCTCTCCCAAAACAAAAGTATTGATCTTAAACAGCCCTTCAAATCCGGCGGGATCGGTTTATACCCGGGAAGAACTCTCCGCCATCGCCGAGTTGTGCGCATCGAAGAAAATCTTTGTTATCAGCGACGAGATATACGAGAAACTTATTTACGATCAGTTGAAGCATATTTCCATCGCCGGGTTACATCCGGAAATGCGTGATCTGGCGGTGACGGTGAACGGCGTTTCAAAGACCTACGCGATGACCGGATGGCGCATCGGTTACCTGGCGGCTCCTCCGGATATTGCGGAAGCGATCGGGCGCATACAGGACCATACCACCTCCAATCCGTGTTCTATCAGCCAGAAGGCCGCTCTGGCGGCGCTCAAGGCTCCCGAGGAATTCACGGCGGCTATGCGGGAAGAATACTCGAAAAGAAGGGATTATATGACCGGCAGGCTGCGCTCGATGCCCGGTCTGACATACGTGCCGCCGCAGGGGGCTTTTTATGTTTTTTGCGATATTTCGCGGACCGGCCTGGATTCGCTTGCCTTTGCCGGCAGGCTGTTGGAAGAAAAATATGTGGCGGTGATACCGGGAGAAGGTTTCGGCAGGGACGATTATATCCGGTTAAGTTTCGCCACCGGAATAGGGCAGATAACCAAGGGAATGGATAGGATAGAGGAGTGGCTGAAGACGCTATGACACCCAAGACTCTGGCAGAGAAAATTTTAAGTGAGCACGCAGGCAGAGATCTGCAAGCCGGGGATTTCGCGATCTGCAAGGTGGATTTTACCTTCGGACAGGACGGCACGTCGTCGATAATAATAGACCGGGTGCGCGAAATGGGCATAAAGAAGCTGAAAACCAAGTTTTGTATGGTCATAGACCACAGCGCGCCGTCCCCGTCGGAAGGCGTTTCGCGGGTGCACAAGAAGATGCGCCTGTTCGGCAGCGAATTCAAACAGCCGTTGTTCGATATCGGCTGCGGCGTCTGCCATCAGGTTATCCCGGAATCCGGGCAGATACTTCCCGGGGATATCGTGTTGGGAGCGGATTCGCATACCTGCACTTACGGAGCGTTGGGTGTGTTTTCTACCGGTGTGGGTTCGACGGACCTGGCGGTAACGCTGGCCGCCGGCAAGAACTGGTTCAAGGTCCCGGAAACCATAAAGATAGTCATAAACGGCAAACTGCCCGTGGGCGTTTACGCCAAAGACGTCATCCTTTATGTAATCGGAAAGATAAAGGCCGACGGCGCTACTTATAATGCCGTGGAGTTCAGCGGCACCGCGATAGACGCTATGGATATGGACGGCAGGATGACCGTTTCCAATATGGTGGTGGAAATGGGCGCCAAGGCCGGCCTGATGCCGATAGACGCAAAGACCGTCGCCTGGTTCAAGACCAGGGGAGTACCCGCTTCCCGTATCCGGCGTTTGAGCCCGGATAAGGGCGCGCGCTACGCGCAGGTGCTGGAGTATGATGTTTCCAAGCTTGAACCGCAGGTTTCACTGCCGCACAGCGTCGACAGCGCGGTGGCTGTTGGGAAAGTGAAAGGGGTAAAGATAGAAGAAGCGTTCATCGGCACTTGCACCAACGGCAGGCTTAACGATTTGCGCGCGGCCGCTTCGGTGTTGAGGAAGCGGAGCGTCGCCAAAGGCGTCAGGCTTATTGTAGCTCCGGCTTCGCGGGAGATATATATGCGGGCGCTGAAAGAAGGCATTATCGAAGATTTTGTCGCGGCCGGGGCCGCGGTGGTCGTCGCGGGATGCGGTCCGTGCGTGGGAACGCATAACGGCATTCCGGCCGACGGGGAGAAAGTGATCTCGACGGCAAACCGTAATTTCAAAGGCAGAATGGGAAATCCGAACGCGTTCATTTATCTGGGCTCGCCGGTACTGGCGGCGGCTTCCGCCCTGGAGGGCAGGATAGCAGACCCCAGAAAGTATTTGTGAAACGGAGGTAATTGATGGAAATCAATGAGCTCCTTATGCTATGTATCGAGAAACGCGCTTCCGACCTGCACATTACGGAGAATGAGCCTCCCATATTGCGCATAGACGGCAAACTTTATCGCACGGGGCTTTCTCTTTTGAACAAGCAGGAGACAAAGCGGATGATCTACTCCGTCTTGAGCAATCCCCAGAAGGAGATGTTCGAGAAGGATCTGGAACTTGATTTCTCGCTGTCTCTCCCGGGGATGGACCGTTTCAGGGTCAACGTGCATCTGCAAAAAAACTCCGTGGAAGCGGCTTTCCGCCGTGTTCCGCTGAAGATTCCCACTTTCGACGCCCTGGGGCTTCCTCCCATAGTGATGGAACTCGCGCGCCGGCCTAACGGACTGGTGTTGGTCACCGGCCCTACCGGTATGGGAAAGACCACTACGCTTGCCGCGATGATCGATTTGATCAACAACGAGCGGGAAGCGCATATTATATGTATCGAAGATCCGATAGAATTCATTCATAAAAATAAGAAGAGCATCATTAAACAACGTGAAGTCTACAGCGACACTCATTCTTTTGCAGACGCGCTGAAACACGCCCTGCGCCAGGACCCCAACGTGATCGTGGTGGGGGAAATGCGTGACTTGGAAACCATATCTACTACTCTTACCGCCGCGGAAACCGGGCACTTGGTATTGGCTACTCTGCATACTCCGGACGCCCCGCAGACTATACAGAGGATTATAGACGTATTTCCGCCTTACCAGCAGCAACAGGTCCGTCTGCAGCTATCGGATTGTATCCAGGGGATAGTTTCCCAGCTTTTGCTTCCGGTCGCTTCCGGAGAGGGCAGGGTGGTGGCTACCGAGGTGCTTACCGGCACTCCAGCCATCAGGAACCTGGTCAGGGAACAGGAAATAGAGCAGATACCTACTTTGCTGCAGACCGGCAGCCAGCACGGTATGCACACTATGGATAAGTCCCTGAAGAATATTTTTCAGCAGGGGCTGATCAGCCTGGAGACCGCCCTTTCGAAGGTAAAGAATCCGGAAGAATTCAGGCAATTATAATTCAACTAAGTTTTTGAGCAATAGAGCAATAAAAATCAGAACGCGATCGAGTTTTTTTGTCTATTTCTCTATTTTGTATATTGCTCAATTGCGCTGTGCGGCGGCATAGGCGCACGAAGAGGAGTAAAAATGAAGTTTAATGCCGAAGCGATCAAACTTGGGGATAACATAAATACGGATTTTATCATCTCCGGAAGATATAAATTCGCCATTACCGATATGAAGGAACTCGCCAAGCATATAATGGAGGATATCGATCCCGCGTTCCCTTCCAAGATCAAGCCGGGGGTATCCGTGATCGTGGCCGGGGGTAATTTCGGGATGGGCTCTTCGCGCGAGCAGGCGCCGCTGGTGATCAGGGAAAGCGGCATAGTCGCGGTGCTGGCCAAGTCGTTCGCCAGGATCTTTTACCGTAACGGATTCAATATCGGGCTGCCGTTGATCGAGGTGGATACCTCCGGAATAGACGAAAAAGACGCCTTAAGCATAGACTTGGACGCAGGCATCCTTAAGAATCTCACTAAGAACAGCGAAACCAGGATCAAACCTTTCCCGGCTTTTATGCAGACATTATTGAGCGAAGGCGGGCTGGTCAACTATTATAAGAAATACGGGGGATTCAAGGTTTGATCGTAGCTCGGGAATCCCGAATGTCTTGGATTGAATATCGTCTATCGGTTACGGTGACGATGCCCGTTTCGTGAATCGTCATTCGGTTACGGTTTTAACACGTTACCGTGACCCAACACCGATACGGGCTTCGTTACCGTAGCCGTTGGACGGGAAATCAATATAGAAAGGTCAGTCGTTATGAAGTATACAGTTACGCTCATACCCGGAGACGGGATAGGATATGAAGTCAGCGAAGCGGCGCGCAGGTGCATCGACGCGACCGGAGTAAGAATAGATTGGGAAACGGTCATCGCCGGACAGGCAGCTTACGAGAAATGCGGCGAGGTGCTTCCGCAGTCGGTAGTGGATTCGGTCAAGAAAAACAAAGTGGCTTTGAAAGGGCCGATCATCACTCCTATCGGAGGAGGTTTTCGTTCGGTAAACGTGGCCATCCGCCAGGCGCTGGATCTTTACGCCTGTGTCAGGCCGGCGCGTTCGTGCCCCGGCGTGCGCAGCGCTTTTGACGGCATCGATCTGGTGATCGTGCGCGAAAACAGCGAGGACCTTTATTCGGGAATAGAGTTCGAGGAGGGCAAACAGGAGACCCTGGAGATGATAGCCAGGATAACCGCCGCCTCTGGAAAAAAAATACGCCTTGATTCCGGGATATCCATCAAGCCGATCTCACGTTTCGCTTCGCAGCGCATCGTGCGTTACGCTTTCGAATACGCCCTCAAATACGGCCGCAGGAAAGTGACCGCGGTGCATAAAGCGAATATTATGAAATTCACCGACGGGCTTTTTCTGAAGACAGCGAGGGATGTCGCGCGCGAGTACGAAGGCAGGGTGGAATTCGAAGAGGCAATAGTGGACAATATGTCTATGCAGCTGGTGCAGCGGCCGCGTAATTACGACGTGCTGGTGCTGCCGAATCTTTACGGGGACATCCTTTCCGACCTGGCCGCCGGGTTGGTCGGAGGGCTCGGCGTGGCCCCGGGCGCAAACGTGGGGGAGGAGTACGCGGTTTTCGAGGCGGTGCACGGTTCCGCCCCTAAATACGCGGGAATGAACAAGGTCAATCCCACGGCGATGATACTTTCCGGCGTGTTGATGCTCCGTCATTTGAAAGAGGATGCCGCCGCCGACAAGCTGGAGAAAGCGGTCAGGCAGGTGATCGCCGAAGGCAGGAATGTCACTTACGATCTGAAAGCGGACAGGAACGACCCGTCGAGCGTGGGTACGGCGCAGATGGCAGACGCGGTCATCGCCGCGATGAAGGAAAATCAATAGATGAAGATATCCGTTATAGGGGCCGGGAATGTTGGCGGCACGGCGGCGATGCGCATAGCGCAGGAGCGCCTGGGGGACGTCGTTCTGGTGGATATTGCCGACGGGCTGGCAAAAGGCAAGGCCGCTGACATAAACGACGCCAGGAACGTGCTGATGTACGACAGCGTTGTCCGCGGCACCGGGGATATTTCCGCCGTCGCCGGGTCGGATATCGTGGTTTTCACCGCCGGGCTGGCGCGTAAACCGGGAATGACCCGCGAAGATCTTTTGAACAAAAATGCCGCGATATTGAAAGAAGCCTGTCTGAAAATAAAGGAATCCGCCCCCGGCGCCATACTGATCATCGTCACCAATCCGCTTGATCTGATGACCGCCTTGGCGCTGCGTGTCACCGGCTTCAGCCGTAACAGGGTCCTCGGTATGGGGATGACTTTAGACGCGTCCCGTTTCGCCAATATATTGTCGGAACGGCTGAATGTCCCGGCTTCCGCTATTAACGCTTGCGTGATCGGCAGCCACGGCGAAGGGATGATACCCCTGCCGCGCTTTACCACGATAGACGGGAGACCGTTGACCGGGTTGCTCGATGATCCTGCTATCGAAGAAGCCGTGAAACGCACCGTGGGCCGCGGCCAGGAGATAGTTTCTTACTTCGGCAACGGCAGCGCTTTCTTCGCGCCTTCGGCGGCGATCTGCGATCTGGTGAAGATCATCGCCTTGGATACCAGGAGAGTCAGAGGCGCTTCCGTGATGCTGGAAGGCGAATACGGGTTGCGCGGGGTGTGTATCGGCGTCCCCTGCCGCATCGGGCGTTCGGGCGTGCAGGAAGTGATAGAATTGGAACTCGACGCGCGGGAAAACGATAAGTTGTGCGCCTCGGCGGAGGGATTGAAGAAACTTTTCTCGGGAATGACGCTTTAGGTAAGGGATAAACCAGGATTTTGCCCCGGCAATATCCGGAGGATTGACCTTATGGAAAGAATGCTGCGCGTTATAAATCTCGGACCGGTTCCTTTTGATTCCGCCGTGCGGGTGCAGAAGGAATGTCTCTCTGCTTCGCTGGACAGCCCCGGAGTGCATTCGCTGATTTTTTGTTCCCACCAGCCTGTAATTACCTGCGGCACAGCCCACCGGGCCGCTGATATCCTGGCCGATTATCAAACTCTTGAAGGTATGAATATAAGTGTCCGCCAGGTGAATCGCGGCGGCGGAGTGTCTTATCACGGCCCCGGGCAGATTACGGTTTACCCGGTTTTTAACCTTTGCTGTCTGAAGAAAGATATCGGCTGGTTTATCAACCGGCTGGAAGAATGCGTGACCGTTTTCCTTGCCGGGTTCGGAGTCGATTCCGGCCGCAAGGAGGGGTTTCCCGGTGTCTGGACCGGAAGCCGCAAGATATGTTCCATCGGAGTGGCTTTCAGCCGCTGGATCTCTTTCCACGGATTGTCTGTCAACATCCGCAAAGAGGATATGCTCGCTTATTCATTGATCCGGCCCTGCGGTATGGACATAAAGATGACCTGTCTGGAGGAAGAAGTGCCGCAGTCGGCAGCTTGCGATTCCGCCGGGATGATAACGATCTTACTGCAGTCTTTTATAAACGTCTTCTGGCCGCAGGGAATACGAACAGAGGAGATCCGACAATGCTTATAGAAGTAAAAGTCCCCTATCTCGGCGCGGGCATCGAGAAAGCCAGGGTCACGTTCATTTATTGCCGTCCGGGTGAAGATATCGCCAAAGACGCGGATCTGATCGAACTGACCGCCGACAAAGCCGCTTTTAATATCCCTTCTCCCTGCAACGGTAAGATTATCGAATCTAAGGTTTCCTGCGGCGATATGCTTAACGTCGGAGACACTGTTTGCTTTATAGAACAATCCTCCTGAAAGAAAACGTTCTTACCCCGTTCTCAATTCTCCACGGATTATCTCAACGTGATTAAAACAAACAAGTTACAGATGTTCTCCTTCTTGACAAGAACCGGATTTGATTGTATAAACAATTCAATAGGCTGCTATGGGTGAATTAACTTTAACCCCAAGACTGCTTGAAAATAAATACAGCCGGGTTTCTTATCTGTCAGATAGAAGACTCCTGCCTGAAGATCGCCGGTTTCTCGTCCGGACGGAGCCGTAGAAAGTTTTGTTGTCTATTGGCCGAGAAACTCCTGCCTGCCGGTGCCGACGACCGGGAACTCTCCCGGGACATACAATCCGCCATAAATAAATTCATTCCCCGAGCGCCGGAACGCCTGATCATTTCTTTGCCCAGAAGCCGGGTCACCTGGAAACACCTTAAAGTCCCTTCCAATTCCCGCCGTGAAATAGAGCAAGCCAGCCGTTTGCACGCGGGCAGGCTTATGTTCCTGCCCGAGGATGAAGTTGTCTCGGCGTATGAAATAATAACTCTGGATAAAAAAGACGGGGCGCTGGTAAGCCTTATGGCAACCAGCCGCGCCGATATCGCGCGTTACTACCGGCTTTTTCATTTTGTCCATCCGGACAAGATCAGTTTTTTTCTTTCCAGCCAGGGAATAGCCGGGGCATTCAGCAGGTTATGCGGTAAGAAAGCGGGCAGCTTCCTGATTTTGGCGTCTTGGCAGTGTTCCTGGGAGGCGGCGTTAATAAAAAACGGCAGGCTGGCTTACACCCGCAGTTTCTCCGTTAATCGGCAGGGCGGTCACTTCGGCGCGCTTTCGGCGGAAACCAGCGCTATGCTGGAATATTGTTCCAGGGAGATCGAACGCGGCCGGATAAAGGACGTTTACCTGTTGAGTCCGGGAGCCGCGCGCGGACAAAGAAACACGGCGCGCGAACTTTCACGGCTTACCGGGTTACGGGTAAATTTACTGCCGTACGCGGCCTTGTTCTCCGGGGCCCGCGATCTGACCGCGGGCGGGAGTAAACATAAAAAGAATATTTCGTACGCCGCGCTTATAGGCTTGAGCCTGAATGATCATTGCGAGGCCGGAGATTTCTCCCTGCCGGAGGTCAAGATAAGCCGGAGTGTCCATAGATTAAAACAGTGGATTACGGGATTCATCGTTATTCTTACGGTTTTTACCGCATTTTTCTCCGGTTTGTATTATTTTCTTATGGCAGTGGAGGCCGCGCAGGCGCGGGAAATGTCTGCGGGTATTAAAGAGATGGAGAAAACGGCATTACCGTTGCTCGGGTTTAACAGTAGGATGCTCGAGTTGCGCGAGCGCGGACGCAAACAGGAGGGTAGTTTATCCCGCGGGTTGTCCTATATAAGCGCAGCGGCCGCCAAGAACAGGATCGTGCTGGATAAGCTGATTTATGAGCGCAATAGGCGGTTATTGCTTCAAGGAAGGGAAAGCGGGCTGGAGGCTTTAAAAGAATTTATTCCGGCGGTTGCTGATAATCAGGTTTTTCAATCGTGGAAAGCGGGGGAACTAATAATAAAGAGCGGGAATAATATGGCCGGCAATCCTGGAACCGGAGAAATCTTTTTTAGGGCGGAATGGATAAAGACGCTAAAGTGATCGCGGCGCGTAATTTCGGCCTGTTTCTTTGTCTTATCGCGGTTTTGCTTTCCGCGGTTTGCGTCAGGTATTTTATCTTAGGGTATGCCGCGGCAAGACAAAAAAGGCTCTTTTTACAGGAACGCTCGCTTATTTTGAGATCATTACTCTCCGTTCAGGAAAAGTTTCCGGGTGATCTCCTGCCGGCAGGCGTTGATCATAGAACGATGCCCTGGGATAGTGGCAATGCTCAATCCTACGCCATGGCCGCTGCCGGAGAGATCAAACGTCTGGCGGACGGCTGCGGCGTTAAAGTGATCTCAATGCGCGCTTCAGCCACGGAAAGACGCGCGGAAACGGTTAATCTGGAAACGGAAACAACAGGCGGCGAGAAAGAAATACGGGCATTCATTTCCGCGGTAGAGAATTCCCTGTTTGTTTTTAGTATAAACAAAGCGCGTATCGACGTCCTGCCGGGCGGCGGCGCTCAACTTAAAGCCGGTTTCTCGTTTTCCGCTCTAAAGGATATTCCCGAAGCGGCGCAAGAGAAGTTGAAGGGGAGTGAGTCTTTTTCAGAAACTGTATCAGTGCCCTGGAGTGATGTTTGTCCCGGAGAAGAGAAAAGTTTATTTTTCGATGATTCCGGACGCGTTTCTGCCCGGACACAGACAGCCGGGGATGAGCGGTTACAGTCCGGGAATGGAGGTCAAACCGGTCTCCCCGGGTTTAAACTTACCGGTATAATCCTCGGGAAAGAACCGGTGGCTTTTGTGGAGGATTGCGCGGCCGGGAAGAATTACCGTCTTTATCCGGGAGAGTATATTAACGGATTCCGTCTGGAGCGCGTAGTGAAAGGCAAAGCTTTTTTGTTAAAAGGAGAGAGAGTTTATGAACTTTCTTTGTAAGATCACCGCGGTGTTATTATGCGTTTCTGGGATGTGTCACGCTGCGCCCTTCCCGGGGCGGGAAACGCAGGATAAACGGGAAAACGGGTTGATCTCGCTTGAAATGAACGATGTGGATATCGCCGGGGCTTTACAGGTTGTCTCGGAAAAAGCCGGGTTGAACATTGTTATAGGAAGCAGTGTGCGCGGCAAAGTCACGCTTTTTGTCAAAGATGTGGATCCCGAAGCCGCTTTCGAACTGATCCTTATGTCCAACGATCTGGCTTGCGAGAGAGAAGGGGGAATATGCCGTGTGCTTACGCAGAGAGAATATGAGGTTCTGCACGGGGAGCGCTATAATTCAGGACTAAGATCCGGGACAGTAAAACTGAAATACGCTTCCGCCAAGGGGCTGGTGGAGGTCCTTAACCAGGTGAAGTCACCCCAGGGAAAAGTGATCGCGGAAGGGGTTTCGAATACATTGATACTTGTCGATAATCCGGTTAAGCTGTCGGAGATGTCGGATTATATAGCTAAAGCCGATATCCCCGGCACGGAAACCAGGGTGTTTTCTTTGCGTTTCGCGCGCGCCGCCAAGCTTTCTGTCAAGATCCAGGACCGTCTTACTCCCGGCTGCGGTTCTTTGCGTGTTGACGAAGAGAGCAACAAGATTGCGGTCACCGATTATCCGAGGCGGGTGTCGGAGATCGCGGAGTTGATCGCGGCCTTCGACGAAAAACCCAGGCAGGTGCTGATCGACGCCCAGATCATCGAAGTCAGCCCGGAAGATAAATTCGAGATGGGCGTGGATTGGGACTATTGGATAAACAAGCATTTCCGCGTTACCGGCCAGTTGCCGATAGGCACGGCAAACCGGCTGGTAATGGGCACGCCTCCGGTCACTCCGGGAGAGCCGGGACAATACAAAGCGGTTATCGATATGTTGCGCACTATCGGCAGAGTGCGCATACTTTCCAGTCCGCGTATAATGGTGCTCAACAACGAGCAGGCGAAGATAATGGTTGGGACGAAGGACGCGTATATAACTTCTTCCATATCAGTGCTTGAGAGCGAAGACAGCATCTCCGCCCAGAACGTCAATTTTCTTGATGTCGGGATCAAGCTTTTCGTTACTCCTTTTGTCAACAGCGAAGGCTACGTGACTATGCGTATCCATCCGGAAGTGAGTTCTTCGCGCAGGGAAGACATTATAGCCGAGGGCAAAGTTACGCAGGTCCCGGTTGTCAGCACTTCTGAAACGGAGACCACGGTTATGCTTAAAGACGGGGTTACTCTCTTGATCGCCGGGTTGAACAGCGATGAGAAGTCTCTGACGGTCAAGAAGATCCCCGTTCTGGGAGATATTCCTTTTCTGGGCGTTTTCTTCCGGAGCCGCGCCCAGGAGCACAACCGTAAAGAACTGGTTATTTTACTGACGCCGCATCTGGTAGATAACGGCGTTCCTTCAGCCGCCGCCGCGCGTTTTATGCCCGGGAACAAAGCCTTCCGTTCGCGTCTGCCGGTAAAGGTCCCCATACCCGGTATTTCCCGGTCCATCCTTTCCGCGCCACCGGACAAAATACTTGAAAAACCGCCCGATTTATGATATTTTACGGCAATAGAGCCTTACCGGCCTGGTCTGTCCGGCTTCCTATTCGTTCCCCTTTTTAACCTTATTGAAGGAGATATACCCCGTGAATATTAACGACGACGCGTTTCAGAGTGAGGTGCTTGAAGCAACTTTACCGGTGCTGGTGGATTTTTGGGCGCCCTGGTGCGGCCCCTGCAAGATGCTCGGCCCGGTGATCGAGGAACTTGAGAAGGAGTTCTCCGGCAGAGTCAAGTTCGTGAAGATGAACATCGACGACAATTCCCGCACGCCGACTAAGTACGGGATAATGTCGATACCCACCCTGATATTTTTCCGGAACGGTCGCGTGATGGAACAGGTCGTCGGCGCGCTCGGCAAGTCCGAACTTAAACGAAAAATCGAGGGATACCTCGGTTAAGGTCAGCCGCGGGTTTTGCGATGAGAAAAATATTTATTGCCGCCACCCAGCAGAACGACGGCAAGACCACTGTCAGCCTGGGGCTTGTCTGTAACTTTCAGCGCAGGTTCAGCGGCGTGGGGTTCATTAAACCCATCGGACAACGCTATCTGGAGGAGGACGGGTTCAAGATCGACGAGGATTCCCTGCTTCTGGAGGAAGTCTGCGGCATAAAAAGCGGGATAAAAGATATGAGCCCGATCGCCGTGGAGCGGGGATTCACCGAGAATTATATCGTCAAGCCTAACGGTGCCGCGATCTCCAGACGGATCAAGGACGCCTTTCACAGGGTCTCCAGGGATAAGGATCTGGTGATCATCGAGGGCACCGGCCACGCCGGAGTGGGATCTGTTTTCGACCATTCGAACGCCGCGGTAGCCAGGATGCTCGGCTCCAAGGCGGTGATCATTTCTTCCGGCGGAGTGGGCAGGCCGATAGACGAGATCATACTGAACAAAGCGTTGTTCGATAAAGAAGGCGTCAAGGTCATCGGCGTGATAATCAATAAGGTCTTGCCGGAAAAGCTGGACAAGGTCAAGACGCTGGTGAAAAAAGGGCTTGAACGTAAAGGGATAAAGGTGCTCGGCGTCCTGCCGTATACCCCGCTGCTGTCTTATCCCAGCATCGAACAGATCCTGGAAGAAAGCGATTTCGAGCTTCTTTGCGGCAGGGAGCATATCGAAGTTTATATCCGTAAGATCATCGTCGGGACAATGACGCCCCGGAATATCATCAGGTATATCGAAGACGACAGCCTGCTGATTACCTCCGGAGACCGGGAGGACGTGATAATGACCGCGCTCGGCTGCGTCAGGGACGACGAAAAAGAGAAACTGCGCATTTCCGGGATAATACTTTCCGGAGGGATAGTTCCTGACCCTTCGATTATGGACCTGCTCGCCAGGGCCCGTATCCCGGTATTGCTGGCGAAAACAGATACTTATAACGTCGCTTCGCGTATACACGATATGACTATAAAAATACGCCCGTGCGACCGGAATAAGATCGGGGAAGTGGTGAGATTGATAAAGGAAAATGTGGATATGGAAGGTATATTGAAAGGAATGTAGCGATGAATTCCATCTTGAGGATACGCGAAAAAGCCGGGGCGGCTGACAAGCTGATACTTTTGCCGGAATACGAGGATAAACGCACGCAGGAGGCCGCCGCGATGCTCAACGCTGAAGGAATAGCGCGCGCCGTTCTCCTGACTCCGGATAAGATAGACCGGGTAAAGAAAGAGAAATACGCGGAGGAGTTCTTTCAGATGCGCAAGGCCAGGGGGATGACCCCGGAAGAGGCGCGCAGGATATTCGAAGATCCGCTTTATTACGCGGCAATGGAAACTAAAGCCGGGCAGGCGGACGGTTTTGTTGCCGGAGCGGTGCATACCACCCCGGATATGGTCAGGGCTTCTATCCTTTGCCTGGGAGTGGATAAACATATCGGCCTGGCATGCAGTTGTTTTATTATGGACGTTCCGGATTGCGAATACGGACAGAACGGCCTGTTCATTTATGCCGATTGCGGCGTCATCCCCGATCCCGACGCGTCACAGGTGGCATCCATCGCCCTGGCGGCTTCCGAACTCGGTAGCAGGATCCTGGATATGCCGCCGCGCGTGGCACTCTTAAGTTATTCCACAAAAGGGTCGGCCAAGGGCAAGTCGGTGGAGAAGATGGTGGAAGCGTTGAAAATACTGAAATCCAAGGCTCCGCAGCTGGAAGCCGACGGCGAACTGCAGGTGGATGCGGCCATTGTGCCGGAAGTGGCGCGGATAAAATCGCCCGGCAATCCTATGGCCGGCAAAGCCAATATCCTGATCTTTCCCGATCTCTCCGCCGGGAACATTTCTTATAAACTCACCCAGCGTCTGGCAAAAGCCAGGGCGCTCGGCCCGATACTGCTGGGTTTGTCAAAGCCCTGCAGTGACCTTTCCCGCGGTTGTTCAGCCGAGGATATCGTGGATTGCGCCGCAGTTACCGCGTTGAGGGCCGAATAATGAAAATACTGGTCATCAACAGCGGAAGTTCTTCGATAAAATACAGGGTGTTCGATATGCCTTCGGAAGAGTCTTTGCTGAAAGGCGTGATGGAGCATATCGGTGAAGACGGTTCGCAGATAGCCGACCATTTCTCGGGATTGAAGAAGATACTCAAAGGACTGCCGGAGGTGGACGCGATCGGGCACAGGGTGGTGCACGGCGGGGAGAGTTTCCGCAAGCCCGTAATGATCGATAGCGATGTGATCTGCAAGATCAAGAAATGCTGCGCGATAGCTCCTTTGCATAATCCCGCCAATCTCGCCGGCATAAACGCCTGCCGCAGGCTGCTGCCGGGAATAAAACAGGCGGCGGTGTTCGATACCGCTTTTCACCAGAGTATGCCCGATCACGCTTATATGTACGGACTGCCTTATGAATATTATCCCCGGTTGGGGATCCGCAAATACGGGTTTCACGGCACCAGCCATGAATTCGTGGCCGCGGAAGCGGCGGCCCGGCTCGGCAGAAAACTTTCCGGGCTGAAGATCATCACCTGCCATCTCGGCAATGGCTGCAGTATCGCCGCGATAGACGGCGGCAGGTCGGTGGATACCAGTATGGGGTTCACTCCTCTGGAGGGATTGTTGATGGGTACCAGGTGCGGCGATATCGACCCTGCGCTGGTCACTTATATAATGCGTAAGAAACGCCTGGATTTGCAGCAGGTAGATGACCTTTTGAATAAAAAGAGCGGGCTCAAAGGAGTTTCCGGGATAAGCAACGATATGCGGGATTTGGATAAAGCGGCGGCGGGAGGCGATAAACGCGCCGCACTGGCCGTGAAGATGTTCTGTTACAGGGTCAAGAAATATATCGGCTCCTACATCGCCGCGCTAGGCGGCTGCGACGCTCTTGTATTTACCGGCGGCATCGGCGAGAATAAGGAGAATGTCCGCAGGGAGATTTGCCGCGGCACGTTCGCGGCATTGCGCAGGGAACCGGCGGTAATGGTCATTCCTACCAACGAGGAATTGATGATCGCCCGCCAGACATACGGCCTGGCGAGACGCGGCTGAAGAGGAGACGGTTCAAATGTTGAGAACAGTATTGAAATCAAAAATACACAGGGCGCGCGTTACCGAGGCCAATCTTAATTACGAGGGCAGCATTACCATAGACAGCCTGCTTATGGAAAAGGCAGATATCATTCCTAATGAAAAAGTCGAGGTTTTGAATCTTAACAACGGCCAGCGTCTGGAGACTTACGCCATACCCGGAGACCGTGGGTCGGGTGTGATCTGCCTTAACGGGCCTGCGGCGCGCAGCGCGGTAGTGGGGGACACGGTGATCATCGTCACTTATGTGTCATTGGAGGATGCGGCTGCCAGACAGGCAAAACCGATAATCGTGAATGTCGATGGGCAAAACAGAATTAGAGATTAAGATTTACGGAAGCGCCGTTCTGCGCAGGAAAGCCGCTGCCGTCAAGACGCCGGAAGCGAGGCATCGCGAACTATTGAGCGAGATGGCGCGTTTTATGTACGAACATTCAGGCATAGGGCTGGCCGCTCCGCAGGTCGGCTGCGGAGAATCTTTGATAGTCGTCGACATCGGCACCGGCTTATATAAATTGATCAACCCCAGGATAATCCGCAGAGAAGGCAGTCAGGCGATCGAGGAAGGGTGCCTTAGTCTTCCGGGCGTGTCCGTAAAAGTCAAGCGCGCCAAGAAGATCACCCTTAAGGCGCTGGATCATGAATTTAATCCGGTAACGGTCACTGCGGAAGGCCTGCTGGCCTGCGTTTTTCAACACGAGATAGACCATCTTAAAGGCAGGATGATAGTCGATTATGCTTCTTTGCTGGATAAAGTGCGTCTGAAAAAGAAACTGGCGGAACTTTACCGGAGGGCCGGAAATGAAGACGTGCGGGAATCGGGAGCGGAACAGCGAAAACTGCGGTTGTAGTTATCCGGGGTGCGGCCGTAAGGGGATCTGTTGCGAGTGCGTGACTTACCATCGCGCCAGAAAAGAACTGCCCGGCTGTTTCTTCTCTCCGGCGGCAGAAAAAACTTACGACAGGTCTGCCGGTTATTTTAAAAGTCTTCCGGATGAGAGATAGATTACCGGTATGGCTGCGTCAGCCTTTGCCGGGAGCGGGCGTCGCAGCGCTCTCCGCGGCTCTCGACAAATTGGAAGTGAATACCGTCTGTAGGGAGGCGGCCTGCCCTAACACAGGCGTTTGTTTTTCAAAAGGGCAGTTGTCTTTCCTGATCCTGGGAAGGGATTGCACCAGGGGATGCGCATTCTGCAATATTTCCGGGCGTCCCCGGGATGGAGGGGATCACGTTCTTCAGGACAGCCTTGAACCGGTCCGCGTCAGCGCTGTTGTGCGCCGTCTGGGCCTGAAATACGCGGTAATCACTTCCGTGACCAGAGATGATCTGCCCGACGGAGGGGCCGCCGTTTTCGCCGAGACCGTAAAGCGTCTTAGGGAACTGCCGCAAGGCATTCGCGTGGAATTGTTGGTCCCCGATCTTAAACGCTCTTTCTCCGCGCTGGAAACCGTGATGGAAGAGATGCCCGAGGTGATCGGGCATAACCTGGATACCGTTCCCGCGCTATACAACCGCGTAAAACCCGGCAGCGATTTTTCTTTCTCTCTTTCCCTTCTGCGAAGGATCAAGGAACGCAGGCCCAAGATATTGACTAAGTCTTCGCTTATGCTGGGAATGGGCGAAAAAGAGAGGGAAGTTTTGGAGACTTTGCGTATGCTCCGGGAAGCGCGCTGCGATATCCTGACCCTGGGACAGTATCTTCCCTGTTCTAAAGGTTCTCCGCCTGCCGCCGAGTTCATAACTCCCGGATCTTTCGAAGAATGGGGAATGACGGCAAGAGAGATGGGTTTCAAGGCGGTATTTTCCGGACCGCTGGTGCGCAGTTCGTTTATGGCCGAAACATTATTCTCCTACGCAAAAAACCGCAGGCTTAACCCTGGGGATGAATAAGCAGGGGTGAACGGGAAGATATCGTTGAACAAAGAGGGTTATTGCTTCAGAAGAATCTATTGCGCTGTTAAATAAGTTTTTTAAACAGCGCACAGAGTCTGCCGTCGGCAGACTCTTGTTTCTACTTTCGATTCTCAGGTATTAAGAACTTGTTTTTACAATGCAATAGTTCAAGAAACAGAGAAACCCCGGGCGCCTGTCTTGAGCTCTTCGACAAGTTTTAATGGTGAGCAAAGTCTCGAATCCGCTCTGGATGGAGATTAGTTCCGGGAACTTCATTTACGGAGGCATGCCGTGTATGATCTGATCATTTTGGGCGCGGGGCCGGCGGGTTTAACCGCCGCCCTTTACGCCGGACGTTACAGGATGGATACCCTGGTGTTGGAGAAATCCGGCCCGGGCGGGCAGATACTTCTTTCCGCGACCATCGAGAATTACCCGGGATTTCCCGGCGGTATAGGGACCGCGGAGTTGATGGAGAATTTCCGGCGCCAGGCCGCGGACACAGGGGTATCTTTTGAGACAGGGAAAGTTAACGGTATTGTTTTAACTGATCAGGGCGTGACCCTGGAGACTTCCGAAGGAGCCCGCAGCGCCAGGTGCCTGATCATTGCCAGCGGGGCCGCCTCTAAAAGACTGGGAATAAAAGGCGAACTGGAACTGACCGGCAGGGGAGTATCTTATTGCGCGACATGCGACGCACCGTTTTTCCGGGATAAAGACGTGCTTGTGGTCGGGGGCGGTGATAAGGCGCTGGAGGAGGCTATTTTTCTCTGCAATTACGCCTCCAGCGTGACCGTGGTACACCGGCGTTCGGAACTGCGCGCCGCGGAGATACTGCAGGAGAAGGCCCGCTCGCAAAGCCGCCTGAAGTTCCTTTATAACACGGTGTTGGAAGAAATAAACGGCGCGAACCGGGTCGAATCGGTGTCGCTTAAAGATACCGTCAGCGGCAAAAAAAGTTCTCTCGCTTGTCACGGCGTGTTTATTTTCGTCGGCATAGAGCCGAATACCGCTTTTCTGAATAATCAGTTGAAAACAGACGCTTCAGGCTTTATAATCACGAGTTGCCGTATGGAAGCTTCCCGGGAAGGGGTTTTTGCCTGCGGCGATTGCGTGAGCAAGAGCCTTTATCAGGTAGTAAACGCCTGCGGCGAAGCTGCGGTAGCGGCCGATTCGGTGCATAAATATTTAACCCGGAATTTGAAATAGGAATTTGGTAAAATGTCTCTAATTCATTAAATCCTATTGCAAATTCCGGGTTTACTCGGAGCGCAGAATTCCCGAATGCCGGGTTTTAAGATCGTCTTTCGGTAAGGGGAACGATACCCGTATTTTAGTCTCGCCGAAGCATCAATGGCGGACGGTCACGGTTATTATCACCCTTCCTTAGTCCTCCCCATCAAGAAAGGGGAGGAAAGATAGGTTGGGTTCTGTTGGTTACCGTAACCGAAAACCGATACGGGCTGCGTTACCATAGACGTTGCCGGTATTTTACGGCGGGCTAAGCCTCGCCAAAGTTTCAGTGGCGGGTAATAATTCAGGAAAGAAATCCCGGACTTTACAGTCTGGGTCAGATAGGGATTTTTGTGTATTTCTCGTCTTTGCGAGGAGAGAAGCGACGAAGCAATCTCGTCGAGACATAAGATTGCCACGCCTCTTCGAGGCCCGCAATGACGAATCAAAGGTGTCATTTGACCTAACCTGTTTAGTCCGGGGAGTATTCATTGAAGAAAGGTTGACGGATATGGCAAAAATTATTTTTGAGCACAGGGGGCTTAACGACTGGGTGGCGGAAATGGCCGGTCTTTGTAATCCGGACGACATTGTTTTGATAGACGGCAGTCCGGAGCAGAGGAAGGCGTTGGAAAACAAGTCCGCGGCCCTCGGGGAAATCATTCCGCTTAATCCCAAGACGCTTCCCGGGTGTTTTCTGCACCGCACTAATCCCAACGACGTGGCGCGCACGGAACATCTTACTTTTATCTGTACCCGTAAACAGCACGACGCGGGGCCGACGAACAACTGGATGCCGCCGCAGCAGGCTTACGATAAGGCGCGCGGTATTTTTCACGGCGCGATGTCCGGACGCACGATGTACGTTATTCCTTTTTCTATGGGGCCGGTGGGTTCCCCTTTCAGCAAAGTGGGCGTGGAACTCACGGATTCCATCTACGTGGTCTTGAATATGATGATTATGACCCGGGTGGGGGACTCGGTATTGAAATTCCTGGGTAAGAACCGCGAGTTCACCAAGTGTCTGCATTCCAAGGCAGACCTTAATATAGACAGAAGGTTGATACTGCATTTCCCCGAGGATAACGCTATCTGGAGCGTGGGATCAGGCTATGGCGGTAATGTGCTGTTGGGCAAGAAGTGTCTTTCTCTGCGTATCGCCAGCCATATGGCTAAAAGAGAAGGATGGCTTGCCGAACATATGCTGATAATGGGGATAGAACGTCCCAACGGACAGATTCAATATATCGCGGCGGCTTTCCCCAGCGCCTGCGGCAAGACCAACCTGGCAATGCTTATTCCTCCCGAAGGGCTGAAGCGCAAAGGCTACCGCGTCTGGACGGTCGGCGACGATATCGCCTGGATGCGCGTGGATACGGACGGTTCGTTATGGGCGGTCAATCCGGAGACCGGTTTCTTCGGCGTGGCTCCGGGGACCAACGGCAAGACCAACCCGAATATGGTCGAGACTATCAGGCGCAATACCATTTTTACCAATGTGTTGTTGAAACCTGACGGGACGGTCTGGTGGGAAGGCGCCGACGGGGAGGTTCCGGAGTGCGGGATCGACTGGCAGGGCAGGCCATGGAAACCGGGAATGGTCGACGGCGACGGTAAACCCGTGCTGGGCGCTCATCCGAACAGCCGTTTCACCACGCCGGTGGCGCAATGTCCTTCCGCGACCTTCAGACTGGAACATCATCACGGGGTGCCGATCAGCGCGATAATTTTCGGAGGCAGGAGGCAGCATTTGGCCCCGTTGGTATATGAGACTTTCAACTGGAGGCACGGAGTGTTCGCCGGAGCCACTATGGGGTCGGAGCGGACCGCGGCGCAATACGGCAAACAGGGGGAAGTGCGCAGGGACCCGATGGCGATGCTTCCGTTCTGCGGTTATAATATGGGGCATTACTTCAGGCATTGGCTGGATATGGAGAAGAAAATGGCCAAGGCGCCGAAAATATTCCACGCGAACTGGTTCAGGACCGATAAAGACGGAAAATTTCTCTGGCCGGGATACAAGGAGAACCTGCGCGTGCTGGAGTGGATACTCGACAGGTGTAACGGGACGGTGGGCTGCCAGAAGACGCCGATCGGTTATCTGCCCAGGGTCACGGATATAGATATGACCAAGCTTAACCTGGCCGAAGGAGCGATGAAGAAACTGCTGGCGGTCAATAGAAAAGACTGGCTCCAAGAGCTCAAGGGTATCAAGGAGTTCTTCAAAACATTCGGCGACGATCTCCCCGAAGAATTATGGCAGGAATATTATGCCTTGCATAAGAGGCTGTCCGGGGGAAAGTCCGTGGCATAAACAGAACTTTAGGAGTGCCGGAGGATCGATGAAAGAGCAAGTTCTATTGTATACCGATTTTAAAGATTTGCCTTTGTTCAGGCGCGGAAAAGTGAGGGACGTTTATGACCTCGGGGACCGTCTGCTGGTGGTCTCCACCGACCGCATCTCCTGTTTCGACGTTATTTTGAAAGAAGGTATCCCGCACAAGGGAAAAGTGCTTACGGCGGTTTCCTGTTTCTGGTTTTCTTTCTTGCGGAAAGTGACTAAGCACCATTTTATCTCTTCCGACCCGGCCGATTATCCGCCTGAACTGCGCCGTTACGCCGCGGAATTGTCAGGTAGGTCGATGTTGGTGAAGAAAACAAGGCCGCTGCCGGTGGAATGTATCGTCAGGGGGTATCTCTCCGGCTCGGGCTGGAAAGAATACAAAAAGTCCGGTTCCATCTGTGGAGTGAGACTGCCGGCCGGATTGAAAGAATCCGATAAACTTCCGCGTCCGATTTTCACTCCTTCGACCAAAGCAGACAGCGGCCACGATGAGAATGTCAGCGTGGATTATGTGCGCGCCCTGCTGGGGAAAAAACCCGCCGCCCGCCTGGAGGAACTAAGCCTTTCCATATACCTCCGCGCCGAAGAATACGCCGCCGGCAGGGGGATAATCATCGCCGACACCAAATTCGAATTCGGCGTGGACGGAGAAGATGTTATTCTCATCGACGAAGTGCTCACCCCGGATTCTTCGCGTTTCTGGCCGGCCGATATGTACAAGCCCGGCGGTCCGCAGCCGAGTTTCGATAAACAGTTCGTCAGGGATTATCTCGAGGGCCTTGATTGGGACAAAACCCCTTACAGTATTCCGTCCTTACCGCCGGAGATAATTGAGAAAACCAGCCGGAAATATCTTGAAGCTTATAAGCGTTTGACGGGAGACGACATAAATATATAGACTGAAGGACGAGGCGCGAGGCATAAAGCACGAGACAACAAGTTACGAAGGGCAAAGTAGGAAAGACGAGTAATGCAAGATATGTTGTTAACATGAATAATAGTTTTAGGTTCTTGAAAAGCTGTAGATTATATTGCGAGCATAAAGTTGTGCATTATGCCGTTGGAATTTAAAGCGTGTTTCATCCTTCGTCTTTTATTATCCAAACACTCGGAATCAGTATCTTTGAGAACCCAAAACCCAGCACCCAGAACCCAGTTCTTTTCTTATGGCCAGGCATTATCTTATCGACGGATATAACGTCGTCCGGCACCCGGCTTTTTCCGGCAGCGGGGCCGATGAGCGCAATGCCCTTTTGTCCTTGATCGTCAACAGCCGTCTTTGCGGCAGTAGCGCCAACCGGGTAGAGGTTTTTTTCGACGGATACCCGCCTTCCTTCGGCCGGCAGCCGGCGCATTCTTCAATACAGGTGGTTTTTTCCGGCGGACGCAGCGCCGACGACGAAATTATCTCGCGGGTGGCCTCAAGCGCGCATCCGCGTTCCTTTTGCGTGGTATCCGCCGACGGGAGGATAATTTCCGCAGTGCGCGCCTGCGGCGCCGCGGTGATGGACCCGGCTGACTTTCTCGCCGCCGGGCCGAAGAAAGGCCCGCATAACAGGGAAACGGAAGAACAGCGTCCGGTGACGAACTGCCAGCGCGAGCGCATAAACGAAGAATTGAGCAGGTTATGGCTGAAAAAGAAGAAAGAATGAGCGCGGACGGCGATTATATAAAATTCCTCGGCACAGCCGGGGCCCGTTTTGTGATGATCAGGCAATTGCGCGCGTCCGGAGGTATCTGGGTGCATTCCGGAGGCAGGAATGTTCTGATAGACCCGGGTCCGGGAAGCCTGGTGCGCTGCGCCTCCAGCAGGCCGAAACTGAACCCGGCTAAATTAGACGGTATTATTCTTACCCACCGCCACCTCGACCACTCCGGGGATATCAACGTGATGATCGAGGCGATGACCGAAGGCGGCTTTCAGAAGAGAGGGGCGGTGTTCTGTCCTCCGGACGCCATTTCCGGGGACCCGGTGATACTGGAATATCTGCGCGGCGCGCCGGAACGTATAGAAATGCTCGCTCCTTTGAGATCTTACAGCGCCTCCGGTTTTAACTTCTCAACATCTATGCGCCACCGCCATCCGGCGGAGACTTACGGATTAAAGTTTTTCGCAGGAGGCAGGAATGTCGCCTTCCTGACCGATACCGGCTATTTTAAAGGGTTGGAGGCTTTTTACAGCGGGGTAGATCTGCTGATCATCGCCGTGGTCCTGGCCGAACCGCGCTCCGGCATAGAACATTTCAGCCTTGCCGACGTGGAGAGCATATTGCGGGAGTGCCGTCCCGGCCGCGCCATCCTCACCCATTTCGGAATGAGTATGCTCAAGAAAGACCCCCGCCGCTGTGCCGACGAGTTGTCCGAACGCTGCGGAATGACCGTGCTCGCCGCCCAGGACGGGATGACTTTAAGATTTCCCTGAACCATCATCAAATAATAGCCGCATTGGCTGACCGATATTATAAATAAAAAATTACAGTCAAATTTTTGATTTCAGCCCTAAGAGGGAAGTCAATTCTTTTGTCGGTCTACGGCGTTGCTTCTCCTCGACGTACTACTTCGAGTACGCCTTCGTCGTCGCGCCTTGCATACGTGACAAAAAGGGTTAAAGCGTGAGAATTTACGCGACCATATGGATGATTTTGAGTTGATATTTACAATGCTCGGGGAACGATCTACAACGGAAATTCATCAATGAGGGATTCTATATGCATCACAGGAGTCTTTCACATGTTCCCCAGGTGAGTTTTGATTCTTTGACAATTTTGTCTGTTAGGTTTCTACTACTGAAGGTGGAGGATTTGGTAAAACAACTTTTCGTGTTTTCTCCGGACAGTTCTTAAAAAAGCGCTTTACTTGCGTTTTCCGGTGTGTTAATTTAAAAGAATCCTGGGCGTAAAATAGAAAGATGCCGAAAAGGTTCCATTATGTTATAAGGAAACCGCCGGCATTGAACGGGAATCCGCTGAAGGGAGGATGCTATGGACAGTTGGAGAGCGTTGTTGCTTGAACCTGCCAAGACAGTTCTTGCCGAAATAGGCCATCTGTTGGTTAACGTCTTGTTGGTGGTGTTGATACTTTTGGCCGGGTGGGTGATTTCCCGTATTATCAAGGCTGCGGTGACGCGTGGTTTCCGGGGGATGAAACTGGACAGTCTTTCAGAAAAGGTGGGTATGGACGGACTATTGGCAAAGGGAGGCATCAAATATTCCCTTTCTGAATTACTGGGCGTTCTTTGTTACTGGTTGTCTATGCTGGTTACTTTAGTGCTGGCGATAAACGCCGTCGGTCTGACGGTGGCGGTGGATCTGCTTAACCGCGTGATACTGTATATCCCTAATATCATTGCCGCGGTTTTTATTCTTGTCGTCGGGATATTTATTTCCAATCTGCTGAAGAATATGATCTCCGCCGCGGCCAATAACGCCGGGTTGTCGGAGGGGCGCCTTTTAAGCAGGATAGTGGAAGTTACCGTGATGATCTTCGTCATCGCCGTGGCCATGGAACATCTAAATATCGGCGCGCGCATCGTAGAGTTGACCATCGGTATCATCTTGGGGTCTCTGGGGCTGGGTGTGGCGATCGCTATCGGCCTGGGATGTAAGGATATCATCGGCAGGATCGCAGGCGATTTTATCGAAAAACTCTGGGCGCGTAAATAAAACTGCGCTAATTGATCTTTTTCCGGCCTTCTAAAAGAGACGGGCAGGGATGCCGGTTGAATGTAAAAAGAGTTTATGGGCCTTGACGAAAAATATTGACAACCCGGCCGGTTGTGATAATATATAAAAAAAGTGGAAGTCAAGGAATAGTTCCGTTCTTCAGGCCCGCCGGATTTTTTATCCGCTGCAGTAATTAAACTGCGTTAAAGCGCCGGAAAGTATGCTTTCTCGGCGCGTTGTAGTTTCTTTTAAAAAGGCGCAGCATTACAATACAGGGAGTCCTTTTTAAGATGTGTTCAGAACAACTCGACGACAAACTCAAGGTTCTTATCGGGGAGTGGAAAGATAAGGAAGGCAGCCTGATCATGGTGTTGCACGCCGTGCAGAACCATTTCGGTTATGTGCCGAGAGAGGTTTCCCTGCAGCTTTCCAGGCTCCTGGAAGTGCCGCTGGCGCGTATTTACGAGGTCATCACTTTTTATAATTATTTCAAGCTTGAACCTCCCGGTAAACACAAGATCTCGGTTTGTTTGGGCACGGCCTGTTATCTGAAGGGCGCCCCGGTGATCCTGGAGGAAGTGAAAAGCATACTTTCCATAAATGAAGGAGAGACCACGAAAGACGGTATGTTCCATCTCGATGTGGTCAGGTGTCTGGGGTGCTGCGGGCTGGCGCCGGTGATGATGGTCGACGACAAAGTATACGGCAAGGTTACCAAAGGGCAGGTTATGGAAATAGTTTCCAAGTATGGAAAAGAAGGATAGACGGATGGCGAAATTAACCTTGAAGGATATAGACGGGAAAATAGCCGCCGGGCTTAAAGAAAACGGCGATTGGATAAAAGTCGGTATGAGTACCTGCGGTATGGCCGCCGGAGCCGGCGAGGTCTTCACTACATTACAGCAGGAAGCGAAGAAACGCAACCTGGCGGTGCAGATAAAGAAATGCGGCTGTCAGGGGATGTGTTACGCGGAACCGCTGGTCGAGGTGCATTGCGGCGGGCTGCCGGACGTGGTTTACGGACGGGTGGACAAGGACGTGGCGATAAAGATTCTGGAAAAGCATATCTCCGCCAAGACCCTGGTTAACGACAATATCTACGAAGTCAGGACAAAAAGGTAGGCGTATAGAAAGATGGGCAAGAAAATAATATTGCTGGCGGATACCGAACGATCAGAGCAGGAGAAACTGCGCGATTTCTATACTTCGTTTGCCAATTTGATCAAAGATAACGGATTGGAAGATTCGGTTTCTTTAGTGAGGGCGGCGGATATCGGCATCTACGCCAAAGGATTCGCGGTCAAGATTTTTCCCCAGGGCACGGTTTATACCGGTGTCAAGGATGATGATATCACCAGGATCATCGAGGCATCGGTTAAAGCCGATGGCGTCCTCAATGATCTTTTGTTCAAGGAAGAGCCGAAACAGATCAGGATAGTATTGCGTAACTGCGGCGTGATCGACCCGGAGAGCATAGATGAATACATCGCCTGCCGCGGGTACGGGGCGTTGAAGAAGATCCTTTCCGGAATGACCCCGGCCGACGTAATTGAAGAGATGAAGAAGAGCGGTTTGCGCGGCCGCGGCGGGGCCGGCTATCCGACCTGGATGAAATGGAAATTCACCCGTGAATCACAGGCGGACAAGAAATACGTGATCTGTAACGCCGACGAGGGCGATCCCGGCGCTTATATGGACAGGAGCGTTCTGGAAGGAGACCCGCATTCGGTCATCGAGGGGTTGATCATCGCCGGATATACCATCGGCGCCGGTATGGGCTATATGTATATCAGGGCCGAGTATCCCCTGGCCGTCGAGAGGGTCAAGAAAGCCATTGAACAGGCTTATGACTGCGGATTGCTCGGAAAAAATATCCTCGGAACTGATTTTTCTTTCGATATCGATATACGTCTCGGAGCCGGCGCTTTTGTCTGCGGCGAGGAAACTGCGCTTATCGCTTCCATCGAAGGCCGGAGGGGAACGCCGAGGCCCAGGCCTCCGTATCCGTCCGTGTCCGGGTTATGGGGCAAGCCTACCGCCATCAATAACGTCGAGACCCTGGCCAACGTGCCGTATATCATCCTGGAAGGCGGAGATAAATTCGCTTCGATAGGCACGGAGAAATCCAAAGGCACCAAGGTTTTTGCTCTCACCGGCAAGGTGAAGAATTCCGGGCTGGTGGAAGTCCCGATGGGCATCACTCTGCGGGAAATAGTTTTCGATATCGGCGGAGGTATGCTTACGGATAAACCGATCAAGGCCGTGCAGACAGGCGGTCCTTCCGGAGGCGTCATCCCGGTGGATTATCTGGATACGCCGGTGGATTACGAGAATCTGCAGAAGCTCGGTTCCATTATGGGTTCCGGCGGGATGATTGTTATGGACGAGAACGACTGTATAGTAGATATCGCCAAATTCTATCTCGGGTTTTGCGTGGACGAGTCCTGCGGTAAATGCGCGCCGTGCCGTATCGGCGGTTACCAAATGTTGAATGTTTTGAACGGCATAGCCGAAGGCGGCGGAACCATTGAAGACCTCGATAAACTGCGCAGGCTGGCCCAGGCTATGCAGCGCGCTTCTCTCTGTGCCTTGGGGCAGACGGCCGCTAACCCGGTGATGTCCAGTCTGAAATATTTCGAAACCGAGTACCGCGAGCATATCGTCAACAGGAAATGCCGGTCGCATAAATGCCGCAGCCTGATGACATATTCCATAATACAGGATAAATGCAAACGCTGCCGTGTCTGCGTGATCAACTGTCCCGTGAACGCCATCGATGGGGACAGGGAAAAAGGATTCTTCATAGACGCGTCAAAATGTATCAAGTGCGGCAAGTGTTTTGAAGTCTGCAAATTCCAGTCTATCGCCAAGGAGTAATGATGTTGATAAAGGCAAGAATAAACGGTATTGACGTCCAGGTGGAGAAAGGCACTACTATCCTGGAAGCCGCCGGGACGGTCCAGCTGAAGATACCTACGCTTTGCAAACATCCCGACCTGCACGCGTCCGCCGCCTGCGGCATCTGTATCGTCAGGATCAGAGGCTCGGCAAAGATGTTGCGCGCCTGCTGTACTCCGCTGGAAGAGGGCATGGATATAATCACGCACGATCCGGAAATAGTCGCCGTCAGGCGCACCGTGCTGGAATTGATCTTGTCCAAGCATCCCAATGACTGCCTTAAATGCGGGCGGAACAACGACTGCGAACTTCAGAAGCTGGCCGCGGATTTCGGCATCAGGCAGGAGTCTTTCAAGAATTTTCTTTCTCCGCTGCCCCCGGATGATTCCACCGGAACGATCGTGTTGGAACCCCAGAAATGCATACTTTGCGGCAGGTGCGTCGATGTCTGCCAGAATATGCAGAATGTCTGGGCGCTTTCGTTTTTGGAAAGAGGTTTCGGGACGCGTATATCTCCTGCCGGGGACATCAAGTTGGCGGATTCTCCCTGCGTCAGGTGCGGACAGTGTTCCAATCATTGCCCGACAGGCGCGATAGTCGAGAAGGACGATTCCGGCAGGGTCTGGGAGGCATTGCAGGATCCCGATAAATATTGCGTGGTGCAGATCGCGCCCGCGGTAAGAGTTGCGGTGGGAGAGGCTTTCGGTTATCCGGTGGGCACTAACCTGACCAGGAAACTTTATTCCCTGTTGCGCAGGTTGGGCTTCAAGGCCGTCTTTGACACTAATTTCGCGGCCGATGTTACCATAATGGAAGAGGGCACGGAATTCGTGGAGCGATTCACCAAGCATAAAGGGCCCCTGCCGTTGATCACCACTTGCTGTCCGTCCTGGGTGGATTTTATGGAAAAGTTCCATCCGGATATGATGGAATACTTTTCTTCCTGCAAGTCGCCGCAGGAGATCCTGGGCGTGCTGGCAAAGACGTATTACGCCGAAAAGAATGGGATAGACCCGTCGAAGATATTCGTGGTCTCCATAATGCCGTGCACCTCCAAAAAATACGAGATAAAAAGATGCGAGGAAATGTTCGCCTCCGGATGCCAGGACGTGGACGTATCGTTGACCACGCGCGAACTGGCGCGGATGATCAAACAGGCGGGTATTGATTTCGTCAACCTGCCCGACGAGGATCCCGATCACATTCTGGGAGACTATACCGGCGCCGGGGTTATTTTCGGGGCCACCGGCGGGGTAATGGAAGCGGCGTTGCGTACGGCCTATTTCGTGCTCAACGGCAAAAACCTCAAGAAAGTGGATTTTGAGGATCTGCGCGGGCTCAACGGCGTCAAAGAAGCGGAGATCCAGATCGACGGCAAGAAAATACGCGTGGCCATCGCGCACGGATTGAGCAACGTCGAGTACGTATTGAATAAGGTCAGGGAAGCCAAGAAGAACAATCAGGAACTTCCGTATCATTTCATAGAAGTTATGGCTTGCGCCGGAGGCTGCGTAGGCGGCGGAGGCCAGCCTTACGGGGTCACCGATGAATTGCGCAAGAAGCGCGCCGAAGGTTTGTATAAAGACGATAAGGATTGCCGGTTAAGATTCTCGCACGAGAATCCGTATATAAAGAAACTCTATGAAGAATATCTCGGCAGACCTTTGGGCGAGAAATCGGAACACCTGCTGCATACGCATTATAAGGCCAGGCCGGTCTACATAAAATAGGCAGTTTAGGCTTAAGTCCTGAAGGTAAGGAAGCGGAAAGTTTCTGCGCCAAAGGGGAAATAGCGGCCGCAATTATCACTACCCGGTTTTTCTCCGTGGCTACGGAGCGGAACCGGGTTTTTTATGGCAGTTAAGTGGATTAACTCTGAATTAAAAGAGGGTTCTGGGACGGAAGACGAAGCACGATAGAAACGAAGGGGGAGAAACGAGTATGCGTGACGAGGGGCGAAAGATGAAAAACTTCGTGATTCGTGCTGCATGCTTCGTCCTTCAAGTTAAAGATATAATAAGAACGGAGGAATTATATGGAGCGCAGGCTGGGATTTGTGGGGATAATTGTCGATAACAGGCAGAAATCGGCTTCTGCCGTCAACTCCGTGCTCACCGAATACGGCGGTATTATCGTCGGCCGAATGGGAATGCCGTACGCCCGTAAAAGCTGCTGCGTTATCACTTTGATAGTGGACGCGGGCACCGATGAATTGGGGGCTTTGACCGGAAAACTCGGGGCGCTGGAAGGTGTGTCGGTTAAGTCGGCGCTGGGAAAACAGCCGAAGATTTAAGCTTCTTTTAAAAAGAATAGCAAGAATAGCAAGACGCTGTTGCTAATCTATTATCTGACAATAAGTTCTATAACAATTCCTCATCACTTATAGGGATCTGAAAGACGTTGTTGATAATCAACTGCGAATAGATGGGTTGACAAATTCATATGTTTTAGTATGTATTTGTTGCGCAACTTTAATGTTGCCAATTAGATAGCAACAGCGTCTTGGATTATTTTCCTCTTAGTATTTGAAAATCTAAAGTCGAAATTTGGCCGTAATCGAAACGTTTCTTTTTTATCTGTTTTTGATTCTCGATTGTTTTGTGCGCTGCGTATATAAAGAATTAATGTAGCGGCGCACTAGTTTTTCCCATTAAAAAGGGGGGAGGAAAGATAGGCTGGGTTCTGTTGGTTACCGTAAACGAGAACCGAAACGGATTTCGTTACCATAGCCGTTGCCGGTTTTTTTGTATAAGAGATTTACATTTACTTTTATACTGTAAATGGTAAAATAAAAGTATTATGAAAGAGATCGTCGAGCGTATTCTACAAGAAGAGCAGGATTCAAAGAGAAAGATTGAACAGGCAAAGCAGCAAGCGGAGCGTATTCTTTCCGAAGCTAAAGCGCAAGCCGGTAAAATCCTCGAAGAATCAACTGAACGGTCCCGCATTTCCGCGCAAGAGCGGAAAGAGACTGTCCGCAAAGAGTGCCTTGCCAGAAAAGAAAGTATGGTTAACGGCGCCCGAGAGGAATACGCAGCCCTGCGCAT
>Ga0074195_1001589_pt1 | contig 30689 bp, 28 predicted proteins | sample EPASupsiteHSE623_FD_64525 | JGI IMG/M metagenome (GOLD analysis project Ga0074195, IMG submission 64525) | Bioremediated contaminated groundwater from EPA Superfund site, New Mexico - Sample HSE6-23 | ecosystem: Environmental > Aquatic > Deep subsurface > Groundwater > Contaminated ... | reverse complement strand
ATTGAGAGACTTATCGATGAGGTTAGCGCTTGGGAGCGAGATCGGAATGCGATCGAAGTAACCGTGAGATGGAGATTCAATAAAGAGAATGCCAGAGTGAAACTTGAAAGGCATTACCTTAATTTGCAAAATTAATGTTACAAAGCACTAGCTATTGTATGCGATCCTGTTCTGTTATTAGGAGGGGGAGCAAAAGTCAGTGAATAGGAGGTCTCTTCGCGCTTGACCTTTGCATGGATGAACAACGGTTATCAACGTATATAATTGTTTCTGTTCCTGTCAATTGCCGAATTGACTGGGGGTCGGTTTCTTTTTTTGGATGTCTGCTTGTACGGGCAAAAGAATCATTACTCTTGTTGGAGCTTGTACTCAATAAAAGTCTGGAAAGGCTGCCCTGCAGCGATCTGGTTGCCATCGGAGGCTGCCTTCCCATCTGAGTCACTGTCGAGATCCACCGATTGATCATAAAGGAGGTGCAAGAAGGAATGGCGAAGCTGGTATTGTTGCGGCACGGCCAGAGCCTCTTTAACCAGGAGGGGAGGTTCACCGGCTGGATGGACATTGATCTGTCCGAGCGGGGCCGGGCTGAAGCCGGTGAGGCGGGCTGGCTCATGAAAAGCAGTGGCCTATCTTTTGATATCGCATTCACCTCAGTTCTCAAGCGCGCCATCCGGACGCTGTGGATTGTACTCGACGAGATGGACCTGATGTGGATTCCTGCTCTGCCCTGCTGGCGGCTCAATGAGCGCTTTTATGGGGTGCTGGAGGGCGAGAGCAAGGCTGAGATGGACAGGAAATATGGAGCTGGACAGGTTCATCTCTGGAGGAAGGGATTTGTAGAGCGTCCTCCTGCGATCGATGCAGACGATGAGCGCTATCCTTGCATGGATCCACGCTACCGGGATGTGCAGGAGAGCTTGCTTCCCAGGACCGAGTCGCTGAAGGATACACTGGAGCGCGTTCTGCCCTTCTGGCAGGTTCTGATTGCCCCGGAGCTTGAAAAGGGCAAAAACGTCCTGGTCGTCTCGCACGGCAACACCATCCGCGCCCTGGTCAAGCATCTGGATGGCATCTCCGACCAGGATATCGAGAAGATCGAGATCGGCACGGCCCAGCCTCTGCTTTACGAGCTGGATGATCAGATGAGGCTCGTGGGCCGATCTTATCTGGGACTTCCCAGGGCCGGGCGGAATGGAAAGTAAAAGAAGTTCAAATTTCTGGGAGTGTTGGCTAAAATGTCTTATGCGGTTGAGATCATAACGATTGAGCAAAAGGAGGAGCTGATAGAGCAATATGCTCTCCAGGTGCTCTATGAGGTCAAGTCTGAGATTTATGGCTGCTGCATCAAGCTTCTCACAGGCAGCTCAGTGATCAAGAATGCCTGGGAGGAGAGCTTCTATTTCGCCTCACAGAACCTTCGCTCGCACGGCAGGCTCTATGTTCTTGAGGACAGGTCGGTAGGAGAGAACCGGGTGTTTTACGATCCCCATTCAAAGAGCTGCTTTCTCTTCAACATCGACTACTACGGCTGGATCAAGTCCCTGGCGCTCTCTGTAGCAGGTGACATCCTGGAAGACAACCACGGGATCTACTCAGTGCACGGGGCCTGTCTGGATGTGCGGGGACGCGGCGTCTGCATCCTGGGCGGATCGGGAGCCGGCAAGACCACTCACACATATGGTCTCCTGCGTCAGCCTAAGGCGCGCGTGGTCTCTGACGACTGGTTCTTTGCGAGGGTTTTTGGCGACGATGTCCTGGCCTACAGCTCCGAGAAGAACTTCTACATTCGGGCTGATCTCGCTGATATCTGGAAGGAGTTCTCAAGGCTGGTCGATAAAGCTATTCTGGATGAAAAGGGGCGGGCGGTTGTGGACCTCCGGTGGGTGATAGGCAAAGGGCGCATCCTGCCGCTAACGACTCTTGAAAACGTGATTGTCCTCAAGCGAGATCCCTCTTCTGAGGAGACTGTGCGAGAGCTGGGAGCAGAGGAGGCACTGGCCATCCTGGAGGCGAACGGCTACTTCAATCCGCATCTGCTGGTGAAGAGCGACTTCAAGTGCAGGCTGCGGAGCCGATTCTTCCGGGAGCTATTCACCCGGACAAGCGTGCACGAGGTCAACACCAGGGGAACGCCGGAGGAGAGCCAGAGGGCAATTGGGGAGATATTGGGGGGCGGGTAGGCCGTGAGGCATGGCCTCCGGTCGTATCGCCATGTGGGCGCCAGGACGCCAAATTGAGTATGCGGTTGTGCATAATTTTTGCTCTTTGAATATTTGTAACTATACTTATATTATTTAACCAATAAATGGTGGCGTATTTGACAAAGAAATGCAATAGTAAGCTGCGAGAGAAGGACACATCCTTCTTTGTTCCTAGCTTATTCGATAGTCAAAAAATGGATGATCTCTATTCTCGTTTAAGAGACGATCCCGCTGGCTCAGATCTAAAAGATAAGATTGAGGATCTTTGGAATGAATATAAATTATTTGCCCCAAAAAGGTTCTTGATAGAGGCACAGATAAACTTCCATCAACGTTGGTGGGAGATGTATCTTACTGTAGGACTTCTTCATGTTTTCAAGAATTCAGGAATAAACATTGAAACGTCAAACCGCGACCGAGGGCCAGATATAAGGATCAATCTCCCAGATGGGCGTGCAATTTGGATTGAAGCAATAGCACCGCATCCAGGTAAAGGAGATGATCGGATTCCTGAGCATGACGATGATGGCGTTTTCGATCTGCCAAAAAATGAATGCTTGCTTAGACTAGCACAGGGGATAACCGCGAAAAAAGAAATATTCGTAGGATACAAAAATAATACGATTGTGAATCCAGAAGACCCTTGCATAATTGCGATAAGTTCGTGTGCGCTCTATCAATTAGGTCATCTCTTGGATTTTCCATGCTCTGCCCTGCTTGGGGTGCTCAGTGGTGCTCATAATATGGTGCTAAGCAAGAGCAAGCCGCCATTTGTTTCGAAACGCCAAGGAATAGTAAAGGCATCAGGCAATTCAGTGCCGGTCTGTATTCTTGAAGATTCCTCATTTGATGCGATTTCTGCGTTTATGTATTCATCAGAAGATCCATTGAACGCGCCTCTTGATGCAGAATCTACCTTTAAGATATTTATAAATCCTAACGCCAGAAACCCTATTCCGAAAAGTTTCTTGAAGGATATTCAAATCGAAACCTGGAATTGCGAAGAAACCGACGATGGCATAACTTGGAAGAAAATCTAAGATACAATCACCTTCGCCCCGCACCGCATACCTTTAGATACTTTGCCCGCCTAACGCGCAGCTGAAAATGCCTGCTGATCCTGTCGCCAAATGGGAGGAGTTCCTCCGTTCCCGATACTGGGATGACCTGCTGGAGCTGGCCGACTCCTACCCGGATGAGAGAAGCCTCATAGTCAAGTTCTCGGACCTGGACCGCTTCGATCCGGAGTTTGCCGAGGAGCTGCTCGAAACCCCGGAGCCTATCCTGGAGGCTGCTCACGCTGCCCTCCTGGAGCTGGACCTGCCAATGGACGTTTACCTCGAAAAGGCGCACGTGAGGATTGCGGAGCTGCCACGCCACTTCAAGACCCGCGAGCTGCGTTCCGACCACATAGGCAAGCTCCTGTCAATCGACGGGCTCGTGAGAACAGCAACCGAGGTGCGGCCAAAGATCGTCTCAGCCGCCTTTCAGTGCGGAAGATGCGGCTTTACCTTCTTTAAAGAGCAGACCGGCAACAAATTCGAGGACCAGAACCTTAAATGCATGAACCAGGCCTGCGACCGCGGCGGGCCCTTCAAGCTGCTCCTCGCCCAGTCCAAGTTCGTTGACGCTCAGAAGATCAGAGTGCAGGAATCTCCCGAAGACCTGAGGGGCGGAGAGCAGCCCCAAACGCTCGATGTCGAGCTTGAGGATGACCTCGCAGGCCGGATATTTCCCGGAGACCGGGTGATCGTCAACGGCATTCTCAAGTCCTACCAGCGCACCTCTCCACAGCAGGGCAAGAGCACCTACTTCGACCTCTTCCACCGCGGATTGTCTGTGGAGATGAAGGAGCAGGAGTTCGAGGAGATAGACATCGATCCTGAGGAGGAGAAGCAGATCCTCGAGATGTCATGCGATCCTGAGATCTATGAGAAGATCAGGGGTTCAATTGCTCCTTCAATCTACGGCTACGACGACGTGAAAGAGGCGCTGGCGCTTCAACTGGTCTCTGGCTTCGAAAAGCACCTGCCTGACGGCGCGCGCATCAGAGGCGACATCCACATCCTGCTGGTGGGCGATCCGGGCATTGCCAAGTCCCAGCTCCTGCGCTACATGATCAAGATCTCTCCACGCGGCATCTACACATCAGGCAAGAGCTCAACGTCCGCTGGTCTCACTGCGACGGCAGTCAAAGACGAGCTTGGAGACGGACGCTGGACAATCGAGGCCGGAGCATTGGTCCTGGCAGACAAGGGCATCGCCGCCATAGACGAGATGGACAAGATGGACAACGAGGACAAGAGCGCTCTGCATGAGGCAATGGAGCAACAAACGATAAGCGTCGCCAAGGCAGGCGTCATGGCCACCCTTAAATCCCGCTGCTCGCTTCTGGCCGCTGCCAATCCAAAGCTTGGCCGCTTCGACAAATACGAGCCCATCGCTCCTCAGATCAACCTCACCCCTGCCCTCATGTCCCGTTTCGATCTGATCTTCGTCCTCACCGACGACCCGGACAGCAAGAGGGACTCTGCCATTGCCCAGCACATCCTGAAGAGCAACTATGCCGGTGAGCTGGCCACACAGGCTCCCTGGAATTCTGATATCTCTCAGGGCGACATCGAAGACGCAATGGTCGTGATCAAGCCGATCGTCGATCCTGAGATGCTGAGAAAGTACGTGGCTTATGCCAGAAAGAATATCTTTCCCACCTTAAGCGAGGAGGCCAAGGAATACTTCCTCAGGTATTACGTCAGCCTGAGAAGCCAGGGTCAGGACACAAACAAGCCTGTGCCAGTTACTGCCCGGCAGCTTGAGGCTCTCATCCGTCTCGGCGAGGCAAGCGCCAGGCTTCGTCTCTCTTCCAAGGTCACCATTGACGATGCCAAGAGGGTGGTCAAGATCCTTGAGGCGTGTCTGCGAAAGGTGGGCGTCGATCCGGAGACGGGATTTTTGGATGCAGACATCATCGCCTCAGGCACGACCAAGAGCAGTCGGGACAGAACCAAATCCGTGATAGACATCATCCGCGATGTGAGCAAAGAGCTGCAGGGCCCGGCTCCAAGAGATGACGTCCTGGACCGGGCCGAGGAGCTTGGAATAGAAAGGTCTAAAGCGGAAGAGATCATCGACCGAATGAGACGAGATGGAGATGTATTTGAGCCGAGACCAGGAATGCTGAAGCTACCTTAAATACAAGAAAGCTATGATTATCATGTCCGATATGCCTCACGAGATGGAAAAAAAGGAGATGTATTTGAAAACATATCAGCAGGGAAGGGAGACCCTTGTCGCGGTTTGCGATTGCGATGTACTGGGATGCAAATTCGCCGAGGGACAGCTCCGGCTGGACGTAAGTACCGACTTCTTTGGTGGGGATATAGCTTCATGCACCGAGGTTGAGAAGGCACTGGCCTCGGCAACTATGGCTAACTTCGTGGGCCCCAAGACCGTCGAGCACGCCATCAACCTTGGCTACGTGGAGAAGGACTGCGTCCTATCCATCGGCGGAGTTCTCTACGCTCAGATGGTGCGAATGTGAGGCAAGCCATTTGTCCTCGCTGCGGCCTGCCCACTGATGACGGGCTCTGCAGACAATGCATCCAGGAAACGACGAAGCTTGTGGGCTGCCCCGATCTGGTGGAGGTCGTCGTCTGCTCGATATGCGGATCTCAGCAGATAAATGGCAAGTGGCAGCTTCCCAATAGCCAACCTCTGGAGGAGCTGGCATCACAGGCTGCAGTGGACTCTCTGTGGCTTCATAAGGAGCTGACCGGGCAGGATATAGAGATCGACCTGAGGGCAGTGGGAGCCACTCGCTATATCGCTCGCATGGTTGTTTCAGGCAATTTCCGGGGGAAAGACATAAGCGAGCAATGCGAGATTCCAGTTCGCATCAAACGGGTGGCCTGCGAGAGATGCAGTCGCATGGCCGGAAAATACTTCCAGTCAACTGTCCAGTTGCGCGGAAACGCTACCAGAACGCTTACCTCTCTGGAGATCGAGGAGTGCAAGAAGATGGCCAGAGATATGGCAGACTCTGGCTACCATGGTGGAGATCAGCTCTCCTTCATCCAGGAGATGAAAGAGGTCCGGGGCGGCCTGGATATCATTCTGGGGTCTACTCAGCTTGGCAGACGCATGGCCCGGGCGTATGTGGAGCGCTTTGGCGGTCGGCTCCTGGAGACTGCAAAGCTGGTGGGCAAGAAGGACAACCGAGATGTCTTCCGCTCCACGCTGCTGGTCAGATTTCCGAGGCTCAAGCGCGGGGATATTGTCTCATTCCGGGGAGAACTCTTTGCCGTGGCTGGTTTTGATAGCAAGGCTACGCTCATCACAGCCATCCGAGATGGTCGCAGGTCTTCCATGAACGAGGAGAATGCCGAGGCCATAGAGATCCTGGGAAATAAGACCGATGCCCTATTTGCGACAGTGATCTCATGCGACGATGCCGTTTTAGAGATCATGGACCCGGAGACATTCCGGTCGGCTCTCGCGGCCCGTCCCAGGGGTCGGGAATTCCAGTGCGGTGAAGAGGTCAAGGTAGTAAGAACGGTGGATGGATTCGTTGTATTGTAGGATTTTTTATATATCCTGACTGAGTTTAGGCGTTCTATTCCCACCCACAAAGTTCTTAAACTAGTTTTGTGCAACTTTATTTGGTAGAAGCACGCATTTGAGCTTCAAATCACATGATGATTAAGCCCTGAGTAGAACTTAGGGCGATGAAATGCCAGCCAAGTGAGGACAAAAGGGCTCATGTGTGGGCATTTCTATCAGATGTTCCATGATATTGGCAAATGGACACTGAAATAGTTGGATGAATCTCATATTCACATCATTCACTGCTCACTGCCTGCCTGAAAGTCGGCATGGCCACAATTGCGACAATGGGTCGCGAATCGGTCTTTCTGGGCCGCGGATAGCTTTGGCTCTATGGGTATGGGTGTGACTTTTATCTAACTATTTTAAAATAAGAGGTGTCTTATATGCAAAATGTTGATACAACTAAATATGTTATTTATGCAGATATAACGGCTGAGGGAATAGTGGAGCGGCCTGATGTGGTCGGCGCTATCTTCGGTCAAACGGAAGGCCTCTTGGGATCCGACCTGGATCTGAGAGACCTCCAAAAAACGGGAAGGCTCGGTAGAATAGATGTCCAGATCACCTCTTCCGGCGGAAAGTCCAGCGGCACTATATCTATTCCGTCGAGCTTCGATAAGGTAGAGACCGCCATCCTGGCAGCTGCCCTCGAGACCATCGACCGAGTCGGGCCGTGTATTGCCAGAATCGCTGTAAACCGCATCGAAGACGTGCGCGCCTCCAAGAGGAAATATGTCATAGAACGGGCCAAGCGCATACTGGTGGAGATGTTCGATGAGAACATCCTGGAGACCGAGGAGATAACCGAGGAGATCAAGCAGTCCGTTCGGGTGGAGGAGATTACTCACCTCGGCAAAGACAGCCTGCCTGCCGGGCCAAATGTTCTGGATTCAGATGCCATCCTCGTTGTCGAGGGCCGGGCAGATGTCCTCAACCTGCTCAAGTACGGCATCAAGAACTCTGTCGCAGTGGGCGGGACCAATGTACCGCCAACCATCGCCGATCTTTGCGCTAAGAAGGTCGTGACGGCCTTTACCGATGGCGATCGTGGCGGAGAGCTGATCATCAAAGAGCTTCTCCAGGTGGCAGACATAGACTTCGTGGCCAGGGCTCCGGAGGGCAAGAGCGTCGAGGACATGACCCAAAAGGAGATTGTCAGGGCGCTGCGCCAGAAGATACCTGTCGAGCAGGTTCTCGATCAATACAAGATCAAGAATCAGCCAAAGAAGAGGCGTGAGATCACCACCAAGAGAAAGAGCCTCATCCGCGAGAAGCCCTTCTGCGTTCGAAACACAGCTGAGAGGGCCGAGGTCATAGCTCCTCGCAGAATTGTGCCTCATGATGTCGTGGCCAAGCCGGAGCCCGTCATTGAGGTTGTAGCTCCTGCGCCACCGGAGCCTGTTCCTGAGCCCGAGCCGGAGAGGGAGTGGTTCAGACATCATGTGGATGAGCTTGATGGGACTCTCTCGGCCAGGATCATGGACCGGAATCAAAATGTCCTGAAGGAGGTAGCCGTCAGGGATCTGGCCCGCGAGCTGAAGGAGGCCAACGGGGACGTAAACGGCGTGATCTTCGATGGCGTTGTAACCCAGCGAATCTTGGACATTGCAGCCGAAAAGGGCGTGGAGTATCTCATCGGGGCAAAGATGGGAAATATCGCGAAGAGCCCGTCCTGCGTAAAGGTTCTAACTAAAGAGGCATAGATTTCTTGCCTCTTTTTCTCCAAATTTTTTTGCGCGTTATTTTGAATTCGATTTATCTACAGCGAGGTTTCTTTAGATGGAGTTCAAGCAGTGCATTGTGATCAGAGAGGATCTAAAGCTCTCGGCGGGAAAGCTGGCGGTCCAGGTGGCTCATGCGGCTGTCATGGCTGTGGAACGGGCGGAAAAGATGGATCGATCGACGGTCTCAGACTGGAAGGCCGAGGGACAGAAGAAGGTCGTGCTCAAGGTGCCGGGAGTGCCAGACCTCTTCCGGCTGCGGCAAGAAGCAGAACAAGCGGGAATCGCCAGCGCCATTGTAATCGATGCTGGCCTCACTGAGATTCCTGCCGGGACCGTCACCGCTTTAGGTCTCGGCCCTGCTCATGGAAAGCTGATGGACAAGGTGACAGGCAAGCTCAAGCTCGTCTGAGTGAGTCCAATGATATCGAGACAAAAATGATTTCGGCTAGCGTTCAGGACAGGTCTCTGGGCATGGATTATTACATCACCGACAGCCCAGGTTGTGGCGGGATTATCAAGAGCCTTGCAGAGGACTTCTCAGTCTCCGAGGTATTCGAAGAGCTGAACTATGAGGGCGGAAGATATCTGGTCCTGGACATAGAGAAGACCAACTGGGATACCCATCACCTCATCCGGGAGATGGCAAGAAGGTTATGCATCAGCCAGAAGAGGTTCGGCTGGGCTGGAACCAAAGACAAGAGGGCAGTCACATCTCAGCGCATAAGCATCATGAACCTGGATGAAGCAGAGCTATCGAAGATCAACCTTCCGGACCTCAAGATCAAGGTGCTGGGCAGAACCAACCGGGCGGTGGGGCTCGGAGACTTGCTCGGCAACCGATTTGCCATAACCATCCGGGACCTATCATGCCAGAACCCAGAGGCTGCAATGTCTCTCATCACCGGGGAGATTGCAAAGAACAGGGGCGTTCCCAACTACTTCGGAATTCAGAGGTTCGGAGACCGCCGGCCTGTGACTCACCGGGTAGGCGAAGCCCTGGTCCGAGGGCAGGCGGAAGAAGCGGTCTACATTTACCTGGCACAGTCTTTTCCCGGCGAGCTTCCTGAGACGAGAGAGGCCAGAGAGAAGCTGTGGGCTGATCGAGACAATGCTTCCGCCCTCAAGCAGTTTCCGGGGTATCTGCGCTATGAGCTTGCAATGCTCAACTATCTGGTGGAGCATCCTGGAGATTATGCTCACTCTTTTGACGTTCTCTCTGTGAATTTAAAGCGCCTCTTCGTACATGCTTATCAGTCCTATCTCTTCAACAAGATTCTCAGCCACCGTCTGGCAAGAGGGTTGCCTTTGCACAAGGCAATAGTTGGCGATGTCGTCTGCTTTGCCAAAAATGGTCTGCAGGATATCGATAAAACACAGAGAGTCACCCCGGACAACGAGGTGGCCATCGATCGGCTGGCCGAGAGGGGAAGGGCATTTCTGACTCTGCCGCTGATTGGATTTGAGACTGCGCTGGGAGAGGGTGTTGCAGGCGAGATAGAAAGATCGATCCTGGGTGATGAGGCAGTCATGCCCGAGGACTTCAGAGTCAAATCAAACCCGGACCTGGGATCGAGAGGCACCAGACGCGCTGCCCTCTGTCCCGTCTCCCCGGAGATCAGGGTCACGGACAACCAGGCGGAGTTGCAGTTCGTTCTGCCCAAAGGAAGCTATGCTACTGTGGTATTGAGAGAGTATATGAAGGGTCATGATGCAATCGAGAGTCAATCAAAGGATTCAGCCGAGGAATGAGCCTTGCAACTAGAATTAGATGATCCATACGTTGTGGTCTACAAGCAAATTCATGTCGTGGTTGATGACGAGGGCAGCCGAGTGGAGCTGATGGAGCGCTCCAACTGCTATGGCGGATCGGCCTGGGCAAGATATCATTACTCCCGCGGGCCTCTCGTGAAAAGCTCCCGCAATTTGGGAGAATGGTTCAGGTATTTGATAGTACCCGGAAAGGTCGATTTGGATCTTGTATCATCCAAGAGATCGGCTGGCATTGAATCCGTAATTGTCAAAGGCAGCGAGGTCGAGGTGACATACGCAGGCCTTGGAGGGGGCGGAGTTGGAGCTACTCTTTGTCGGGCACAGGCGGATGACGTCCTGCGATATGATGTCACTGAATGTGGTGGAGGTCGCGTTGCTCGGGGGACTCTTGTTCTTCCCAGAAGAGAGCGGCTGATCATTGGTGTGGATGATACAGACTCCAAGACTGAGGGTGCTACATGGACGCTCATCCATAACATCGCGAGCAGGGTGGACCGACCGGAGGCCCGTTATGTCTCTCACTCACTGGTCCAGCTCTTTCCTGTTCCGACAAAAACCCAGAACTGCGTCTCAACGGTCGTCGAGTTCGCCTGCCTGCCAGGTCGGGCAGAAGCCATGCTCTCGGATTTCAAGGCCCTGCTGAAAAAGTACTCTGTCTCAAAGCAGACGGGCATGGCTGTCTTCAGGGACTTTGATCCATCATCGCTTCTGCCATTCGGGGAGAGGTGCAAGAGGGAGCGCGTCCAGTATGAAGATGCATTGGACGCCTGCCGGGAGAACGGGGTTCAGATCATGATGGACGGCCAGGGGTTGATTGGAGCCGTGGCGGCTCTTCCTTTCTGCGCACGGCCTGATGAGTCGATTGTTCCGGCTCTTCCATGAAAGCGGATGACCATGAACGGCCTGCAAGCAATCGTCCGGGCGGTCGAAGATGCTGGGGTGCGTCTCCGGCTTTATGTTCCTGGCTACCCTGTCATCGACCTGGCTGCGGCCTTGGGCTGCGAGATCTCGATCAATGAGAAGGTGGCTTTAGAGATCGCGCTCGGAGGCTCGGCTACAGGTCAGCGTTCTCTGGTTGTAGTCAAACAGGTTGGCATGAACATCCTGGCAGATCCGCTTGTCATTTCCGCCACCCATTCCATAGGCTCCGGAGTTGTAGTCATCGTAGGGGACGATCTGGGGCCGAGGGGCTCGCAGGCAGAGATGGACAGCCGGTTCTACGGGCCGCTATCCGAGCTGCCAGTCCTCGATCCCAGGAACCCGGCGGCTCTTTATGCCTCTGTTTTGGAGGCCTACACCCTCTCAGAGTGGCTGAGAATTCCCGTTCTTGTCAGGGTGACAGCCCGTCTTCTTGCTGCCGAAGGGCTGGAGATTGCCGCGCGAGCCAGTCCCGGCAATGCTCAGAGGTTTGAGAGAGAGAACTGGAGTCTGACTGCGAGGGGCAGGCACCAGAGGCACCATGACCGGATATTGGATTTTGCAGAGGAGGCCTCCGAGTCGAGCACTCTGAATCGATTGGAGATATCTGGAAACGTGGGAATCATTGCCAGCGGATTTCCTGCGAGCCTTGCCGAGGGCCTGGGCGTATCGCTTCTCACTTTAGGCTACAGCTACCCTCTGCCTGTGAAGCTCATCTCTCGATTCATGGAGGGCCATCGCAGGATATTGGTCGCAGAAGAGCCGGAGCCCTTCATCGAGTCACAGCTTAGAGCGAGTCCCAAGGTTAGGGGAAAGCTAAGCGGGCACCTGCCCCGCGGGCCTCTGGAGAGGTCGGACATCATCCGGGCCATCGAGTCCCTGGATAGCAGGCCCGAGAAGAAGCCCCTGGACTACGAGAGCGTTGCTCTGAGGGGATACGCGAGCACTTGCGATGGCTGTCCATTCGTGTCGATCTTCTCAGCTCTGGCGGGAATAGATGCGCCGGTAGCCGGAGACGCAGGATGCGCCATCCGCGCCACCCGCGAGCCATTTGACTCGGCTGATGTCGTCTATGGCCTGGGGTCGTCTGTGGGAGTGGCCTCAGGTTTTGCTGAAAAAGGCATAGCCCTGATCGGAGACTATGCGCTGGCTCACACGGGGCTTGTCGGGCTGATCAATGCCCTCTGGCAGAAGCGAGACGTCCTGGTCATTGTCCTCAAGAACGATGTGGCTGCCATGACCGGCTGCCAGGCGGCTCCTGATCTGACCGGCGTCCTCAAGGCCCTGGTGCCAACTCGATTCCTGGAGATGCCTCTACCCGTGGATGAAATTGGCCATGTGATCGATGAGGAGCTGAAGATGCCGGGGCCCCGCGCAATCGTAGCCTTTGGCAGGTGCGTGAAGGAAAAACAAAAAATTAAATAATTGTTCAGATCGTTCTCCAGGCTCCGCCGGTATAGACTCGAACTGAAGATTGGCCCTGAGCATAGGTCATGGTTGCAGTCCAGTTTTTGGAGAATGGCTGCCATTGCATCGCACCCAAAGACGCATTTCGGAAATCCGACTGCACAGCAGAGTAGGGGAAGTAGTTCGTCCCGACGATGTATGGTTTGTAGAATACCAGGGGCTGGGCCTGGGAGACTTTTGTAAAGAAGATCGGATCGGTGAAGTACTGGGCAGTCGTGCTGGAGCCGCTCGATGCTACATAGCCTTCGTCCAGCCAGCCCGCAGAAAGGGATATCATGCTCAACAGGGCTATGGCCAACAGCAAAATGGAATGTCGCGACATATGGATCACACCACATATCCCTGTTTTAGCTGAGGACTTATAGCTTATGCTTTAGCCTTTTCCTGAGCTATTTCCTGGAGCCTGACCACAGCCGCAGATCTCCTCTCTCGCGGGCGTCACGATTTTTCCCGCATCGTTGTAGCTCTTCGGCGCTATCATCTTACAGTAGCCCACCCACCAGTCCATCACCCGGATTTGAGACGGCATTCCCATGAAACAACCTGTGAATTTGAAGTATCCGGGCACACCATCCAGGTTTATGCCGTCGCCGTTTCCGGTTGTGTCCACGATGTGGTATTGGCTGTCTCCAGGCAGGAGCACCAGGTTGTAGGCGTGGCCTGGGTGCTTGCCGACCAGCGGCAGATCATAGCCCGTGCTGGAGGTGCTGTAGGCCTCGCTCTTGTTGTAGCCGGCTTTTCGAAGCATTGTAGTCAGTGCGGCGGAATAGTCGCTGCAAACGCCTGTCTGCAGAATGTTGACGGTTGCATGGGTGGGATACAGGCCGATAGCTGCGCTGTTCTCGCTCATGTTCGTGTCCGAGTGCCAGGCTGAGACGCCCCACTCATCCGGGCGGCAGGAGAGGTTGGAAACGTTTGCATTGAAGCCGTCTCGAAATGAGCAGGTTCCAGCGAAGCTATAGCTGCACATGCTGGTGCACTCAGGGTAGCCTGAGCAGCAGGCCTTGAATATCGCATAGCCCTTCATGTATCGTGCCTCAGGGCCGAAGGCGTTGATGAGAAACAGACCCCGGCACTTCTTCCTGTCACCTCCTGATTTATTGCAGGCTTCTGAGCATGCTGATCCCGGCAGAGGAGTGCCGTCGCAGCAGTCCACGGCCTCGGCCACAATCCAGTCGAGGTCCGGATGGCAGACCTCCATCTCCTGGCACTGTGCAGGTGCGTCGGGCCAGGTGTCTGCACAGGGTGTGTCAACAGGATAGTACATTGGTCTTGGTTTGACATTTGCACAGACCCAGGGCTCGGCTATGCCGATGTTCACATAAAAGGTGGCAGCAGTGCCTGCGGAGTTGGTGGCGATCAGAGTGATGTTATGCCATCCGACGGTCAGATCCCTGGTCGTAAAGTTCTGGTTTTCGCTGAGGATGCCGTCAATGCTGGACTGCCAGAGGTAGCTGCAAGGCTCGCTGTCGCAGGGAGTAGCGTTGAATGGCACATATTTTCCGTAGGGGTAGGTGCGGACGTCGCCAGGAGAGATGATCATGGAATTTCCTGGGCTATGGTTTGACGGGATGGCGATCGGCTTGGGAGCGGCTGATTTTTCTGTGCAGTTGCATTTCCTGGTCCCTGTTGGCACTGTCGTATCTGCTGCATCTGGAGTGCTGTTTTCTTTCGGCTCGGGATCTGCAGCTTTGTCGAATGTTCCAGGGCCCGCAGGGCCGGGAAGGTGGACCAGAGCGGACACGGCAAGGACGATCGCCGCCAGGCTCACGAGGGCCAAGATGAAGCGGCCCTGCTTTCCCAGAACCGAAGCCAGGCGACCGAAGAGCCCAGGAAAAGTGATGAAAAGGCCGCTGTAGGTGAAGAGGACTCCTGGAAGGGCCCAGGCCTTCCAGCCGTAGGGCAGAAGGGTTACTGCCGCCTGGCAGAGCGGAAAGCCTAACAGGCCGAGAAAGAGGAAGAGAATTCCTGCGGCGTTCTTCTTCTGATTGAGCGCCATGCAGTTGACAGATGCCACTACTATTATAGTCGCACAGGCCGTCCACTCGCCGTTCGCAGCTAAAATAGCAAAGGCTGACAGAGCGATGAGCCCGGCCAGAAGAAGAGCAGGACGCTTTTGCCTCTTTCCAGGCCAGGATAGGGCTGAAGCAAGCAGGCCATCGAGCCCCAGGAGGACTATGAGAATGCCGCCTGCTGCCTGGGAGAAGAGCCAGTCCAGCTCACCGGGCTTTCCGAGTGATGGCAGGGCGAAGAGGAGAAAGATGCAGCCGATGGCGATAGCTGCGATGCCTGCGACAAGCCCCAGCAGGGCGGAGGTCTTCATCATGCCGGGCAGCTTATCGTCAGCCATCATGCGGCAGTCCTAGTGAAGCCGGTGAAGATAAAGGTTACTCGATGCTCTTAGCGTCAATTGGACGTTCTCCCTGCGCCCCAGCACGTTCGCACACGCGCACTTCTGCGTGCCCGCACACTCGCGGGAGCACGCGAGCGCACGCGCGGGCCCGGCAGGGGGAGCGGCGATTTCTTGCTATACTTGGCCCCGCTCTTCGGCTTTTATCTCACAGTTCTGTCTCGTTCAGGGCATACTTCACTGCAGCTTCTACATGTATCGTCATGGTGTCAAAAACAGGCACCTTTACGTCCTCCTGTTTGATCAGCAATGGTATCTCAGTGCACCCAAGTATGACTCCCTCGGCATCCTCTTCATCCACAAGGCGGTTGATTATCTGAACGAATCTCTCTCTTGAATCGTTGTAGAATTTTCCTGCACATAATTCATCAAATATCACAGCATTGATGTAATCCCGTTCGGTTTCATTGGGAATGACTGCCTTCAGTCCATGCTTCTTCTCTAACCGATCCCTGTAGAAGTTCTGCTCCATTGTGTATTTCGTGCCGAGAAGTGCGACGGTCTTGATCCCGCTGCCCTTCACCTTTTCGCCAGTTGCATCCGCAATGTGCAAAACCGGGATTTTTAGCTCTTCTTGAATGTAATCTGCACGTGAGTTAACCGTATTGGAGGCTATCACAATAAAATCCGCGCCGCCTCTTTTGAGCCTGGATGCAGCATCAATTATCGTTTTATTCAGGGCAGTCCAGTTACCCTTCTCTGCAAGCCGCTCGTCCTTTGAAAAATCTCCGAACTCAATGGAAAACATCAGGATCTTTGCAGAATGCAGTCCACCAAGTTTCTCATTGACCATCTCGTTCATCAGCCGGTAATATTCAATTGATGATTCCCAGCTCACGCCACCGATGATGCCTATGGTCTTCATTTGCGTATCATTGATCTTCTCGGCTCCAGTTGTGAGGTTGTCCGCATTGACCTGTCCGACAAATAAACAAAAGAGCATTAATGCAAAAACAAGTCCAGATAGTAGTGCGCATTTCATCAATATCACTCGATCTGTTTTTCTTGAGTATGGCTTTCATGGTTGTTATCCAGTCGCTCTGTGCGCTCTCTGTGAATTCTGTGTCTCTGTGCCGGAATAGTCGTTACCCACTGGTTATAGCCAAATGGTTACGGATTAACACCACAGAGATACAGAGCGCGCGGAGGACTCACAGAAGACTCGAATGTTCTATTACCCACTCGAAATAGCGAAGAACCAGAATTTAGATCAATTCTCTAGCTCTCGTTTGCCATTCGCTCGTAGGCCTTCTCGACGATCCCCATAGGCGAGACCGTGTTCATGAAAAGCCCCAGCTCCTCAGGGCCAAGTCCCAGAGCTATCCCCACCAACTGCGTCACATAGAGAACAGGAATTCCTATCTTCTCTCCTTTCTTCTGTTCCAAAATCTTCTGCTTGGCGTCCAGCATCAAGTGACAGAGCGGACAGACCGTCACAATGACCTCTGCTCCGGCCTGCTTGGCTTCCGACAGAATCCCAAAGGCAATGTCGTCTGCTGCCTTCTCCTGGGGCATGAAAATAGGCCCACCGCAGCAGGCGGTCTTCTTCCGGAAGTCCACGGGCTCTGCCTCAAGCCTTTTGATGAGGGTCTCCAGGATGACAGGAAACTCCGCACTGTACAGTCCAGCCGGCCGGGTCAGCAGACAGCCGTAGTAAGGGGCGACCAACAGCCCCTTGAGAGGCAGGACGATTCTCTCGTCGCCATCTGGCATGGCCTCAAGTATCACATCAAGAGCATGGCGAACCTCAGCTTCCCTGTACTTTTTGTCGAGCACGGCGTTTACTCTCGCAAGGACCTCAGGCTCTTTCAGTCGTTCTTCCGCCGTCCTCAAATTGCTGTAGCAGATGGAGCAGGCGGTCATGATCGGCAGGTCCGTCTGGGCCATGTTCCTGGCAGCGAGGCCTGTAGCCACCAGCTCGTTCGAGACGTGCGTCGCACCGCAGCAGTTCCAGTCAGCCAGCTCCTCGATCTCGATTCCTAAGGCTGTGCAGACGGCCCGCGTTGAGGCGTCCATCTCCTTGCCAGTGGACTGAGAGACGCATCCAGGATAGTAAGCAAGCTTCATCCTCTCAGCTCCTCGATGATCCTCTTGACTTCATCTTTGCCTCTTATCTTGTCTATCTCAATTCCGATCTTGCCCTTGGGCAGCAGCTCGAGGCCCATCTGCATTGATGAAACCATCCCCTGAGGAAACACAAGCAGAAACTCTGCAGTCAGCGGCAGTTCTGCAATCCGTCCGTTCTGCTCGATCTGCTTAACAAAGAGCTCCTCGTAAGAAGCGTCCTTGCTCTTCTTCTCCTCTCGACCGGCTATCTCCTTAAGAGCCGAGACCACTGCCTTGGGCCTGATGCCCCTCGGGCAGCGCACTGTGCATAAGAGGCAGGAGGTGCACAGCCACAGCGTCTCATTGTGCAGCGCCTCATCCCTCCTCCCCTCAAGGCAGAGCTTGATCAGCTTTCTGATGCTTGGATTCATGAGATTGGCCGTCGGACAGCTCGCTGAGCAGGTGCCGCATTGAATGCAGGTTAACGCCTCAGATCCGGCCAGGCGAAGAACCTCGTTCTTGAATGCTTTATCATCTCGCTTATCTTCTGGCATTCCTAATCCCCTCCCCTGCTCGTGCCTTCGGCGGCAGCTGCACCGGCAGCCGCAAGAGCCGCGTCGCCTTTCTTTTTAGCCGCACTCTTGGCGAGCCTCTCCATTATCTTTCGGAGCGCCTCTTCCGCAGGCTCTTTCTCGAGGATCTGCCGGACCTTCGGCTTTTTCAGGATCTCATCTAACGGCTTGAGTGCCTCATCAACCATCCTCAGGAGATCGGGATCTATCTTCGGCTTCTCTGGAGCTGGCAGGGGTGGCTTCACTATCTCTGGAGGCGAGACCGCGCCGCTGACATCCGGGCGCTTTCGTGTGCCTGTCTTGATTGCAGAGATGGCCTCCTTCCACTCCTCGGCCCATGGAGTCTCTTTGATCTCCGTGTGTCTCACATCAGATCTGTCAACCTCGATTGCTGAGACGGGACAGGCCTTCTCGCAGGCCCCGCAGAAGATGCACTGCTCCTTGACGGGAGCCGCTTTGCCCTTTTCATCTACGTACCAGCACTTTGCCGGGCAGATATTGAAACAGGCCTGGCAGCCCTGGGGATCGCAGCGCACCAGGTTCTTCTCAACCATCCTGATCTCACCCTCGAATGGCTTCTTGATATCCATGGCCTCGTAGGGGCAGACCAGCCCGCACCTGCCGCAGCCGATGCACAGATCCCGATCGACCTCAATCTTTCCTGCAAACGGCTCGTCGCCCGGCGGGACAGCCAGCGGCTCGCCCTCTACGGCTATCGCCTCTTCCGGACAGATAGTTGCACATAGCCCGCAGTAGTCGCATAGCTCCTCATCAATCAGGAGCTGCTCGTAGGGCACAAGCTGACGGGGCTCCTTCTCCCTCTCAGTTCTGTCAACCAGCAGAAACGCCTTGCAGAACCCCGCGCATCTGCCACAGAGGTTGCATTTCTCAGTGTCAACGGCGATCTTGCCCTTGATCCCGGTCCTCAAAGGCCCATAGTCCTCGCGGGTCTTATTGAATGTGATTTTGATTGCCTTTGTTGGGCAGACCGGCTGGCAGAGCAGACAGGGCTTGCACTTCTCGTTTGGCCCTGCCTCTGAGAGGAGACGCGGATATCTCTCGAGCGCAGCAAAGTCCACCACGTTTTCGGTCATGCCTGAGCCTCAGTCGCTTCAGCCGTATTCGGGGCGGGCAGTTCTCGCAGAGTCATCTTGAAGGCTCTTGTGGGACAGAAATTGACGCACATGCCGCAAAAGGCGCAGGCATCCAGGTCGATCAGAACTGGAGGCGCATCCAGACCCTTGGCGATCTCCTGAAGCGGCCCCTCCTGCAGTGCAAGTTTCGGGCAGAGGGCAACGCAGATGGAGCATCCTGCGCACTTCTTGTAATCGTAGTCCAGGAGAATCTCCTTCTCTTTGGTCTTCTGTTTGGCCAAGATATGCGAGTCCTGCACTTCCATCTCCTTTTCAATCTCCATCATGGCTCAGGCCTTCCCCTCATTCCTGTTATTCTTCGGATTCTTCAGCTCAGTTCCTATGGGCCCCATTGCCTTCAGCTCGGCTATGAACTCCCGCAGGTCCTTGGCATAAATCTCGCCTTCGCTGGCTGCACACCAGACGATCTTGACCCTGCCAGGATTCAGTCCAATCTTCTCAAGAACGCCCTTGAGCACCTGAACCCTCTGAAGAGCCTGGTAGTTGCCGTCCCTGTAGTGGCACTCGCCTATCCGGCAGCCGGCTATGAGCACTCCGTCTGCACCCCGTCGCAGAGCCTCTAAAACGAAGCTTGGATCCACTCGAGCCGAGCACATCACCCGGATGTTTCTGGCGTTGGTTGGATACTGAATTCGTGAGGTTCCGGCCAGGTCGGCTGCTCCATAGCTGCACCAGTTGCACAGGAAGGCAACAATCAGGGGAGACTCCTTCTTTTCAAAGGTTGCAGCCCTCACCTGGGCTAAAATCTGCTCGTCTGAGAAGAAACGCATATTGATGGCGTCCACCGGACAGGCTGCCGCACAGGAGCCGCAGCCCTTGCAGGCAGCTTCGTCCACATAGGCCGGGCTCTTGACGGCTATGGCCTTCTTGGGGCAGATGTCAACACACAGCTTGCACTTGATGCACTTGTCAGGATCGACATAAGCCGACGTGGGCTCAAGCTCAAGAGTGCCCCTGTGCAAGAGCTTGATCGCTTTTGCTGCTGCAGCGCTTCCCTGAGCGATGGATATCGGTATCTCCTTGGGACCTGAGGCGCAGCCTGCTATGAAGACGCCGTCGATATGGGCCTCAACCGGCCTCATCTTTGGGTGAGCTATCTCAAAGAATCTGTCAGGCCTTCTGGACAGACCGAGCAAGTTGCCGAGCACCTCTGCATTCTTCTCAGGCTCGAGGCCCACCGAGAGCACAGCCATGTCATGGTGCACCCGTTTGATCTCTCCTGTCTGGGTGTCCTCGAAGATCAGGAATAGCTTGCCATCAACTTCTTCGATCCTTGAGACGCGGGATCTGACAAAGTTGATTCCAAGCTTTTGTGCCCGCAGGTAGAACTCCTCGTATCCTTCCCCACAGGCTCTGATGTCGATGTAGTAAACGGTGATATCTGTTTCAGGATACTTCTCCTTGACCAGTTGAGCGTTTTTTAGAGAAGCCATGCAACAAATGCGGGAGCAGTAGGGGTTGCCTACAGTAGCATCACGCGAGCCCACGCACTGCAAGAAGGCGATGGAGCTGGCAATCCGGCCAGTGCTTGGAGCCACCACATCTCCTTTTGTCGGCCCGGAGGCATTGAGCATCCTCTCCATCTGCAGAGTTGTGATCACGTCTCTGTACCGTCCAAATCCGTACTCCTCCTTTCGGGAGGCATCAAAAGGCTGCCAGCCGGTGGCCACGATGATGGCCCCGACATTCAGCTTGATGTCCTGGGGCTCCTGATCGAGTCGCACCGCCAGGGCCGGGCATGCCTGCTCGCAGCGGCCACAGCCTATGCAGGCCATAGGATCAATAGTGGCCGCCAGGGGCACCGCCTGGGGGTAAGCAATATAAATGGCCTTTCTCTTGCCGATACCAAAATCGTATTCGCTCGGAACCTCAACCGGGCAGACGCCGGCACACTCGTTGATACAGCCTTTGCAAAGCTTCTCGTCAACATATCGTGCTCTCTTTGTGACGGAGACTGTGAAGTTTCCGACGCTTCCATCCACTCCCAAGACCTCTGAGTAGGTGAATAGAGTAATATTAGGATGATTGAAGACCTCAGACATCTTAGGGCCCAGCACGCAGATGGAGCAGTCGTTGGTTGGAAAGACGTCCGTGAGCAGAGCCATGTAACCGCCAATGGTGGGCCTGCGTTCGACCAGAAAAACGTGCAGCCCGGCATCTGCCATATCCAGAGCAGCGGAGATTCCGGCCACTCCTCCGCCTATCACTAAAACGTCTTTGCTGACTGGAATGCTCTCCGGCTCGAGAGGTCGCAGGAGCGCTGCCTTTGCCACGCCCATTCGGATGAGATCCTTGGCCTTCTCTGTAGCCATAGCAGGCTGGTCCATGTGCACCCAGGAGCACTGCTCACGGATGTTGGCCATCTCCAGCATGTATGGGTTCAAGCCAGCTTTGCTGATGGCCCGGCGGAAGGTAGGCTCGTGCAGGCGTGGCGAGCAGGCAGCCACCACTACCCGGTCGAGCTTGAACTCAGCGATATCTTTCTGGATCTGCTCCTGGCCAATGTCTGAGCAGGAGAACTGCAGATCGCGGGCCACGGTCACATCGGGCAGGCTCTCAGCAAAGCGTTTCAGCTCCTCCATATTCAAGACGCCGGCGATGTTCAGACCGCAGTGACAGACGTAAACACCAATGTGCATGGGACTTCAGACATATAACCGCCTTAAGTCACTTAAACTTATGCCATTATGATTGTTATTCATGGTGCTTTGTCAGCCATCAACGGCCAGCCTTTTGAAGGCAGACTGCTAACGGACTTGTGATGATCTCCAAGGTGCACATCTCCCACAGCCCAGAGGACGAAAATCTGGCCATGCAGCTCTTCCGTGCTCTATTTCGGGTGGGCCTGGAGAGCACAGTCGCCCTCTATAATCTATCTCCGGCGATCTCCTTAGCCGAGCGGTCCTCTTTTTGCATCCGCAATTCGGATTGCTTGATAGCGCTGCTGACAAAAGAGGGTTCGTCTTCTCCTCTGGTCTGCCAGGAGATCGGCCTTGCCAGAGGTCTGGATCTGCTCATCATTCCACTTCTGGAGAGCGGAGTGAAGCTGCCCTTCATGATAGAGCACCTCCGGCCTTTTGTCTTTGAACAGGCAGAGTTTCCCGATGTCGTCGGCGATCTCATCCGTACCATTCGAGAGCTGTCCAGGCTGGAGTGGCTAAAGGTGACATGCCCCAATTGCGGTGAGGAGATGACTCAGTATCTGACGCCGCAAGAAGAAGTGAATGAGGCTCTGGCAAAGGGCAAGTGGCTGGAAACGATCTGCTCCTATTGCCAGAACCGGATTCGTCTGGATGCGAGAACCTTTGAGCCTATGCCATAATTTTTTGGCAGGGTTCAAGGTTGTCAATCCGGATTGGTCATTAGCTTTCAGCTCTCTCAATCTTTATCTCTTTCCAGTCTTCGCCACCCCAGTTTCCTGTCTGGTCGATTACCTGCATTTCGTTGTCCGAGGTGATATTCAGCGTCAGTGTGCCGTCCATATTATTATCGCCTTTTGGAACGTCAACCCATCTCAGGTTTACTGTACTCCCATCGACAGTGCCATTGGCGACGCTGGTCCAGCTCGGATCTACGCCGACAGACTCACAGTACCACCATATGTCATTGTCAATCTGCTTGATATAAATGTCAACATCAGGCGAAACAGTCCAGTATCCTGTCAAATCCACGGCTAATGCAGTAGTGGTTAGAATAGCTGCAATGACTAATAGCCGACAATACATGTTCATAATTCGATCCTCCTATTGTTAGGATATCATTATTAGATATAGAGCCTTTGATAATTTCTATGTCATTGGCTGCATCGGGCGGCCTGCATAAGAGATATAAGTTTGCACGTCAAGGAAATGTTATGAGCAAAATGGAGATCCTCCATAGTCATATTGATAATATTCCAGTTCTTTCAGTCTCTGGCAAGATCGATGCGATGACATCCAGGGATCTTGAGGTTGCATTGGTCGATTTAATAAATCAAAATAAAAAAATTTTGATAGTAGATATGGCAAATGTGGTGTATCTCAGCAGCTCTGGCCTGCGAGTTCTCATGGCATCTCTAAATGAGCTCAGGAAAGGGGATGGCGATTTATTGTTGGCTTCTTTGCAGCCGTTCGTAAAGGATGTCTTCTCTTTAACCGGAGCCATCCGATTCTTCTCCATTTATCCCAATCCCGGAGAAGCGATCAAGGCCTTCAAAAGCAAAACGGATGATCTCTAATGGCAAATCCTCTCATCAACTTTTCCTTGATCTTATTGCAGGCGGTCTGCGTCATCGCTGTAGCAGCTCTTCTGTTCTCCCGCAGCAGATATTTCACAGATGTGCTGGAGGGGCTGGCGACATGGAAAAGCAGGTTAGTTCTCATCATCTTCTTTGGGGCACTATCGATTTACGGCAGCATCATCGGCATCAATACTTCCGGAGTCATCATCAACGTTCGCGATCTGGGGCCGATGGTGGGTGGTCTTGCCTGCGGCCCCTTGGTTGGATTGGGATCCGGGATTATCGGGGCGGTTTATCGATTCTCAGAAGGCGGATTCACGGCTCTTGCCTGCAGCATCAATGTAACTCTTGCCGGCCTTCTGGGTGGCCTCATCTACCTCAAAAAAGGCAGGTTTCCAACGGTAGCCTTCACTGTCATCTTTGCAGTCCTCTTCGAGATCCTGCATATGGTTCTGACCGTGGCCTTCTCTCGGCCCATTGATCTTGCGTTTGCAGCAGTAAAGCAGGCGGTCGGACCAATGGTTGTGGCCAATGGGGTGGGAATACTGGTATTCGCTTTTATCATCACCAATGTCATTGCTGAGAGAGAGACCAAAAGAGAGAGGGACAGCTACCAATTGGAGCTGCAAAAAAAGCAGGCTGAGCTCGCCGTTGCCGCTGATATTCAGAAGAGTTTTCTCCCTGAGAGGATCCCAACAATCGATGGGTTCGAGATCTCTGCCACCAATATCCCTGCCAGAGAGGTGGGCGGTGACTTTTATGATTTCATCCAGCAAGACGGCAATTTGCAGTTTCTAATCGCGGACGTATCAGGAAAAGGCGTTCCTGCTGCGTTATTTATGGCTCTGTCCCGAATAATTATGAGAGCATGTCAGGCTCCCAATGATGGGGCGGCAGAGAGACTGAGATGCGCAAACAATATGATTATGTCCAATTCAGGATCTGGAACTTCAGGGATGTTCGTTACTCTCTTTTTTGCCAAGCTCAGCGAAAAGGATAGACGCCTCGTTTATTCCAATGCCGGGCACAATCCGCCTCTTCTCTTCAAGGCGTCAACCGGCAGCATAGAAGCTCTGGAGGTGACCGGCCCAGTCCTCGGGATGATGGAGGAAATGGAGTACGAGCAGCGGACGATAGCTCTTGAATCGGGTGACATCTTGCTCCTGTACACAGACGGCATCGTGGAGGCCATGAACGCCAAAGAGGAGTTATTCGGTCTGCAGCGGCTGAGATCCTCATTGTCCTCTGCAAAGCGTCTCTCTGCTCAAGAGATACAGGATAGCATTTTGCGGGATTTGAAGCAATTTACAGAAGGCGAGGAGCAGTCTGACGACATAACAGTCATGGTGATCAAGGCAGAGTGGTGAGATGGCAACCGATGAGATTAACTCCAGCAGTTCCGCTGCTTTTTCAGTCACGGCAGATCTTGATAGGCTCCCGCAGATCATGCAGGCTGTAGCGGATGCCATGAATGCAAGCGGCTTTGGCCCTCAAGAGGTATTTGAGGTCCAGTTGGCTGTGGAGGAGGCCTGCACAAACATCATCCGTCACGCATATGAAGGCTGCACGGGTTCTATTTATATTACAATTATCATTGAAAACGATAAATTGAAGATCCTGATAGAAGATAACGGCCCTCCATTTGATCCGACAGAGCACACGAATATGCGTCGTAGGGGACAGGATGACATCGGGGGTCCAGTCGGCGGCTGGGGAATTGGGCTGATCAAAGCAGTCATGGATGAGATGACTTACAAGCGAAGCCTGGACAGGAACATTCTATGCCTGGAAAAGATACACGCATTATAACCGCTTCCCATGCTGGCTGTTATCTTTTGTCTTGGCAAAGGGATTTGTAGCATTTTCAGATGGGGTCTCGAAAATAGTCGCATTTGTGGCGTTCTCAGGGACGCTGATTGATTCGTTGGTGGTGTTTAGCAGCGTTGCGTTAACAACCTCGGCTGCTGTGCTATCTCTCTGCACAGACCATGCCAAATGAGATAGCAAGGCACATAAACGGGAGAACATATCCTGCTTTAAAATGCCCCGAAAGCCCACGAATCTCATCTACGGCGTTGACGATCAGCCGCCTCTTGCAACCACGCTACTCCTGGGCTTTCAGCACATCTTCATCCTTTCCATCGCCTTCATCTTTCCTGTGGTGATAGTAAGCGAGATCGGTGGCAGTCCGGAGGACGCACAAACACTGATCTGCATGGCAATGCTGGCCACCGGTCTCTCGACAGCTCTTCAGGCCTTGAACAGGGGACCCGTCGGCTCCGGTTACCTCTGTCCACTGCTAAACGGTCCTGCATTTGTGCCTGCGTCGCTTTTGGCCGGAAAAGAGGGCGGCCTGGCACTGATCTTCGGCATGACTGCTGTTGCCGGCGTCTTTGAGGCACTGTTTTCCCAGGTGGTCGGCAGGATGCGCAAGTTCTTCCCGCCTGAGGTGACGGGCACTGTTGTTCTCATGGTTGGGGTCGAGGTGATCCCAATCGCTGTCCCAAAGTTCTTTGGGGTGGACAGCATTCACCCGCAGGTCCAGATGTTGTCTTTTTTGGTTGCGGTGACGACATTGGCAGTCACTGCTGCATTTAATGTCTGGGGCAAAGGCAAGCTGCGGCTCTACTCTCTTCTGATCGGCATGGTAGCAGGCTATGCAGTCTCCTTTGCCACAGGCATCATGACTCTCGACAATGTCCGGCTGATCCTTGACTCTGCTTATTTCCAGTTTCCTCAGATGGGCAAATTCGGAATGTCGTTTAGCACCGCATTGCTCGTGCCTTTTCTTGTGGCTGCCTTCTCTTCAGCCCTGAAGACTATGGGCGATCTCACCACCTGTCAGAAGATCAACGACGCAGATTGGAAGAGAATTGAGATGCGCTCAATTGGCCGGGGAATGCTGGCCTGCGGGGCGGGAAACATCGCCTCCGGGCTATTGGGGGCTCTTGGTCAGTCGGTATCATCAAGCAATATTGGACTGTCCATTGCTACAGGCGCGACCAGCAGGCGCATAGGCTACGCAGCAGGAGGCATTCTCATCCTTCTGGCATTTTTCCCTAAACTGGCAGCAATCTTTGTGATTATGCCTACGCCAGTGATGGGCGCATCACTGATCTTTACGGTTTGCTTCATGGTCATGGCAGGAATACAGATCCTCATGTCCCGCATGATCGATGCTCGGAAGACCTTCGTGGTGGGACTTTCTATCATCTTTGGACTGAGCTATGACATAAATCCAGGACTTTACGCAGGAATTGACCCGATACTCAAGCCCTTCCTTTCGTCGTCTCTTGCAGTGGCCACCATTTGCGCCGTTGTGCTCAATGTCCTTTTCAGGATGGGAATCAGCAAAAAGCTCGATTTTGAGATCGATCCTGCTGTAGATACATCTGAGAAGACATTTGAGATCATGGAAAAGCAGGGCGGCGCCTGGGGTGCACGGCGAGAGGTCATCTTCAATGCAATCGCCGCAATTAACGAGCTGCTGGATGCTTCTCCTTTCCTGGGCCTGATTGGAAAGAAGATAGCTTTGAACGTCGCATTCGATGAGTTTAACCTGGATGTCCGGGCGGTCTATGAGGGCATGCCCTTCGAAATCCCCGTTGCCTTGCCCTGCATCGAATCCATGCAGGACCCAGAGGCGACATCGCTTGCCTTAGCTGCGTTTACTATGAGCAAGTACGTTGACAAGATGAGCTTCTCGACCAAAGACGGCAAGACCGAACTTCTTATGCACTTCGAGCATTAGAATTTGATAAAATCAGAATTGAGTGAAGAACTCGATCTCTACAGATGGCCTATTCTCTTCGAAGGATGTCTGCAATAGCCCTCCGGATAGCGCCAGGCTTCTTTCAAAAAACCTTTTGGACTGGCTCAGAGGATGACATGTGCACTCGCCTCTTCCCGATATGCCTATCGTTGCCCATTCATCAATCATTTCTGCAGTGATCTCGATTTCTTTTAATCTGGCACCTGCAAACCGCTCCAATATGTCGATCATGATCTCGGCAAAACGCTCTCTGTCCATCCTTGCTGATGCCTTCTTGGGGCATGGCCTGAACTTGATATCTATATCCTCGAATATATTCAGGTAGGCAATTCGATTTGCCAGCGCCTCCAGGTATTCTTCAATGCTTTCCGCCTGCATGATTGCATCGTCTTTTGGACGGTTGTGCTGCAATGACTCAAGGACCTCATTGATGAGTTCATTTACGTCTACGCAGGATACGAAATAAGGAGGACGATAGCCGCGATAGGTTGTCATGTAGTCGTTAAGCTGCCTGCTTACCCTATCCAAAAGAGGCCGATGGAGCACCAATTCCAGCTTGCTTTTGTCAAAGAGCTTTTCGAGCCTGCCTACGACCTGTCCGGTCTTGTGGACCATATCCCAGTCCATCTTCTTTCCTTCATGAAGCTGCAATGCAAAGTCATTAAAGTCTGTGAACAGCTTATCCATGTACTGAATGTCCAGAAGGCAATCCAGCTCACTGGCCTTTGAGTCTTCCTCAAGTTCGCCCAACACATGTGATACGTAGGCCAGACGACCGGCAATGATTGTAAAAGTCCTTTCCAGCTCGCTTTTGAGGTCCAGGGCATATTCTGAAGTTCGTTTGGCCCATAGTGGAGAAATCACTTCGAGCTTCTCCAAAGATGCCGTGTCCTGATACATCACCTCAAGGCTTCGTCGTGCCTTTTCAGAGTCGATGAGTTTTCCGTGGCCTGAACCAAAAAATAGGATTTTCTTATTTTCCAATATCCATAAAATCTTCAGAATGGATTGCATGAGATCCCTTTGGCTCCAGCCGTAGGCTCCTGCCATCCCTGGATTTGGGGCAAAGAATATGTCTCCCACAAAGAGCATCGATCCAGTTCTGATGCAGATGCTGTCCGGGCTGTGGCCCGGTGTGTGATAGATCTCCATCTTATCCTTTTTGCCGAGTGGGATGATCTGGCTGTGAAGCACTACGTCTTCTGCGATTCGCCTTGATTTAATGGCATAGTCGAAGCTGCATCCATTCAAGTCGAGGCTGCTATCGCATTCTATGGTCTTGTCATAGCTGGTGAGAAGCTTGATATCTACTGGAAACGCTGACATGGGCCTCTCCAGCAGGCCGGACAGTGTTGTCTGCGGATCGCAGGTCTCCAGGGCCCGGGCTCCTGCCTCCTGAACGGCGAGAAATGCCTTTGATAGCTCTTTACATGGATTGCCTTGCGTCAATTGATACCAGTGGTCGAGATGAACGTGGGTGAGGTAGACAAAGACCGGACGGAGCAGTTCTTCTTGCAGGATCCGGATCTCTTCATCCAGGAGGTTGATCTGACTGCCCATGCTGCCGGGATCGATAAGAGAGATCTGTTCCGGGCTTGAGAGAAGGTAGGAATTGGATGACATGTAGTCTACCTTTCGCAGGTAAGGGTAGAGGGTGACGTCCCTTGTACCCGGTACGGGCTGCGATATCATCTGGTCCATAATAATTGGCACTCCTGTATGATAACCTTCTCAATTGCTGGCAAGTGCGGTCTCTTCCTGTGTACCGTTGGGTGGTGCTCTCCTGGCGTCTTCTTTTTTAAGAGTGGATACGATATGATATATAGTTGATCTGTGCAACTTCGCAGCAAATCCAGCTTGGGCTAATTTGAAGACAAATGTATATCTGCATGTAGCGCGCATTAAACGAAGCATGTGGTGTCTATGGAGATAAACCAAACCAAAATCGATGATGTGCCCATTGTCTCCGTATCCGGTAGAATTGACGGTACTACTTCTAAGGATCTCGAGACCATTCTGAACGAATTGATCAATCAGGATATGTCGAAGATCGTGCTCGATTTAGAGGGCGTCGTCTATATCAGCAGCGTTGGATTGCGGGTTTTGCTCTCTGCGCTAAAGAAGGTCCGGCCAAATAAGGGAGACGTAAAGCTGGTCTCTTTGCAGCCCTTCGTGAGAGAGGTCTTCGAGATCACAGGATTTACCAAGCTCTTCACCATCTATCCCAGCCAAGGAGAAGCTCTGGGCTGCTTTAAAGTGTAATTCGAACGAGGGATTATGTTGGGTAGCGTGAAGCCTCTAACTGACATGGAATACGCAGAGTGTTTCAATGCCTTCAAGAGCGTATCTTCAGAATGGATGGCCATTGAGGAGTGGTTAGCTAAGGATTTTGTGCCAAGCATTGGCGGCAGAAAATCTGCGAAAGTGCTGAGCATTGGCAGCGGAACTGGTGACTTTGACCTTATCCTCATGCGGATGCTCCTCGACGAGATTCCCGATCTCTCCTACACTGCTCTCGATCCAAATGAGTCGCACAACGAAATATTTTTAGATCGGTATAAAAATTCTGGCCTTCAACTTGCCTCATTTCGGATCATTGCAAAGCCTTTTTGCGAGGACTCTTTTGAGGGTGGATTTGATCTTATCCATTTGACGCACTGCCTCTATTACATCCCTGATAGGAAGATGGCTATTAAGAGAGCTTATGATCTGCTAAATCCTGGCGGCATCCTTCTCATATTTCATCAGACGCCTCTCGGAATCAATGAGATCCAGCGGGCATATTTAAAGAGGGCGAAAGGCCATGAAAAAGAGCTTTTTTCGTCCTATGATATCATTCAAATCCTGAAAGAGCTGAAGCTTAAGTTCAACTTTGATATCCTCATCTCGGATGTAGATGTGACCGATTGTATAAATGAAAACGATATCGGCAAAAAAATTCTTAATTTTTTCATGGAGTCTAATCTGGAAGGACTCGATGGAGCGCTACGCGATGAGATAATCTGTGCTCTGAAGGATGTCTCTCGAAATGAAGGTGGGCGATACTTCCTCTTCCATCCGAGCGGAATCTTTTGGATCAAAAAGGACGGCTCAATGCAAGTGTGATCCAGAGAACGTCATCCGAAGATATTATCATGAATGAAAACTATTAACTGTTCATGAAAACAATTTTGAGTTTTTCGTTGTTGGCCATGATCTTCATGGCTACAGGAATCTCTGCAGGGCAAGCGGTAGACCTGAGGGGCAATTGGACCGGATCCGGGAGCGGGTATATTGAGGAAAATGGTTCAGTTAGGCTTGTGGATGATGGGATCATCAATTACACCATAGTAGAGCAGGAGGGCAGCCTCTTTAAAGGATATCTGGTCTACATGATTAACGGGACTGAGGTAGTGGAAGGTTTTGCAGGGGCCATTGGAGCGGATAATAAAACTGTCTATCTCGTTGAATTCGATAGCGGTTACGATCTGGGGACCATTATCTCCGAAGATGAGATAGAGATGGTCTATCTTGAGGATGATGGGCCGGCGGAAATATCTCTTGGAAGATTTTACCGGATGAAGGAGTAAGTCGAAGAGCAGATTCGTCTCGCGTGCGGGCTGAAGCTGTCGGTCATCCTCTTGCTAGGAGAAGGTGGCAAGCAGTCCTCTCGATGGATATTGCTTCCTTAAGTTCCTAAATCATTTTTTATTGCGATTATCATAATTTGGTCGTGAATTTGCAATAGGCTGTTATTTATATAACCTATTCATATATGCTACATGGGGTGTAGCAAAATGGGCAAAAGAGGTCCAAAGCCTCGATTCTTAGATGTAGCATGTCCGAATGAGC
>Ga0074195_1001588_pt1 | contig 30744 bp, 24 predicted proteins | sample EPASupsiteHSE623_FD_64525 | JGI IMG/M metagenome (GOLD analysis project Ga0074195, IMG submission 64525) | Bioremediated contaminated groundwater from EPA Superfund site, New Mexico - Sample HSE6-23 | ecosystem: Environmental > Aquatic > Deep subsurface > Groundwater > Contaminated ... | reverse complement strand
ATTTTGTTAATATTACACCTTGTGCTTTTAGTACAAATATCATTATTATTAGGAATGCAAATACTACTCCCATCCCTAAAAACATGAATTTTATTGACTCTGCTACTAAGTTTATTTCCATAAGTAAACCTTTTTGTTTATTTAACGGGTGCAATTTTAGGGAAATAATTAAAATAGTTCTTCTTTCTAAGTGCTTAAAAAATAGTTTAATATTGCTAAATTTATAGTTTAAAAATGATATAATGGGTCATGAAAAAAGAAACACTACAAAAACGAACAAAAATAGCAAATGATATTATGTATTATATTTATACTCACATTGAAACGAATATTGATATTGAAGAACTTAGTATTGATTTAGGTGTTAGTAAATTTCATATGCATAGAATTTTCAAAGAGGCATTTGATAAAAATATTTATGAAAGTATAAAATCTATTAGACTTCAAAAAGCATCAAATTTACTTTTAACAAATAAGTATTCAACCATTTCAAATATAGTAAATTTATGTGGATATTCGTCACAATCTTCTTTTATAAAAACATTTAAAGAAAGATTTGAAATGACTCCAAAGGATTGGAGAAATGGTGGTTATAAAGAGTATTCAAAAAAAATCTTACAGCAATCCCAAAGAGCAATGCAATCAACTGCAGATTTTAAAGATATGACTCCTACAATTGTAAAAATGCCAGCAATAGAGAGTTTTTATATTAGAAACAAAGGTTATAATGTAAATATTAGAGAGACTTGGCAAAAGCTTCAAACTTGGATTTTAACAAACAATATCTCATCTTATAAACGAATAGCACTTTTTCATGATAATCCAACAATTACACCTTTAAATGATTGTCAATATATTGGATGTATTGTTGTTGATGATAAAGAAAAAGTTAAAAGTGATAGATTACCAAATTTTAAAATTGCAGATGGTGTTTATGCAAAATTTGATTTAAAAGGGAAAACGGGAGATGTGTTACCTTTTATTCACTGGGTTTATCATGAATGGTTGCCAAAAAGTGAATATGAAACTACAACAAAACCATCATATGCGGTTTATGACAAAATAGATTTTTTAGATGAAAGCGGAGAATTTGAATTAAGTTTTTATGTATCAATAAACTTTTGATTAATTATATTTAACTATAATTCGCAAAAAATATTAGAAAAAGAGAAGGGAATTAAATGATTTTATATTTACTAGCAATTGTTGCTGGTTTTATTATTCTTGTTTGGAGTGCAGATAAATTTGTAGATGGTGCTGCCTCAACTGCAAAACATTTAGGAATGCCAACTTTATTAATTGGTATATTAATTGTTGGATTTGGAACAAGTGCACCTGAAATGGTAGTTTCTGCAATTGCAGCAATGGAAGGAAATCCAGGACTCGCACTTGGAAATGCAATAGGTTCAAATATTGTAAATGTTGCACTTATTTTAGGAGTTACTGCATTAGTTTCTCCAATTGTTGTAAACTCAAATATTGTAAAAAAAGAGATACCAATTTTATTAGTAATTGTATTTATTATTGGTTATTTACTTTTAGATAATACATTAACTCTTGTTGAAGGTATCATTCTTTTGGCTGGATTTTTTGCTTTAATTGCTTGGTCAATAATTTCTGCAATGAGAAATAAAGGTGATGCCTTAGAATCAGATATGGAAGAAGAATTAATTGAACATCCTATGAGTTTAAAAGCTGGAATTATTTGGCTTTTAATTGGACTTATTTTATTGGTTGCAAGTTCTAGACTTCTTGTTTGGGGTGCAGTTGGAATTGCCCATGAGTTTGGAATTAGTGATTTAATTATTGGACTTACAATTGTGGCTTTAGGAACTTCTCTTCCTGAATTAGCAGCTTCTGTAATGGCTGCAAGAAAAGGTGAACATGATATTGCAATTGGAAATGTTGTAGGTTCTAATATGTTTAATATTTTAGCTGTTATTGGAATTGCAACTGTTATTGCTCCTATGAATAATATTCCTTTAGAAGTATTACAAAGAGATTGGATTGTAATGTTAGTTTTAACTATTGCACTTTTATTAATGTCTTATGGATTTAAAGCAAAAAATGGTGTAATAAATAGAACAGAAGGAACAATTTTAATAATTTGTTATGTAGCTTATAATACTTATCTTGGTTTGAGTTTAACTGGTAATATATAGTCTTTATAAAATTTTTATATTTATATTTGGATATTGATATATTATTGATAGATTTTAGTTTAGAATGCTAAACTAAAATCAAAAGGATTAGTATGCCTTATTCAAGTATAGTTATTATTTTAAAGATGATAGGGTATAAATGAGAAAAATTGATTTAAGACCAGAATATAAATATATATTTAATGCTTTAATTATCTTATTAATAATTACATTTATTAGTCATGTATTTATGGAACATTTGCAAATTATAAATATTGCACTTATTCATATAGTTCCGGTGGTTGTTGTGGCGATTCATGGTAATTTTAAAGCTACTTTTGTTATAACATTTTTAAGTGTTATTCTTCTAAACTTCTTATACATTCCACCTTTATATAGTTTTAATGTAAACAATGAATTATATATTTGGAGTTTTATTATTTTTGCTGTTGTTGGATGGATTATTACTCTTCAAGCAAAAAATCTGCGTACCCAAACAAAACAAAACGAACTAAAAGAGAGTTTATTAAATATTATTTCTCACGATTTAAGAACACCATTATCTACAATACATGGAACAATTAATTTGCTACTTTCTAATAAGAGATTGGATGAAAAAAGTATAAGAAGTTTATTAGAGGATGTAAATTACGCATCTTTACGAATGAAAAGATTAATTACAAATCTTCTTGATAGTACAAGATTAACAGACAAAAATATAGATTTAAAATTAGAATGGTGTGATTTTGAGGATATTGTTGGTGTTGCATTAGGAGAATTTTCCCAAAAACAAAGTGAAGATTTAATAGATATAAAAATTGATGATATGACTCTTTATTGGGGAGATAATATTTTATTAACACAATTAATCGTAAATCTATTTGATAATGCTTTTAAATATTCTAAAGAGAATACAACAATAGAATTAGAGATATTAAATCTAAGTAATTATATAAAAATTACTATTTTTAATGAGAGTGAATATATAGATGTAAAAAAGTTAAAAAATATTTTTGATAAATTTTATAGATTAGAAGATACAAATGACATTTCTGGAAGTGGAATAGGATTGGCAATTTGCAAGAGTATTGTGAAGTTGCACAATGGTGATATCAAAGCTATTCCAAAAGATAATGGTATTGAAATAGAAATAAATTTACCAATTACAAAAAGAGCTGAGATATTATGAAAAAATTAATTCAAATAATAGAAGATGATGTATCTGTAAAAAAACTTCTAGAGATTACTTTCAAAGAGTATGATTTTAATTGTATTACAAGTGATAATAAAAGAAATGCATTACCAATGTTTTTGAGTCACAATCCTGATTTAATTATTGTTGATTTAGGTTTACCTGATGGTGATGGAAAAGAGTTTATTAAACAAATAAGGGAAATATCAAAAATTCCAATTATTGTTTTAACTGCAAGACATGATGAAAAAGAGGTTATAAAAGCTCTTGATTGCGGTGCAGATGATTATATTACAAAACCTTTTTCAGTAAATGAATTGCTTGCTAGAATTAGAGCAAATCTAAGAAGAAATACAAATGAAGAGATAGCAAAAGAAAAGATAATTTGTGGTCAAATTGAATTAAATGTTATTTCACGAGATATAACTTTTAAAAATGAAAAACTTAAATTAACACCAATTGAATATGAATTATTAAAATATTTTTTATTAAACGCTAACAAAACTTTAACTCATAAACAGATATTACAAGAGGTTTGGGGAACTGGTTATCAAAATGAGATGCCATATTTGAGAACTTATGTTAATACTCTACGAAAAAAAATAGAAGAAAATAGTACAAGACCAACTTACATAAAAACCGTTTCTGGTATTGGTTATAGGTTTTCTAGTGAAGGTACTTGCTAATATTATTTTGTAAAACAATGCTACTTCTAAGGAAATAGCATTGTATGGAATATTAAATTTATATAGTTAATTTTTCTTATCAATTAAATATAAAAGTGGTCCAGTCATTGCCGTTGTTACTAATGCCATTATTACGAATATTGCAAATAATTCAGCGCCTATGATTCCTAGTTCAAAACCAATATTTAATACAATTAATTCCATTAATCCTCTTGTATTCATCAATGCACCAATTTTGAATGAATCTTTCCAAGAAAAGCCCATAAATTTTGAAGAAATAGCAGCACCAAATAGTTTTCCAACAACTGCAACAACAATAATTAAAATACAAATCATCCAATGATAAGATGTTTCCATTAATCCTATTTGTGTTCTTAATCCTGTAAGTGCAAAAAATAGTGGAAGTAAAACAAGAATACTTACATACTCTAATTTTGGAGATAATAACTCTCTAAGATTTGATTCTTTATTTGAAGGCATAATAGCACCTGCAATAAAAGCACCAAAAAGAGCATGAATTCCAATAGCTTCAGTTGCAAGTGAAGAAATTAACAAAATAGTTAAAACTACAGAAACTAATCCCATATCAAGTTTTTCTTCACCTTTATATTTATTTCCAAGCCAAGATAAAAATGGTTTAAGAATATATATCATAGTAAGCATATAACCAACAATTAGTCCTAAAGACATAGCAGAAGCAATAAAAGATGTAGATGAAGCAATAGCAATAATTACAGCTAATATATACCAAGCTGTTGCATCATCTGCTGCTGCACAAGTTAATGCCATCGCTCCATAAGATGTGTTACAAATTTTTCTCTCTTTTACGATTCTTGCTAAAACTGGAAATGCTGTAATACTCATGGCAATTCCCATAAATAAAGCAAATGGAATAAAAGATGTTTCTTTTGGAGCTAACGTATCATATAAAAATAGTGCTGTTGACACTCCTAAAAAAAATGGAAAAACAATACTTGAATGACTTATTACAACTGATGCTTTTGTTTGGTTTTTTAGACTTTCCCAATCAAGTTCCATTCCAATAACAAACATAAAAAAGATTAATCCAATTTGACTAATCATACTTAAATTTCCTAGTGAATTAGCAGGAAATAAAGCAGCAGAGAAATCAGGAAACATACTTCCTAAAAAAGATGGTCCTAATAATATTCCAGCGGCTATTTCTCCCACAACTATTGGTAATAGTATTTTTGTAGCAACTAAACCAAAAAATCTTGTTGCTATCATAATTATAATTATTTGAGTTAATAATAGCGCTAGTGGATGATGAAATTGTTTAGCTAAAAGATTTTTAAAATCACTAAAAATACCATCTGCTGTTACAAATTGAAATGATGTATCCGCTGATAAAGTACTTGTATTTAAATATCCAATATAAAGAATAGCTGCAATACCTATTGTAAAAAACGATACTGTAATTAAATATATATATGCTTTTCTCATAAAAATTCTCCTTCTTATAAAAATTATGCGGAAGATTATAACTGTTTTTTAATCAAATATAGTCTCTTTATAAAATCTTTATACTTAAACTTAAATATTGATAAATAATTGATAGATATTGCTTTATACTTGAAACATATAAAATTAAAGGATGATTATGCCTTATTCAAGTATAGCAATGCTTATCATATTAGGTATTTTGGTTATGATTCTTATCATAAAGTTAATAGAAACATATAAGGGTGAGAAATAAATATGAGTTACAAATATGTAAGAACAATTTTTCTAGGATATGTTTTTATAATTCTAATTGGAGCTATATTACTTTATTTGCCTTTTAGTCATGAGGGTGAATTAAGATTTATTGATGCAATTTTTACTTCAACTTCAGCAACATGTGTAACGGGTTTAATTGTATCTAGTACCAGTGAAGATTTCACATTTTGGGGAGAATTTATAATCTTGGGACTTATTCAAATAGGTGGAATTGGATATATGTCTTTAGTTGTAATATTTTTCTTATTTATAAAAGATAGTTTAAGTATTGATGATAAACAAGCTACAAAATTAGCTTTAGATTTACCAACTTTACATGTTGGGGCATTTATAAAAAAAATAGTTTTATTAATCTTTATTATTGAATTAATTGGAGCTTCTTTTTTAACATTTCAATTTAGTGAAAAATATGAATTTCTAGATGCCCTTTGGTATGGAATATTTCATAGTATTAGTGCTTTTAATAATGCAGGGTTTTCTTTATTTACAGATAGTATGATTTCTTATAAAAGTGATATTACTGTACTTTTTACCATTTGTTTTTTAATTATTATTGGAGGACTTGGTTATTTTGTATTGATTGAACTTTATGAAAATAAGAAATTTTCAAAAAGAATAACTATTCACACTAAAATCGTACTCTATGGAACTCTTATTCTAATTGTTTTTGGCATGGTTCTATTTTTATCTATTGAATGGAGTAATCCAAAAACCTTTGGAGATTTAACTTTTTATGAAAAAATTATAAATAGTTTTTTCTTATCTGTAAACTTTAGAACAGCTGGATTTAATAGTATTGATTTTTCAACTCTAAAAGATTCTTCTTTGTTTTTTTCAACACTATTTATGATGATAGGAGCTGGACAAGGAGGAACAGCTGGGGGTATGAAAATTACTACAGTTGCAATTCTAATTATTATGGTTTTTTATGTGTTAAAACAAAGTAACCAAGAACCTCATATTTTCAAAAGAACAATTGAGCAAAAATTGATAAATAAAGCAACAGCAATAATTATGTTTTCATCCGCTTTTGTTTTATTAGTGACTTTATTGTTAGTTGAAACTCAAAATTTACCTTTTATAAAAATATTATTTGAGGTTGTTTCAGCATTTAATACAGTGGGTGTTTCAGTTGGTGATGGAAATATTTTGAGTTTTTCTAAATTATTTGATGATTTTGGAAAAAGTTTAATAATAATTTCAATGATAGCAGGAAGATTAGGTGTTTTTGCCTTTGGTTTATTATTAGTAGGAAAAGCAAAAACAACACATTTTAAATACCCAGTAGGAAGGATTATAATATGAAACCAGTAGCAGTAATAGGATTAGGAAAGTTTGGATTTTATATAGCAAAAAGTTTATCAAAGTTAAATATCACGGTAATTGCAGTTGATAGTGATGAAGAAAAAGTACAACAAATAAGTCAATATGTGAACAATGCTTTTGTATTAAATAGTACAAATAAAATCGCCCTTGAAGAAGTTGGTATTTATAATCTGGAAACAGTAATTGTAAGTATTGGTGAAAATATAGAATCAAGTATTTTAACTGTAATGGCATTAAAAGATTTGAATAATAGAAATATTATTGCAAAAGCAATAAACCCTACTCATGGAGAGATATTAACAAAAATTGGAGCTTTTAAAGTAATTTATCCTGAAGAGGTTGCAGGTAAAATATTGTTAAAACAGTTAATTGATAATATTAAAATTGAAGAAACAGAGATTACTAATACTTTAAAAATTGTAAAAGTTATTGCAGATGAGTTATTAGTAGGAGAGTCGGTTTTTTATATCGAATCATTAAATAAAAATGTAAAAATTATTTCTGTAAATAATGAAACATACTGGGATGAAAATTTTGATTTAAAATATAAAATCCAAAAAAATGATTTAGTATCTTTTTTTGGTAATAGTAAAGAGATAGATAGTTTACTTAAAAGTTTATAGTTTTAAATAAATAAAAAACAAGTTAAAATAAGGCATAAGCCTTATTTTAGAAAGATTCCCATTCATCATCTTTTGATGAAGATTTTGTAGGTGCAATTACCTTTGTACTTGGTTTTTCATGTGAGTGTTGATGTACTGTAGGTTTTGAAACTGTAGGTTTGTATTCAATATTCTCAGCTTTTTTATTTTCATTAGCTTTTATATCATGTTTTCCTGTAAACTCTTTTTTCATAGCATCAGCAACAATCTCTTTTGCAATAGTGTCTGTTTCTATTGCAATTTCTCTTGTTTGTCCAGCTATTGTTGCATTTTGTTGAGTTTGTCTATCAAGTCCAGTTATTGCATCATTTATCTGAGTAATCCCTGCTTCTTGTTCTTTTGATGCTCTTGCAATCTCTTCAATAGTTTGTGTTGTTTTTGTAATATTTCCAAGAAGTTCTTCATAACCTTGTATCATTTCATAACTAATTGATTTTCCATGATTTGCTTTTGATGTTGCATTTCCTACAATAGTTTTTATTTCACGAGCTGCTTCTGCACTTCTTGATGCTAGATTTCTCACTTCTGCAGCAACTACTGCAAATCCTTTTCCAGCTTCTCCCGCAGTTGCTGCTTCAACAGCTGCATTGAGTGAAAGAATATTTGTTTGAAAAGCTATTTGGTCAATTACTGAAATTGCTTCATTAATAGCATTTACTTGGTTTGTAATATCATCCATTGCTGTTGTTGTACTTCTTGCTAATTCTTGACCTTTTTTAGCAGAAGCACTTACTTGTTCTGAATATTTAGCCATTTGAGCAACATTTGTAGCATTACTTATAACTGTTGAAGTTATCTCTTCTAAAGCTGCTGCTGTTTCTTCTAAAGAAGCTGCTGCTTGATTTGAGCTTGTATTTAAAATATTTACATTTTCCAATAATTTATCAGAACCCGCATCTAAAGTTAATCCAATATTTAATGATTGTTTTAATAGATTTGAAATAACATCTCCTAATTCATTGATAATTAGAGCAACTTTTGCATAAGGATTTGGGAATCTTGCTGTAAAATCTTCTCTTTTAAAACTTTCAAGAACAGAAATTAACATATTTAAATCTCTAGCAATCGTATGTTCTAAATAATCTTGTAGGTTAGATAATAGAACTTTTAACTCTTTTAAATTTGGAGTATCTGAATCTTTTTCAAGTTTTGCAAGCATATTTCCTTTGCTTAGTTCATTTACAAATCTCGTTACGTCTTTTACAAATTCATCATCTTTTTGAATAGTATTCAGACTTTTTTCTATATTGATATTTATAGTTTTTGACATATGACCAAATTCATCATTAGAATCTAAAGCTATATTATCAACATGATTAGTTTCTTTATTTAAAAATGCAAAGAAACTATTTAAACCATTTCTTACTTTTTCTAAAGATGATAGTATAGTTTGAAGAGTTAACATTGATAAAATTAGACCAACAATTATTGAAATTATCATAATAATTACAATTGTAATTATTCTATTATCACCATCTGAAATTGCATTTTCAATAATTTTTAGACTATTTCCATTTGTTGTATTTATTTGATCTGTAAGTGAACCACCAAATTCATTAGAAATAGGAATCATTTCAGCAACTGTTTTTTTATAATCAATCATTAGTTTTTTATGATTATCAGCATCTTTATTATTAAATAATTGATTTATTAAATCATCTAATTTTACATAAATAGCTCTCCAATTATTGTGAGCAACTTCTAGTTTTTGAGCAGCTAATTTACCTTTTTCTGTCTCTCTTGGGATTGATTTAAATTTAGCTAAATTATTATCTATAACAGCCCAACTTTTTTCCCTTTGTTGTTTTATAATAGAGAGTCTTTCTTGTACATTTGTTGCAGATTCTAATGTTAGAACTTCAAGAGTTTGAGCTCTAATATTCATTCTTTCCACATTTAAATTTGAAAGAGCTAAAAGTGCAGGAATTCTTCTTTCTCCTATTTGATGCATACTATTAGAAGAAGATATTGCACTATTTAATGATATCGCTCCAACTATGATTAATCCTAGTAATAAAACACTTACTAGCGTAATCAACCTTTTTTTTACAGACATAAATTTCTCCTTAAAAACATAATATTAATTATTTTAATATAACTATACTTTACATAAACTTTTAGTTTTTTATAGGGAAACAGATGGAATCCATCTTTTTAAGAACTCTTTTCGTGAATAAGTTATAGCTCCTAAATCAAATTTATATTGCATATAAGGATGTCCTAAATTCCAAAAAGAGTAGTTGTTTTCTTGAAGATAATTTGATAAAAGAACGAGTTGAAGTTTTCCATAATTGTTGTATTTCTTGTCTTTTAGACAAAAACCAGTGAGTGAAGTGTAAGTTGAAGATATTTTATAACCAAGTTCTCCTGCAATTAAAGTATTAGAATTTTTATCCCAAACTTCTACACTCATTATCTCAAAATCTATATTTGGATGTTTATAATCTTTTAATTCTTTTAGTATTTTGTGATATTCAGGGCTTAGCCAATTTGTTTTATGTTGGAGTTGTATATTTTCAATTACTTTATCAAGATTTTTATTTATTGTGAAAATAAAATCATTTTTCTCTAAAAGTTTTTTTACTTTTTTACTAATGTGTAAATTCTCAAAATCCAAAATCGCATATTCAAATTGCATTTCAGGAACTAAATAAAACTTATTTTCAAGATATACAGAAGTTGAAATAAAACCACAAAATGCTTGATTTATATAAAAATCTTTTGATAAATCATCACTTATATAAAAGTTTGAATTTTCATTTGCATAAATGTGGTTAAATAGAATATGTTTATTTTTTATATCTTCTAAAGTTAAAAAATAAACAACACCCTTTTTTTTCATTTAATACCTTATTTTATCTATGATTATATTCATCTTTACGATGAGAATCTTTATTATCACCATGTTGTTTGTAATTTCTATTATCATTTTGTTGATGATTGTTTCTATTGTCATTTCTATCATCTCTTTGTTTATAATCATGTCTTTGATTATTTGATCTTTCATAATAGTGTCCATAAACAGGTTCTTTTTCTTGTCTATAGTTTCTTGATCTATTCCAGTCATTATTTTTATGGTATCTATATTCCCTATAGTGTGGACGATGAGAATCAAAATGACCTCTATGATGTAATCTATCTTTATATGTATATCTATTATCGTATAGGAAGAAAATGTTATTATAAAAATAACCAGTTCTATCAAAATAACCATAATAATATCCAAAATCGTCAGCATAACCATTTCTATTGTAGTCAAAATCTCTATATCTATTATCATATCTATGATCATCTGATCTGAAATTTAGACCAAGCATTCCACCATTTCCAATTGGCGTTTGTATGCTGATTCCAATATCTGGACCTGCAAATAAACTTGAGCCAAAAGCTAAAAGTGAAACTAAAATTAATTTTTTCATAAAAATCCTTTATGTATTTGTCGAATCATATATTTGCAGTGTGAATAAATTGTGATTTATCATAAATTACACTTGATTTAATTATAATCAATAATTAAATTTAAGGTATTTTTTGAATAATCTAATTACAAATAATCAATCAACAAATTTTTACAATCATATCACAAAACTTCTCTTAGAGTCTAAATCATTTGTTTTTAATGTAGCATTTATAAATTTTAGTGGAGTTCAGCTTTTATTGGATGTTTTATCGAAGCTTGAAAAAAAAGATATAAAAGGCAAAATTTTAACTTCTACATATTTGAATTTCACTCAAGTTAAGGCCTTAGAAAAACTAAAAGAGTTTTCAAATATTGAATTAAAGATTTATGATTGTAATGAGACAAATATTGGATTTCATAGTAAATCTTATATTTTCGAGTTTGAAGATTTTTATGAAGTAATAGTTGGTTCTTCAAATATCACATCAAGTGCTTTTAAAACAAATATTGAGTGGAATGTAAAAACAACTCTTAAAAAAGATGATATGTTTTTAAAAAATATTTTAGAAGAGTTTACTCTCTTGTGGAATGATTCTTATGAAGTAGATGACAAATTTTTAAGAGCTTATGAGTTTTATTTAAACTCAATAAAAGATGAAAAAAGAGATTTTTTCCTTTCTAGTAAAAATATCAAAACAAATTTTATGCAAAAAATCGCTCTTGAAAAACTACAAAATTTACGACAAAAGAATGAAACAAAAGCTTTGATAATCGCAGCAACTGGAAGTGGAAAAACATATCTTAGTGCTTTTGATGTAAAAAACTTCAAAGCAAAAAGAGTGCTTTTTTTAGTTCATAGGGAAAATATACTTATTAGTGCAAAACAGAGTTTTGAAAATATTATTTTAAATAGAACTTTTGGATTATTCACAGGAAATAAAAAAGAGAAAGAGAAAGATTACCTATTTTCAACTATTCAAACCATGAGTCTATATTTTGAAGAGTTTGAAAAGAAGCAGTTTGATTACATAATAATTGATGAAGCCCATCATGCTACAAGTCCCACATATAAAAAAGTAATAGAGTATTTTAAACCGCAGTTTTTATTAGGACTTACAGCTACATCAAATAGAATGGATGGAAATTCTATTTATGAAATATTTGATGAAAATATTGCTTGTGATATAAGATTAAATGAAGCACTTGAAAATAATCTCATAGTTCCTTTTCACTATTTTGGAATAAGTGATATTCAATCAATTGATTATGAAAATGTAGATTTAAACAAAGTAGATGTTTTAGCAAAATTGCTACAAGTGAATAAAAGGGTTGATTTTATAACAGAACAGATGGATTTTTACTCATATAATGGAGTAAAAAGAAAAGCTATAGGTTTTTGTGTTTCCAAAGAACATTGTTTTTATATGAGTGAAGAGTTCAATAAAAGAGGAATAAATTCCACATATCTTACAAGTGAAGATTCTATTATAAAAAGAGAAGAAGTTATCAAAAGATTAGAAAGTGAAGATGACTCTTTAGAAGTAGTTTTTACCGTTGATATTTTTAATGAAGGAATTGATATTCCCTCAATTAACACAGTTCTATTTCTTCGTCCTACAAATTCACCAATAGTTTTTATTCAACAACTTGGGAGGGGTTTACGAAAATATAAAAATAAAGAGTTTTTAACAGTTCTTGATTTTATAGGAAATCATAAAAAAGCCTATTTAATTGCTCTTGCACTTGCTGGAAATAAAGCTATTGATAAAGATAGTTTAAAACTTTCATTGTTGAATAATTTTGCAAATTTTCAAAATGCTTTTATTTGTATGGATGAGATTTCAAAACAAAGAATTCTAGAGCAAATAGAGAAAGAAAATTTTAATAATTTTAAATATTTGAAAGAACAATATTTTGAGTTTAAAACTTTGATAAATAATAAAACACCAAAACTAACAGATTATTTGGCTTTTGATGATTTGATAAATCCTTTGAGTTTTATATCTGAGAGTTATTCTTATGTGGAATTTTTATCAAAAGTAGAAGTTGGAAAAACTAAAGATTTTTACATAGAACTTTGTTTAAATGAAGAGTTTATAAAAGCTATACGATTTATAGAAAATTTACTTCCAATAAAAAGAGTTTATGAATTTGTAATTTTAAAATATCTTTTGACAAATGATTTTTGTGATGAAAATATCGCTTTTAAAATATTAGATAAATATCTAGATAAAGTTTCTAAAAAAACTATATTTCATAGTTTTTCTTGTTTAAATCAAGATTTTTTAGATTCAGGTCAAATAAGTAGATATTTAAAATGTGTAGATTTTGATGGAACAAAAGTTATAAAAACAAAAGAGTTTACAAAGCTTTTAGAAAATAAAGATTATAAGAATATTTTTAAAGATAGTTTAAATTATGGAATTTATGCCTATGAGGAAGAGTTTAAAACTATTGATTTTGGAATGCCATTTTTAAAACTCTATTCAAAATATAATATGCTAAATATCGCTCAACTTTGCAACTTTCCAAAAATTCATAGTTCATTTAGAGGAAGTGGATTTCTAAAATATCAAGATGATTTCTTTTTATTTATAAATCTCGAAAAAGAGAAATTCTCAAAATCAGCAAATTATTCTAATGCCTTTTTATCAAAAGAAGTTTTTACCTATCAAAGTAAACCATCTCAAAGTCAAGATAAAGGTGATGGAGAAAGATTATGTGAAAACCAAAAGTATGGAGTAAAACTTCATATTTTTGTGAGAAAATATGTTCAAGTAGATAAAAAGACACAAAATTTTATATATTTAGGTTTAGCAAATAGTATTAAATATAGTGGAAATAAACCAATCAGTTTGGAATTGAAGTTAGAAATACAACTCGATAATAAGTTGTTTGAGGAGTTCACAAAAATAGTGTAAATAAAAGATTATTTTTATCTTTCTTTTATGTTCATCTGTGATAACATTCCCAAAATTATTGGTTTAATATAAGGATAATTAAAGTGGAAGAAGAAATAGAGAAAAAAAGTTTAGTGGAAAAAGTATTTATAAAAGTAAATAATATTGATAAAGTTTTAGAAAGTAAAGTTGATACAATTTTATTAAGATTTATTAATATGCTCAAATATATCTTTATTGTTATAATGATAGTTTACCTAGCTATTTGTCTTATGAGTTTATCTCATAAAATGATATCTTTCACTCTTGAACAAGGTGCATTAGATTTTGCATCAATTAAAACAATTTTAACAGATGGTTTATTTACTTTGATTGTTATTGCAATTGTAAAAACTCTTTTTATAAAAAATGGTTTTGATTATGCTTTAACATTTTTAGAAATAGCATTTGTTGTTATTATTAGAAAACTTATATTATTAGATAGTACACCAAGTGAAACAGATTTATTAATTGCTTTAGGAATAACATCTTCTATATTCTTTATATTAATAATTTATATCCATAATATGAAAAGAAAATGGCAAAAAGAGGATAAAAAATAGGGCTTATTCCTTAATCGGAAGCTCTATTTTAAATTTTATAAAATAAATATAAAAACATATAGAACACCTTATTTTAATACTTTTAACAAATATTAGAAGAAACGAAAGTATAAAATCAATCTTTATTTAGAACATTTTTGGAACAATGACATTTTATGAAGGCTATGCCTGATATGAAAATGGGAGATAATTAACTAAGCTATAAATATTTATAAAAAGGTATTTTTTAATATATATAAATAAAATTAAGGTTAATCTCGTTTCCTAAAAATAATATATTAAAATATTTTAATTATAAATTACTATTAAATGGTTCAATCTTTTTAAATATACCAGTTGCAGTCAAACTTCTTACATTTTCAAAATTATCAAATGCTTTGACTGGGTCTATTAGTTCAATCTTTTCAAAATTTAATTTAGAAAATGAATTTTTATCAAACTTAACACTATATAAATATTCATCAATTGTTTGAGCCGTTGATTTATCTACTCTTTGAGAATATCCTGATATAACAATAATCTCAATAGATGGTAATGTTGCAAATGTATAAGAAGCAACTCTAATCGCAATTGCATGAATATGTGTTGAATATTCTAATCTTAGTTGTTTTTCTGTTTTATTTTTTATATTAAGTTTTTTGCCAGTCGATGCTATTGATGCTACTCTTTGTGGTATATCTTCAATTTCAGGTAAATCAATATCAAGATAAACTGTATTATTTGAACTATCTATATCATAAGATATTAAAGTTTCTCTTGGCCAATCTAAACTTTGCAAAACTTTTTCTAAATATTCAGACATTGTATTTATATCAGTTCTGATAAGATTACTAAAATTAGCTTTCAATTCATTTTGAACTTTCAAAAATTCTTCTTTTTCTTGTTCCCATAATTGAAGATTTTTTTGATATTCTTTTGTTTTATTTATAAAATCATTTTCGGCTTTTTCCAAATCATTTTGATATGATTTTTTAGAACTTGAAAAGAAAAGAGCTTTTAGAAAAGAAGGCTTTTTAACTATTACTTTTTTAGGTTCAATCAATTCTTCTTTATCAAATTCCAATTCTTCCAATTGTGGCTCATTATACGGTTTTGGAATATCATAATGTATGCTTGTAATTAAATCCATATCATTAATCTTTTCAGCTTCATCTTTTAACCAATCTCTAAAGGCTGAAGCATTTTGTTTCCAAAGTTGTGTAACAAGTTTTTTATCTAATAGATTTCCATTTTTATCTTTATGAATAATATTTCCATCATCTGATAAAGTTGAAACTATGCTTTGAGTAGTTGTTTGAGTTTGTTCAGATAATCGTTGTTGTTTTAAAACTCTATCATTTCTTGAATTATTTGAAATTTTATCCCTAAAAGATATTCCTGTTCCCGGAATTGAAATATTTCTATAAACCCCTTGTTTTCCAATTGAAATAGAAGTTCCTCTTGGCCCAATGTTTAAACTCGCACCTTTTAAACCAATATTAACTCTTACACCTGGTAATATTTTAATTGCTTTTCTAAATCTTAATGCCATAATAGATTCCTTATTTTCAGTGAAATATAATTAGTATAAATGCAAAAAAGTATTTTAAATTCTAATGTATTAATAGCTTTTAGCTTTCTATATTAATAATTTCATTTATGTAAACTAATTACTCTTTTTTATTCTTAGTGTTTAAATTTGATTTTAGTTAAGATATATTCAGAAACACAACAATTAAATTAGTGTATTCATAATAACTTTTATCTAACCTATATTATTATCTTGTTAGTATATTACAAAAAATATTATTAATTTAAAGAAAATAACAAATGTTCAAACTACCAAATCCATATACAATAGATAACCAAAATGAAAGAGATGAATATTTAACAAATACATTAGATGCTATAAATGAAAATTTAAATATTGAATCAGATTATAAAAAAGATAAAAATGAAAAAACTAATCCAATAGATGAAATTGAAAAGATTTTAATTGAATTAGCTAAATATGAAAACTACTACATAAGAACTCAAAATAAAACAAAAATATTACCAAGGATATATTTAACAATTCATTTTATAAATGAAGCTAGAAAAGCAATTGAAACACTTGAAGAGGTTACAAAGGATAATAAAAAGATTTCTTACTATGAATCAAATAAAAATGCCTCTATTGATGATTTAATATCTCTTTATAAAAATAAACTTGAATCAAAAAGTGAACATAAACTTTCTACAATTGCTTCAAAAAAAGAAATATTTATAAAGCAATTTGTAACTCAACTAAAAAAAGAGCATCCTCTATCATTCAATATATTTTTATATCTTTATCGAGAAGGTCATAATGCAAAAGACACTTTTTTATTTAAAAATAAAATTAAAGGAGAAGATAGACTTCTCTTTGATGATTTAATTGATTTTTTTCAGGTAGGTCACGTAACAGATAGTTCTATATATAAATCAACAGCCATTTATATTTATGAATTGTTTAAAAATACAGAGATAAAAAAAGAAGAACTTAAAAATCTAATAGAAAAACTTTTTGTTTATTCATTTGGAATTGATAAGTATACTAATTTTAAAAATTTTACTTCTGATAATTATTATATGAAAAATTTGGTTAATAATTTTATTGTTTTAGATACAAGTAAAGATAAAAAAATTGAACAACTTAGAGAATCTACACCTCTATTATTTAATCTTTTAGCAAAAAAATCTATAATTTTTAGATTTAAATTTATTAAAAAAATACTCCTTAAACCTCTTGTAAACATTCATTTAAATCCCATAGAAAAGGCTCTTAAAGAACATTTCGGAAAAAATCCGACAATAATCTTTTTTATGGATTTTATATCGGTTTCAAACTCTAAATAAAATCCTTCACTTACTAAAAAAAATTCTCTACTATTTCATCGTTGCAACAATAAAAGCTAATCGATTAGTTAAATCCAAGAAATAAGTTGCTGAATAAATTCAGTTAATCAAATTAAAAATTTAACTAAGGAAAATAAAATGAATGTAATAGTTCAAGGTCAATTAATCAACATATTTAAAACTGCTGATTTTACAAATAAAGAAACTGGTGAAGTAAAAGAGGGAAAAGTAAAACTTCAATTAATGTGTCAATCAATTCTAAATAATAATGAAAGAAAAAATGAGTTGTTTGATATTACTGTTCCAAATGAAAAAATATCTGAGTTTGAAAATAAAATTGGTGAGCAAGTTGATGTTAAATGCTCTTTTTTTACTAATGGAAATATTACCTTTTTTGGTATTTAAATCCATTGAGGGCTTTGCCCGATAAAGGGGGTTCTTAGTAACACCCCTTTCTAAACGTAAAAAAGGAAAGAAATGACTGATACTAAAATATTAAGTGGTATTGATTCACTTTATTACTTTTGTGAATCAAATACAAATTATGATGATTTATATTTAGAAATATTAGACCAATTAGAAGAAGTAAAAGGAAAATTTAAAAAGAAAGATATTGAGTTTGAAAATAAAGACTTATCAATCTTATTAAATGAAATTCCTTTAAACTTTTTAGGAATTGCAGAAGGATACCATTGGTTTAAAGATATGAATGATACCTTTAAAATTGGTTTTAAAGATAAATATAAAAATAGAGGATTGAATGATATTAGAGTTCAACTCTTGGCTTTTGGAATTTATACAATTGGTATAAAAAGTATAATCGATTTTATAAAAACCATTTTACTAAAAGATTATATAACTGATTACTTTCCAATAACAAGAGTAGATTTAAACTGCTTCGTGCAATATGATTTATCTTTTATAAAAAAAGAGATGTTTGTTACTAGAAAAAGAAAATATTCAACTATTAGTGAAATTGGTAATGCAAATACAACTCAAACTATTTATATAGGAAAAGAGCCTTTCTTACTAAGAATCTATAATAAAAAAGAAGAACTAAAAAAATCAAATAAAAAAGATTTGATGTATGAATATTTTTTAAATAATGGCTTTGATAGTGAACAACCTATCTTTAATGTTGAGTTTGAATTGCATAGAACCCATTTAAAACAATTTAATATAAATACAATAGATGATTTATTTTTAAATGCTGTTAGTCTATTTAAACAAAGTATGGAAGATATTAGATTAATAGATACTTCAAATATCACAGATAAAGATATTGAAAATAATACAAAAAATAGAGCAATAACTTTGCCTATTTGGGATTATATAAAAGAGAACTATAAACTAGATTCTTTCTTGCAAAATGAGTTGCCCCTAGAAAGAATAAAAAGAAAAATCTCAATCTATGATGAAAATAAGTTTGAATATGAATATGTTGCTTTAATTAGAAAAGCATATATAAATAATCTAACTTTAGAATCAGAATATTTAATAAATCTGTACTTTAAAGCAAAAGAAACATTGAAAAAAACAACAACACAAAAAGAGCTAAAAAAAGATTATATTGAAGTTGAAATTGTAAATGAAATAACAAATAAAAAAGAGAACTTTAGATTGCTAAATAGTGGTGAATTAATTAAACCCCTAAGAACTGAAACAGTTGCAAATCTAAATGATTATGACTTACTTGTTTACCTTGATAAAACCCAAGAAAAACAACATTTATCGACTAGAGATAATCAAATTTATACGGTTGCCCATAAAGAGGCTAAAAAAAGAAATTTGTTGCTTGATATTTCAAGTAATAATTTATAAAAAGTGAAAGGAGAATAAAACAATGGATATATCATTTGAGAATTTAAAAAAGATAGATACTATCTTGGAAAAAATAGAATCATTAGAAAATAAAATTTCTAGTGAAAAAAGATGGCTAAATATAAAAGAAGCTTCATATTATCTTGGTTATTCAAAAGACCATATACATAAATTAAAAGAGAGTTATCTCTTAGAGGGAAAACACTATTTTAAAAAGGCGGGAAGAATATTATTTGATAAATTAGAGCTTGATAACTGGGTTAAATACTCTTTGAATCAACTAAATCCAAAACAAATAGCAGAAAGTATTTTAAAAGATTTAATATGAATTGTAATAAAATAGAATCTGTTAAAAGTATTAGAATCAAGGTGTTTTTCAAAGGAGAAACACAATGGTTAAAATGACAGAACCTAAACTATTTACTCGAGGTGTAAAACTTTGGGTAAGGTTTAGTTTAAATGGTGAAGTGATTAAAAAATCACTTAATATAGAAGATTCAAAAGCTAATAGAAAATTAGCAACAACACAAATAATTCCACAAATGCTTTTAAAAGCACATACTGGAGAGTTCTTTGAAAATAAAATTGTTCCAACTGTAAAAGATATGATTGATATTAGTTTAAAAATGCATAGAGCAAATAGAAAAGTTAATACTCATAATGCATATAGTTATGTTTTAAATAAACATATCATTCCAATATTTGGCAAAAGAAAAATTGATAGTATTAAAGCTTCTGAATTAACTCTTTGGCAAAATGAATTATTAAAAACACTCTCTAATAAAGCAGTAATAAATGTCAGGATAGTTTTTAATGGCATATTTGAAGATGCATTTAGAGATGAGATTATTCAGAAAAATCCATTTCTAATAATAAAAGCCCCACAAAATATAGCAAAAAAAGAGAATATTCCTTTTTCTAAAGATGAAATATTTCAAATTCTTGAAGCTAGTCCTTTAAAAATCAGAGCATTCTTTGCAATAGGTTTTTTTACTGGTATGAGAACAGGAGAAATTACAGCTTTAAAATGGTCTGATATTGATTTTATAAATAAAATAATTCATGTAATAAGAACTAAAAACAAGGGAATTGAAACAACTCCTAAAACAAAATCTAGTATTAGAGATGTTGAAATACTTGATGTGCTTTTGCCATACATCGAAAATCATTTGCAATTTAAAACAGATAATGAATATGTCTTTTTAGCTAGAGGTAATATTCCTTTTAATTCATCAAATAAAATATCTAGTATTTATTGGAAGAAGATTCTTTCAGATTTAAATATTGAATATAGAAATTTATATCAAATGCGACATACCTTTGCATCATTAATGATAGCAAGTGGAGAAGATATACTTTGGGTTGCAAATATGTTAGGACATAAGAATTCAAATATAACACTTTCAACTTATGCAAAATATATGAAAGATGATAAAAAGGTAAGAGGAAAATTTTTATTAGATTAGAACATCTTTGGCGTAGTTTTGGAACAATTAGGATTTAGGACTTCTTGAATAGCTTATAGATGGGCTTATTCCTTAATCGGAAGCTCTATTTTAAACTGGGCACCTTTACATTTTATGTTATTATAAGTGTATTCTTCATTTGAAACACTTAAACTTCCTTTCATATGTTTTTCTATAATTTCAGTTGACATATAAAGGCCAATTCCTGTACCTTGACTTTGATGTTTTGTGGTAAAGTATGGCTCAAAGATTCTTGAAATAATCTCTTCTTTTATTCCGCCTGCATTATCTTTTATTTCTAAAATTAGTTTTTTATCTTTTTTATAAGCATCTATGAATATAAATTTATCTTTAGGATTAGATTCTTTAAATGCATCTAAGGTATTATTTAAGATGTTTAGTAGAACTTGAATAAACTCATTTCTAAGCCCTAAGATATTTATCTCTTGAGTGTTTTTTATAATTAATATTTCTCTATTTTTTAATTTTGAACTTACTAAATATAAAACTTTTTCAATTGGAACATTAATATCAAATGTTGTAATTAGTTTATCATTGTTAAAAAAGTTTCTAAAATCATCAATAGTACTAGATAGATGTTGAGCTGAATTATTTATAATATCCATAGTTTCGTAAAACTCTTCGTCACTTAATTGTTTAAAATCTTTTTTTAATTTTGCACCAGTTGCTGCTGTTGATATTAAAGATAAAGGTTGTCTCCATTGGTGAGCAATATTTTCTATCATTTCTCCCATTGCTGCCATTTTCGATTGTTGATTTAATATATTCTCTTTTTGAATTAATTCACTACTCTTTTTTTTAACCATTTCTTCAAGATTTTTATTCATTTCATTTAATTTTTTAGTTTTCTCTTCCACTTTAATAATAAGTGTTTTATTCATATTTTTTAGTGTTAATGTTCTATTTATAAATGCTAATATAATTATAGAAATAACAAGTAATCCTTGCCAAAACAGATCATAATTAAAGTCAGTTTGAAATTGTACATTATCCCATTTGTTGATTATTTGATTTAATTCATTAATAGAAATAGATGATATGGCTTTATTTAAAATCGATTCTAAAATTACATAATCATCTCTAATCATAAATTTTATATTAAAATCTAGGCCTGTATTTCCTGAGATTTTTAAATCATCAAAACCATATTTCCCAATATTATAAAGAAGTACAGGCTGTATATCAATAAAAGCATAAGCTTTATTTTCTGATACTAATTCTAAACCTTCTTTAATGCTATCAACTAATATTAGTTCAATATTTGGATATTTATTTTTTATTATATTGTGAGCTGTAAAATTATTACCAACAGCAATTTTTTTGTTAGTAAGAACAGAAATATTTTCAATAAAGTTTTCATCTTTTTTTGTAACTATTGAAATGGGGAATTTTGCATACTCTTTTGAAAAAATTGAGAATTCTTTTCTATTTGCAGTTTCTCCCACACTATAAATTAAATCAGATTCTTTATTTTTAATACTAGTTATTTGTTGATTAAAAGTTTGAAAAAAACTGTTTTCATATTTCAAATCTAGTTTTGTTGCTATTAATTCCCAATATTCTGCTGAAATACCAATTGCTTCATTATTTTTTGATTTAAAAGTAAATGGTTCCCATGAGTTAGAAACTGATACTTTTATTAAATTTTTTGCTAAAAAATCTTTTTCTTCTTTGGTTAAATTTATTTGCTGTTTGAAATTGGGATAATATCTTTCATTTTCATTCAAAATCCACTTTTTTTCAAGTTCTAAAAGTTCATTTGTAGGAATTTTTACTAAACCTGAATTGAAAATATCAGCTTTTTGTTTATCATGAGTTATTGTTCGTATTTTATTTTTAAGGATTAAGTTATTTAGGGGTTTTATGAAATGAAAAAAGTTATTTTGTACAGTGTAAAATTCAATAGCTAACTTATCATCATAAATTACATCAATTTTTGATGCTCTTAGGTCAGTTATGGAATCAATATAATCTTCATAAATTTTTATATTAGCATTTGGAAAATGCTTTTGCATTAACTCTTTATATACATTTCCTATTATTCCAATATTCAGAGTTTCTTTTTTTTCTATTTTAAGATCATTTTCTGTTAAAGTAAAAAACGAACTTTTTATTTCATAAAAGAAATTAGAACCAACCATCCAGTCATCATATTCTTCTGTACCTAGAAAAAAATCAACTTTTTTATCTTTTACTAAAGTAATTGCATCTTCCCATAAAACACCATCTACAAACTCTATAGTATAGTTGTTGTGTTTTGCCCATAATTTCCATATATCAACAAATAATCCAGCGGCTTTGTCATCTTGTTTATAAGAAAAGGGTGCATAATTAGGGTCATAAGAGATTTTAAAATCAGCTTCTTTTGCAAAAATTGAAATAGTGAATAAAAAAATAATAAATAGAGTCTTCATAATTGCCTAGATAAAAGTAATAATAATATTTGTAGATATTATAACAAAGAATTATTAAATTAGTGTAACTTAGTAAGAATAATCAAAAATCTAATCTATATCCTACTCCTGAGATATTAATTATAGATTCTTTACCTATTTTTTTTCTTACTTTATTTAATAAGTTTTTTAAAGCAGAATCTGTAGCTTCAAAATAATCTTCCCATAAATTAGATTTTAATTCGTCAGCAGAAACAATTCTATTATTGTTTTTTATCAAGAAACTCAATAGTTCTAACTCTTTTGATGTAAGAGTAATCTCTTTTTTTGTATTTAAATCAATTAGTTTTTTATGAAGAACATTATATTGAATGTTATTTTGAAAGAGAATCAAATATCTTGAATTATCCAAAATTTCTTCTACACAAGTTTGTAAAGCATTATTTAAAGTTTTAAAATCTATAGGTTTTGTAAGATAATCAACTAGCTTAAGTTTTGTAGCTTCTAATAAATATTTTGTATCAGTGAATGCACTTAATAAAATTACAGGAATCGTTTTGTCAGTTTTTCTTAACTCTTTTACAAAAGCAATTCCATCTGTATCTGGTAAATTTATATCAGAAATAATTATATCTATTCTCTTGTTTTCTAAAATTGTTTTTGCTTCTTCTATAGATGATACATCAAAGACATTTTCACATAATAGAAGTAAAACTTTTTTTATATTTATTCTAATATTTTCTTCATCTTCAACATAAAGAATATTTAGATTTTTTAATATATTATTAAAGTTAAGGCTTTTTTGCACATTTTACTCTTGTTTTGAAAATAATAATTAAGTATACTATTATAATGAAACTTAAAATAAATAATAGAATAGTTATTATTTTTAATAATTAAAAGTTATTTTTAATAATTAGTTAAGTAGAATATTGTAAAGTAATATAAAAAATTATTTAAAGTCATGATTTTAAATTGGAGTTGTCAATGTATATAAAAAAATTATTGAAATTTACATGTATTTCTATACTTGTAAGTGGTTCATTGCATGCAATGAGTTTAAAAGAGAGTGTTGAAAAAGTATTGGTTACTAATCCTGAGGTTATTGCTGAAAAAAATAATCAAGAAGCTTTTAGAAAATATATAGATGAAAGAAAAGCGAACTATCTTCCTAGAATAGATATTGATGGAAGACTTGAAAAAAGTAATTCTAGTAAAAATTATGATAATCCAAATTCGAATAATTTACAAGATGGATCATCACAAGAAGATGGATACAATTTTGGAATAGCTTTAAATCAAATGTTATATGATGGTAATTTGACTCCTAGTCAAGTTGAAGAAGCAAAACATAATGATTTAGCTAATAAATATAGAACTCAAACAAATATTGATAATGTTATTTATCAAACAATCACTGCATATAAGGATTTTGTTCAATATAATGAAATGTTAGATTTAACAAAAGACATGATATCAACAAATGAAGAAAATCTTCAAATAGCAAAAGAAAAAGAATCAATTAGTGGAGAAGTTTTAGAAACTTATCAAGTAGATTCAAAACTAAGTTTCGTAAAAGAAAAATATTTAGAAGAAAAAGATCTTAAGAGTTCAAAAATTAGTACATTTAAAAGATATGTAGGAGTAGAACCTTCTGGTGATGAGTGCAGACCAATAATTCATTTAACAAAGATACCAGATAATTTACAGCAAATTGTAGAATTAGCTGTTTTAAAAAATTATGAAATTCAACAACAAATAGAAACTATTAAAGCTCAAAGAGAAAAAATTGCACAAGCAGATTCTAAATTTCTTCCAAATTTAAATTTAGAATTAAAAGCTCTTACTGATAGTGATTTATCTTTAAATGAAGAAGGTGTTGAAAATCAAGCATATGGAAGAATCAATCTAGCATGGAATCTATATAATGGTGGTGGAGATTATGCTGTATCTAAACAAGAAGAACTTTTCTTAGCAGAAGAAAAACAGAGATTAGATGCAATTACAAATAAAATAGTTGAATCTGTAAAAGTAAATTATCAAAGATTTATGAAAAATAAAGAGAGAATTGCAGTTCTTAAAAGTTATGTTGTTGCAAATGAGAATATTGTAGAAGTTTACAAAAGTGAGTTTGAATCAGGAACAAGAACCTTTGTGGATATTCTAGATGCTCAAACAGTTTTATATGAAGCTAAAAAGAGTTTAGTTGCAAGAGAATATGATTTGTATACAAATTATTATGATATTTTAAATACATTATCTATATTAACTAGTACTATTTTAGAATCAGAATCTGGTTGTTCAGATGATAAAGCTTTAAGTAAAATAACATCAAAACAAAAACAATCATCAACTCAATCAAATCAAACTGTATCAGCAGAACTTGGAGCATTATTAGGTGATGAAAAACCAGTAACAAAAGAGCCTAAGCAAGTTGTTCCTCAAGTACCAAAAGAAGAAAAAGTAACTAAAACTAAGATTTCAAGTGAGAATAATTCATTTTTAGATGCACCAGCTGAGTATTATACTATTAATATAACAACAACTGAAGGATTAGATGCTGCGAAGAATTATGTAAATTATAATAATTTAGATACAGCAACAGCATATGTGTATCCATTTGGACCAGAAATGAAAAGTGCTAAGGTTATTTATGGTACATTTAAGTCTGTAAAAGAAGCAAATGAAGCGATAAGTAATTTACCTTCATCAGTTATTGCTAATAAACCATATATCGATAATATAAGTAAACATCAAAAACTATATGCAAAATATAATAAATAATTTCGTATAGAATTTCTAATAAAAGGTTAATATTGGAAAACAATTCTAATTTTGTAGAAAATGAAACATTAACGGATTTAAAAGATAGAAGAAAAGTAGATGACCTTTTAGGTTGTCTACTTTTTTTATCTAAATATCATAATAGAGAAACATCTGCCGAATCACTAACTTTTGGACTACCAATTCATAAAACTTCAATGAATATAACAATGTTTCACCAAGCATCAGTTCGAATAGGCTTAATTACAAAAACTGTAAAAAGAGAAAAATTAAAAGATATTACAAAATTAGCACTTCCATCAGTTTTAATTTTGGATAAAAATAGAGCTTGTGTTTTATTAAACTATGATTTGAAAGAAAAAACTGCAAATGTGATTATTCCTGGATTAATTTCTGGTGAAACACAAATGTCAATAGAAAAACTTGAGAGTGAATATACAGGTGAAGTTATAATTATTAAACCTGAATACAATTTTAATAATAGAATAGAAAAAGAAGTAGTTGTAGATAATCCAAAAGAGTGGTTTTGGGGAACTTTATTAAGAAATAAAGGAATTTATCAACAAGTGATAGTGGTTTCTTTATTTATTAATTTATTTATTTTAGCAACACCTTTATTTACAATGAATGTATATGATAGAGTTCTTCCCAATAATGCCATAGAAACATTATGGGCTTTATTTATTGGAATTTCAATTGTAATGTTTTTTGATTTATTATTGAAAATTTTAAGATCTCATTTTCTTGGGATTGCAAGTAAAAGAGCTGATACCATAATGTCTAATAAAATATTTAATCATTTATTAAATATAAAACTTGACGCAAAACCAGCCTCAACAGGTCAATTTGTAAGTAGATTACAATCCTTTGAAAGTGTAAGAGAATTTTTCACAGGAGCAACAATTGCTGCAATTGTTGATTTGCCCTTTGTATTAATTTTTATAATTGTAATCTTTTTTATAGCAGGTCCATTAGCATACATAACTATAATTACAGTTATTTTATCACTATTAATTTCATGGTATATGCAAAGACCTCTTAAAGAAATTATTTCAAGATCAGTAAAAGAAGAGCAAATAAAACAAACTACACTTATCGAAACAGTTTCTGGCTTAGAAATAATAAAAAGTGTAAAAGCTCAAAATAGAATGAAAACTCATTGGGATAATTCTATTAATAAAACTGTACATTTTGCAGATAAAGGTCATTTTTTATCTCAAACTATTACTTATTTAACAGCTTTTATCTCTCAATTTTCTAATATAGCTATTGTTGCAGGTGGAGTTTATTTAGCCCAAGAAGGTGAAATCACAATGGGAGCAATTATTGCGGCTATGATTTTAAATGGTAGAGTAATAGCACCAATTTCTCAATTAGTAGGAATGATTATTAAATTTGATAGAACAATGTTGTCATTAAATAATCTTGATGAGGTTATGAAAATGCCGGTAGAAAAAGAAAATAAATCATATATTAGCAGACCAAATTTGAAAGGTGATATTGAATTAAAAGATGTTCAATTTGCTTATAAAAATCAAAACCATCAAACTCTAAAAGATATAAATTTAGTTATTAAAGAAGGTGAAAAAGTAGCAATTCTTGGAAAAATAGGTTCGGGGAAATCTACTTTATTAAAACTAATTATGAATTTGTATGAACCAACTTCAGGGTCTGTTTTAATAGATGGATTAGATACAAGACAAATTGATCCAACAGATTTAAGACACTCTATTGGAAGTGTTCCTCAAGAACCATTTTTATTTATGGGAACAGTAAAAGATAATCTTACAATTGGTGAGCAATATGTTTCAGATGAAGAATTATTACGAGTATCAAAAATTGCAGGATTAGATGATTTTTTAGGAAAACATGAAGCAGGATATGATTTATTAGTTGGAGAAAGAGGGGAAGGTTTATCAGGTGGTGAGAGACAATCTGTTACTCTTGCTAGGGCACTAATCTCAGATCCAAATATAATAATGCTTGATGAGCCAACAAATTCAATGGATAGGCAGACAGAAAAATCATTTATAAATAGACTTCAAAATATAGTTTCAGATAAAACTTTAATAGTAGTAACTCATAAAACTTCTCTATTGCAATTAGTTGATAGAATAATAATAGTGGAAAATGGTCAGATAATTGTTGATGGACCTAAAGATGAAGTTTTTACTACAAAAGTAGGTTAAATAATGAAAAAAGAAAAAAAAGGTTTAATGGATTGGTTTAGAAGACTCTATGGTTTAGAGGATGAAAAACAAGAAGACTTAGAATTTATGTATAGTCTGTATTCAAATGCAAATGAAAGACCAAGTAGAGTCTCTAACATAATTTTTTTGTTAGTTATGGCAATATTCTCTATCCTTATTTTATGGGCAGCAATAGCAGAAATTGATGAATTAGCAAGAGGAAATGGGAAAGTTATTCCCACAGATAAAATACAAACTGTTCAATCTTTAGATGGTGGAATAATTTCAGAAATTTTTATAAAAGAGGGTGATATTGTCAAATTTGATGATCCTTTAATGAAAATTGATACTACAAGATTTCAAGCAACTCTTGAGGAAAGTAAACAAGAGTATTTATCTTTATTAGCATTAAAAACTAGATTAGAAGTTGAATCAACAATTGATATAAATAAAGAATTACCAGTTTTAGTATTTGATGAAAAAATCATTAAAGATGTATCAAGATATGACATTAATGAAAAATTATTGTTAGAAAACAGATTTAGAGAGGTAAAGTCTTCTATAAAAGTTCTTGAAAATCAAGAAAGTCAGAAAATTCAGGAGTTAAAAGAGATTGAAAGTACTATTAAAAAGTTAACAGATACTTTAGGTTTTATAGAAGAACAAAGAGTTACAATTAAAAAACTTGTTGAAAGAGGAATCAAATCTAAATATGATTTATTAGATATTGAGAAAGAGTACAATGTAACAAAAGGTGATTTGCAAACAGCAAGATTATCTATTGCAAGATCAAATTTTGCTATTTCTGAAGCACAAAATAGAATTAAAGAAAAAATTGATACATTCAAAGCTGAAGCATCAAGAGATCTTCAAAAAACAGTGAGTCAAATAAATAGGTTTGAAGCTAAATTAGTTGGAGATAGAGATAAAGTTGCTAAAACAACAATTACTTCACCAGTTGATGGTATTATTAAACAACTTAATTTTAATACTATAGGTGGTGTTGTTCAATCAGGTATGGATTTAATAGAAATTGTACCATTAAGTGATGCATTAGTTGTAGAAGCAAAAATTGATCCAAAAGATATAGCATTTATAAATCCAAGTCAAAAAGCTATTATAAAAATAACAGCATATGATTTTGCAATTTATGGTGGTTTAGATGGTAAAATTGTAGAAATTTCAGCTGATACAATAGTTGATAAAGATTCAAAAGATGGGAAAAGTTACTATAGAGTTTTAGTAAAAACAGATAAAAATTATTTGGAAAGAAAAGGTAAAAAATTACCAATTATTCCTGGTATGATTGCAACTGTAGATATAGTAACAGGTAAAAAAACAATATTGGATTTTATCCTAAAACCCATACTCAAAGTTAAACAAGACTCTCTTCACGAAAGATAATCTAAATTTAGATTATCTTTTCATTTAAAATAATAATAAAAAACTTTTTAGAGACTTTATTGATATAATATTATGATATAAGATTTTACTTTTTATAGTAAAAAAAATTACTTGATAATAATGGAGAAATAAAATGAAGTTAACGATAAAAACTGAAAATGGTCAAAAAATTGTAGATTTAAAAAATGATTTACAATTTAATACTTTAAAAGGTGAGCAGTATGTCTTCTCAAATGGTTTTTCTAATTACGTTCTAAATTTTAAAGATGATCAAGAATCAGTAGTTTTAACTTTTAATGTTGATGGTAAGAGCATAAAAGTTGAATTAAATGGTATCGTTCCTCTTCTTCAATCAAATACGACAAATATGCTTAATCCAACTGCCATTATTATAAATAAAGATGCAAACAATAAAGATGTTGATAATATCGTAGAGAATAATTCTTTTAATGGCGGAGAAATAATTGATAGATTAGAAGCATTATTAACAAAACCTGTTGAATTAGGAGACAATAAAGCAACTAATTTAACTCTAATATCAGACTATCAAACATTATTAGAATCACTTGGTGCAGCAGCAGCAGGAGGCCAAGCTGGTGGAAATGCAGCAGGTAATGGTTCAACATTTAATTCTATATTTTCTATAACAGATGGAGGATTAAATGATATTGCAGCTACAGATAGATGGGTAAATTTAACTGAATCTATTTCAACACTTCCTGTTGATTCAGCAGATGCAGTTGTAACTCAAATTAGTATTGATCCTATCAATGTAAATGTAAAACTAGTAGGTGTGTATACAGGTGTAACAGAAGGTGAGAATGCAACTTACAAAGTAACATTGACAGATGATGATGGAAATGTAATTTTAGCAGTTGAAGATATTACTGTTACATTTAAATATACATATGTTACAGCAGAGGGTGAAGATATCACTGAAACTATAAGTGTAATAATTCCAGCAGGTTCAAGTGAAGTACCTGTTCTAGTTAAAACAGTAGATGATACGCTTGCTGAAGGAAGTGAAACTTTTACAATAGAAATAGATACAGTTTCAAATCAAGAACAATTCGATTTAGTTACTATAAATAAAATACCTGTAGAAACAACAATTACAGATGAAAGTTTTCCAACAACAGAGACAGCATTAGTAAGTATAAG
>Ga0074195_1001587_pt1 | contig 30758 bp, 27 predicted proteins | sample EPASupsiteHSE623_FD_64525 | JGI IMG/M metagenome (GOLD analysis project Ga0074195, IMG submission 64525) | Bioremediated contaminated groundwater from EPA Superfund site, New Mexico - Sample HSE6-23 | ecosystem: Environmental > Aquatic > Deep subsurface > Groundwater > Contaminated ... | reverse complement strand
AAGAAGCCAGGCACTGTGCTCGTAACCACTGCGGAACCCGCCAGGTCCGGAAGGAAGCAACGGTACGTGGAAGGTGCGGTGCCGCAGAGCGCCTGGCTTCTTGCGCTTCAAGTGCTTTACCCTTCCACGCCTCCATGCTATTTTGATGCCATGCCTTATGAAGTCACCGCGGCCAGAAAACGCCCCCAATCATTCGAACAGCTCGCTGGCCAGGAGTTCGTCGCCGCCACCCTCGAGAAGTCCCTCGAGACCGGCAGGATAGCCCACGCCTATCTTTTTTCGGGCCCAAGGGGCTGCGGCAAGACGAGCACGGCGCGCATCCTCGCGAAGGCGCTCAACTGCGAAAAAGGTCCCACGTCTGAGCCCTGCGGCGTCTGCGATTCCTGCAGGTCGATAACGGCCGGTTCGTCCCTCGACGTGATCGAGATCGACGGCGCCTCGAACACCTCGGTTGAGAACGTGCGCCAGATAAAGGATGAGGTTCTTTTCCCGCCCAATTCCAGCCGCTATAAAATATATATCATCGACGAAGTCCACATGCTCTCGACAAGCGCCTTCAACGCCCTCCTCAAGACGATCGAGGAGCCGCCGCCCTACGTGATTTTCATGTTCGCCACGACGGAGCAGCACAAGGTGCCGGCCACGATCAAGAGCCGCTGCCAGCAGTTCACCTTCAGGCTCGTATCCTCTGACGTGGTCGTGCGGCTGCTCGCCGCCGCCGCCGCCGATCTCGGCGTGACCGCCGAACCCGAGGCCCTGCTCTGGATCGCCCGCGAATCGGGCGGCTCCGTGCGCGACGCCTACACCCTCTTCGACCAGGTAGTCTCCTTCGCCGAAGGCCACATCACGGCGGCCCTCATCCGCGAAAAGCTCGGCCTCGTAGGCCAGGATAGGATGAACGCGCTCTTCGGGCTTTTTGTCGCGGGCGATACGGCGGGCTCCCTTTCGGCCTTGGACTCGATTCTCGGCGGCGGCGTTTCGCCTGAGCAGTTTGTGGCCGACACCGTCGAATACTGCAGGGCTCTTCTTCTTATCAAGCATGGCCTCACGCGCGAGAGCATCCTCGGCGCCCCGCTTTCCTCCTTCGATCTTTCGATCACCGAGGCCTTGTCGGGCGAACGCATCGAGCGCGTCCTCTCGACCTTCCTGTCCGCGTACCGGAACCTGAAAGAGTCCATCGATCCCCGCTACGAACTGGACCTCGCCGTGGCGAAGGCTTCCCATATCGGCAGTTATGTGCCCCCCTCCGATCTCGTCAGGGCGGTGGGCACCCTCAAGCGCTATCTCGAGAAGAACGCCCCGATGACGGCGGCCCCCGCATCGTCGGCCGCCCGGGCACCGGCTCCGGCTCCAGTCCCGGAACAGATCCGGACGGCGGCCCTGCCCGTGGCGTCGGTTGTCCCCGCGTCATCACCCGCCTCTCCTGCCCCGGCCCGGGCTGTCTCTCTAGGCGTCCCCTCGGCCGCTGCCCAGGCCGCCGCCCAACCCGGTCCTACGATAGCCGCCCAGGCCGCCGTCTCATTCGGGGGCATCGATCCCGCGAAGCTGCCTGAACTCAAAAAAATCCTCGTCGCCGACATAAAGAAGAACAACGTGCTTCTCGCCACGGCCCTGGACAAGAGCCGTTCCTGGCATCTCAAGGGGCAGACGCTTTCCATTTCGGTGACGAAACAGATGGACTGCGACCTCCTCAGGCGATTCCTCGCCATCATCGCCGAAGTGCTAGCCGTGAGAGTAGGCTCTCCCCAGAAGATCGAAGTGACGCTGGCGGCTGAGGAAATTCCCGAGGAGAACCAAGGTCAAGGTGATTCCCCTTTTGATTCCCCCGGCGCGGACGCCGGGTTCGCGTCTCAGGGAATCGACGAGGCTCAAGGCATCGGCTTCGGCGCTGGATCCGCTGGAGCGCCTGGAAGCTCCAGAGCCTCCGGAGCTTCCGAAGGCGAATCCCGCTTGCCGGGATCCTTCAACGAGAGGCCGCGGGAAGAGCGACAGGAAAACAGCCAGGCTCGAGGACAGCAGTCTAAGCCCGATTCAGGCAGAAGCCAGGCCAGCCCAGCGATTGCCCCGCAGGTGAGCCTTCCCGAAAGGGAGGCGATCGGCGTGGTAGAGCGTCTTTTCAAAGGGAATCTCGCGGGCTATTCGCATGCCGCGCCGACGTCGCCAAGTTCAACAGCGTCAAGTTCGCCGGCGCAAAGCCCGACGGCGCCAGGTTCGGCCGCGTCAAGTTTGGCGACGTCCGGCCCAGCGGCGCGGCAACCCTTCGGACGTGGCCCGGCGGAACTAGATTCTGAAATGGACGACGACAGGGCAGCTACCTATAGTCCCGATATCGACGAAAACGAAGCATCAGAATAAGAGGATAAGCTATGGAAATTTCCGATCTCATGAACATGCTCAAGAATCCCCAGGCCATCCAGGCCAAGGCCAACGAACTGAAGCAGAAAACGGCAGCCCTCAGGGCTACGGGCCAGTCGGGGGGCGGCATGGTCAAAGTCACCCTCTCGGGCGAAATGGAAATGCTCGAATGCTCGATAGCCCCGGAAGCCGTCGACCCCGCCGACCCCAAAATGCTCGAAGACCTCATTCGCGCCGCTCACCACGACGCCGCCGAACGCATCCAGGAATCCATACGGACGCAGATGGCGGAGATGATGGGCGGCATGCCTCCGGGAATGTTCGGCGGCGGGAATCCCTTCGGAGGATTCTGATGCGAGCCCTCGAGGATCTCGTTTCGCTTCTCACCCGGCTTCCGGGCATCGGCCGGAAAAGCGCGCTGCGCATGGCCTATTATCTTCTCAAAGCCGACCAGCGCTATGCCGAAGCCCTCTCCGAGCGCATCGCGAAGCTGCAGAGCGAAATCAGGTTCTGCTCTGTCTGCGGATCCTACACGGAAACCGACCCCTGTCCCGTATGCGACGGCCTCGACAGGGACCGCCGCATCATCTGCGTCGTCGAACAGCCCCAGGACGTCCTCACCATTGAGGCGTCGAAGGAATATAAAGGCCTCTACCATGTCCTCGGCGGCCTTCTCTCGCCGCTGGACGGCATCGGCCCAGACAAGCTGAGGATAGCCTCCCTCGTGCAGAGGATCAGGGCGGGCAGGAACGCTTCCCCTGAGGTCGCCTCTCACCCCGGCCGTATCGAGGAAGTCGTGCTCGCGACCAATCCCACGGTCGAGGGCGACACGACAGCCCTGTACATAAAAAAAGTGCTGGAGAGAGAAGGCATCCAGGTGACCAGGCTCGCGACGGGCATTCCAGTGGGCGGCGACCTGGAATACGCTGACCGCCTCACGCTCGCCCGTTCGTTTCATGGGAGAATGCCGCTGTGAAGCGGCGCCAATCATCGGAGGTATCTGTATGAAAGTCAGCGACATCGTGACCATACTCGACGCGAAGGTCTTCGCCGGCGGGAACCAGCTCGATCTCGAGGTCCAGTCCGCCTGCGGGGCCGATCTCATGAGCGACGTCATGGCTTTCGTGAAGGAAAGGGTCGTTCTCCTGACGGGCTTGATGAATCCGCAGGCGCTCAGGACGGCCGACCTCCTCGACATCAAGGTGATCGTGTTCGTCCGCGGCAAGAAACCGACGGCCGACCTGCTGGAAATGGCCGAAGAATCGAAAATGATACTCATGACGACCAAATATTCGATGTTCCTCGCCTGCGGCCGTCTCTACGAAGCGGGCTTGAGGGCTGGCGGCATCAGGGAAATTTCCTGAAGGAATCCTGAGTGAAGCTCAATTTTTCCATACCTTCGATGGACTTTTCCGCGGCGGGAAAGGCTTCCACCGAAGTGAAGCGCCTCCTCGCGAGGCTGGGCCTCAATTCCGACCTCGTCAAGCGGATCGCTATCGCCATGTACGAGGGCGAAATGAACATCGCCATCCACGGCGGCGGAGGGGAGGCCGAGATGGAGCTCACGACGGACAAGGTGGGGATCACCCTCATCGATCATGGTCCTGGCATCGCCGATATAGACCTGGCCATGACGGAGGGCTTTTCCACGGCGAGCGAGGAAGTGCGGAACATGGGCTTCGGGGCCGGCATGGGGCTTCCCAATATGAAGCGCAACGCCGACCTCATGGAACTGGAAAGCAAGGTAGGACTGGGTACGAAAGTGCATCTGCTGTTCAGACTCAATCCGGCGCAGGGCGCCAAAGCATAAATAGGAATCAGGGGAAGGCGGCGCTGATGGGCGGCAGCATTTTTCATTCGGTATATCTGGACTCCAGTCTCTGCGTCGGCTGCACGACCTGCGTCAGGCGATGCCCTACCCAGGCCATCCGCGTGAGGGACGGCAAGGCCCATATCACCGAGGAACGCTGCATAGACTGCGGCGAGTGCATCCGTACCTGTCCCAAGGGGGCGAAGAAATCGGTCTCCGATCCCTTGGCCGTGATGGGCGGCTACGATATTAACGTCGCGCTTCCCGCGCCTTCGCTTTATGGACAGTTCGGCATCGATCATTCGCCGGAACAGGTTTTCGCCGTGCTCCGGACCATAGGTTTCGACGAGGTTTTCGACGTGGCCTGGGGCGCCAAGGTCCTCACGGAATCCATCCGGGAATACGCCAAGGCCGATCTTCCGAGACCCCTCATCTCGAGCGCCTGTCCCGTGGTTGTCCGCCTCATCCAGCTCCGCTTCCCCTCGCTCATACAGAATCTCGTGCCCTTCCTGCCGCCCGTCGAGGTGGCCGCGAGGGAAGTCCGCTCCCGTTTCGCCCGGGCTGGGGAGGCTTTCGCGAACAAGAGGGTGGGCATTTTCTTCCTCAGTCCCTGCACCTCCAAGGTGACGGCCATCAAAGCTCCCCTTGGCTACCTCGCTTCAGAGGTGAATGCCGTATTCTCCTTTCAGGATATTTATGCGGCTTTGAAGAAGAACCTGAAGGCGGGTTCCGGAGCCTCCGAGGGCGACAGGACAAGACGTTCGTCCGCTTTGCCGAGGATTCGGGAACTGGGAAGCGGCTTCAGCTGGGCACGTTCCGACGGCGAACTCGAATCGCTGGACATTCCGGGCGCGGTCTCCGTCGACGGCATAGACAACGTGATCGCCCTGCTCGAGGAGATCGACAACGGCAAACTCGGGGAATTGCCCTATATCGAAGCCCTGGCATGTCCGGGCGGATGCGTCGGGGGGCCTATGGCCGTGGCCAACCCCCATGTCGCCCGCACGACCATCAAGGCCATAGCGAAAAAGGAATCGCTCGCGCCGCTTTCCGGAAAGCCCGCGCAGGCGAATTTCAGGCACCTTCTCTGGGATGAGGAACTCCTTCCCAAACCGGTGATGGTCCTCGACAGGGACATGGAAAAGGCGCTCGCTATGGCGGAAGCGCTCGAGGAAATAGCGGCCGGCCTCCCGGGTCTGGACTGCGGCGCCTGCGGAGCGCCGGATTGTCGCGCTTTCGCCGAAGATATCGTTAAGGGCTGCGCGAAAATTGACGATTGTATAGTGCGGATGAAAGAGAAATCGGCTAAGATAACCGGAATCAAAAATTCAGCCGGGATGGTCGAATAGCGTCAGGGAAATTTGACAAATGCTCTAAAGATCATTATAGTGATAATTTAGGGTACGTCTCGTATAATAATGCAACAAACGGTGTACTTTGCAGACTGTCGCGCCCGAAGGCATGTGCCGCTGTCGCAGATAACGTCCGGGAGAGGGGTCGTTCTTGAATAAAAAAGACTTTCCGCGTGTCCATTTTTACGACCAGGACTTTGTAGAAATATACGATCGCACATGGGCCTGGGTTGCCGACTGCTGGGCCTCGGGCGGAGCCGAAAGCGGCTTCGACAAGATCAAGTTTTTCCATTATCCTCAAAAACCCGTTCTCGATGTGATGGAACAGGTTTTTTCTTCTTTTTTCCTGGTCTACAGCAATAGGATATTTTCCGCGTCCAACGGCCTCGACGCTCTCTATGGCCTACAGGAAGCCGACGGAGCCATCAGGGCAACCTATGACATGGAAACCGGCAAGCCGATTCTCACCACCGACAACCCCGACGGCCTCATTTTACCTCTCTTCGCCTGGGCGGAGTACAACCTTTATCACAAGACGGCCAACAAGAAACGCGTCAAGGACGTGATGCCCGCCCTCAGGAAGCACTACAAATGGCTCGAGAGCAATTTCAAGGGCGCGAACGGTCTCTACTCGGCGCCGATCGCCGCCAGCGGCTTGAGCAATTCGCCTCGCGAGGGAGCCCGCTACCTGGTCGATTTCAACGCCGTCATGGCGATGAACGCGCTCTATATCTCGGCCCTCGGCGACATCCTCAACGACAAGGATATTTCCTTCCAGTTCAAGCGCGACTATTTTTCGCTCAAGACGAGAGTGAACGGCAAGATGTGGAACGCCGAGGATGGATTCTACTACGACCTCGACGAACAGGAAAAACACGTCAAGGTGAAGACGATAGGTTCCTACTGGCTGCTTCTGGCCGAAATACCCAACGAGGACAGGGCGGAGAAGCTCGTGGCCAAACTCAAGGACCCCGCCTGCTTCGGCACGGAGAATCCTTTCCCGACCTTGTCGGCTGACGATCCCCATTACGACAAAAAGGGCAACGGCTATCGCGGTTCTGTCGTGACCGCCTTCACCTTCATGGTGATCAAGGGCCTGGAAAAATACAACTTCTACGAGTTCGCCCGCGACTGCGCCATCAGGCACCTCTATTTCATACTGGATTCGATGCACGCGGGGACGGAGCACGCCGAGGGGAACCATCAGAAAGAGCACAAACCCATCGTCTGGGGAGCATATCAGCCCCAATCCGAGGGCAAGGCCGCATGGGACGGACATCCCGAATGGCCCTATCCGCACTATCTGCCCTTCAACGGCCTCGCCAGCGTCACCCTGATGATCGAAAACATCGTGGGACTCTATGTTTCCCTGCCGAGGAAGACGGTCGACTGGATCGTCCCCAACCTCGAGATCATGGGCATCGAGAACCTCTCCCTCAAGCGGAACATGGTCACCATTCTTTCGAGCAAATCCGGGCGCGGCTGGGAAATCCATATGGAGAGCGAAAAACTCTATTACTTCACCATCAACGTGCTCAACAAGAAAAAGAAAACCCTACCCATACCCTCGGGCAAGTGTTCCATGCTCATCGACAAAATCTAGAGGCTCGCCACCGACACGAAATGGGCGATCGCCGCCAGAAGCACGAAAATATGCCAGATCTCATGGAAGCCGAACTTGCCGGGGAAGAAATTGCCCTTTTTCGTCGCGTAGATAAGGGCTCCCAGCGAATAGAGCAGCCCACCCGCCATAAGCCAAGCGAGGGTCCAGGGCGTCAGCTTCGCCAGGAATTCCCTCGCGGCGAATACGCTGAGCCAGCCCATCCCGACATAGATGCCCGCCGTCACTCCCCTCGGAAGTCCGATGATGAATATCGTGAAGACGACGCCCGCCACGGCCAGGGCCCATATGACGGCCAGAAGTCCCCAGCGCCAGAAGCCGGAAAAGGCTATGACGCAGAAGGGGGTGTAGGTGCCGGCGATGAGGGTGTAGATCGCGGCGTGATCGAATTTCCTCAGCCGGACGAGGGTTTTCGGGGGGGCTTCCAAGGCGTGATAGATGCCGCTCGCCGTGAACAAGGTGAGGAGGCAGAGGCTGTAGACCAGAAGGGAGAGGGTGCCGATGAGGCCGCCGGCGCCGCGGAGGAGAAGCCAGCCCGCGGCGGGCAAGGCGAGCGCGGCGCCGGCCAGGTGAGATAGGCTATTGAAGGGTTCCCTGATCCGCATACCCGGTTCAGCCGGCCTTGACGATGATCGACCCCATCAGGGCAAGCCCCGAAATATCGACCCAGGGCTGGCGTCGGTCGACCCGCTGCTCGACCGAAGAATGGATATTGGCTTCGCCCATGAAGGGGAAGGCCGACATTTTTACCGGCAGGCCATAAGGGACGAGTATCCTGATTTCGCCCATGATGGCGAACGCGTCGATCTTGAGACGTCCGGGAGGAAGGGCGGTGTTGCGCAGGTCGAGGGTGGTGCTTCCCATCAGCGTGAAGCTCGTGGCCTGGTCCGAGTTGAGCCAGTCGCCTGCCATTTTTCTGTCGCCCATGACGCAGAGCGAAAACTCTGGGCTTCCGTTGCGTTCCTCCACGAAGAGGTCTTCCACGGGAGGAGCAGCGGGGCGGCGGTAAGAAGATGGGCGGCTGGGGGCTGGGCGGTCGGAAGGCCGGCGGCTGGCGTCCAGGTGGCCGCGTCCCGTTTCGCGGGGCAGTTCCTGGGGCGGCAGGTCGGCGGTCTGCGTGTAAATGTCGCGCAGGGCTGTCGCCCTCTGGATTTTCTCAGCCCGGACTTCGTAGTCTTCTATATTGATTTTACCTAGGGCAAAAGCCGAGGTTATGGCATCGAGCGCGCTTTGTCTTTCCCGATCCATTTCATTGTTTCCGCCCGCGCCCGGCACGGAATCATAGCGGTCGTTCATGGTCCGCTCCTTGTGGCCCGCTTGGCGCCACCTTCCTGAATTTCGCGGCCCGCCGAAGGGTGGCGCCGCGCTTGTGCCTAAAATACTGGATATCGGTAAAAAAATCCACTATGTCCGCACGCGAGGCGGTTGAGGCTTCATCGGAGGATAAGGCCTCAACCGCTCATCCGATAAGCGTGCCGACGAAGGTTTTGCCGTCCAGAATGCGGAAAATATTGTCGAGATCCTTGCCAGCGGCGCAGATTACCTGGATGTCGGCGGCTTCGGCGCGCGCCGAGGCGATGGGGTCGAAGGGCAGGTTGGCGCCCGGCGTCCAGGTCGAGCCTACCATGGCCCGGAAATCCTTCCAGGAGATGGTGTCGATGGGCGTGGCCTTGGGGTCCTTCTTGGGGTCGGCGGTATAGACCTTGGCGATGTTGGAGAGATTGAGCACGGTCTTGGCGCCGAAACGCTCGCCCAGATAGACAGCGTCGTAATCGCTCGAAAAGCCCGGCTTCCAGCCCGAGGCGACAAGCACTTTTCCGGTGAAGACGAAGGCCGCCGAGGGGTCGGTGACCACGTCGTCGGCGCAGAGTTCGCCCATGGCCGCCTTCACGAGCTGGGCATTGATGCGCGTCGCGGCGATGCCGATCCAGTCGAGAGCTTCGTTGGAACCCTGGGTTTCACTGGAGCCCGAGGCCTCTCCCCGACGCCGCCAGAATTCCTTCAGCGCGGTCTGGTAGGAGCGGGCGGGGCCTCCCCCGCCGATGACGAGTATGACCCGTCGGTCCCCGGCCTTGGCCAGCCAGGATTCGAGGCGCTGGCGGAATTCCACGAGAAAGGCGACATCGGGGCCTTCCGGCGGGGCGACTATCGAACCGCCCAGAGACAGTACACAGGTCATTCAAACCTCCTGGGATGGGGACAGGGACAGGTCCGGCTGCGTCGTCTGCAGCACCTTGTATTCATCGGCAAGGATGGAGGCGAGGCGGCGCGCCGATCCGGTGAAATGGATGGCGTGCATGCCCATCCGGCGCGCCGCCTCCACGTTCGCGAGCGTATCGTCTATGAAAACGCATTCGTCCGGATCGGCCTCGGCCGATGCCAGGCAGCTCCGGTAGATCTCGGGATCAGGCTTAATAAGATGCAGGTCGCAGGAGAGGATTATCTCGTCGAAGGGCTCGATCCAGTCGGTTCCGCCCGCGCTTCTGCCGGCGCCGAACATGCATTCCTTGCCTTCCTTGTTCATGTTGGAAAGGATGAGAAGGCGGCAGCCTTGTTCCTTCAGCTTTCCGATGATAGCGACCGTCTCGGCGTTGATGTTGAACCAGCTCTCCTGGTCGAGCCTGATGAGGCGGGGGAGGATGTTTTCGTCGATCCGCGTCCCGAAGCGTCCGGCCACCTTGTTCCAGTAGGTCAAGGCGCTCATGACGCCTCGGTCGTATTCGCCACGGTCGGCGGCGTAAGCCTTGGGGAATTCCTCGGCCGGGGCGCCGATGATGGCGGCCATCTCGTCGGCGAGGTGCTTTTTCTGGTCGTAGGTTATGACCCGGCCGCAGTCGAAGATGACCGTTTTAATTGGCTTCATGGCTAGGACCTCATTCGGCGCGATGGGGCGGCGCCCCGGCATTTCCCTGTTCGGGAACCGCCTTCAAGTCCAGCGCTCCTCGGACAAGACGAGAAAGGAGCTTGGGCAGTTCGATGAAGGAATATTCCTTGTGCACGCGCTCGCCGATCTGGTGATACTCCCGGCCCCAGGGGCCGACGTTGATGACGGGACAATCGATGGATACCCGGGATCCCTCGTCTGAGTCGGGATCGGCGACGGGGGACTGGCGCCGGACGCAGGCTCTGTCGCCGGCCGAATCGGAGGGTGCGAGGAAACTCATGTCCGAAATGCCGGGGAAGTAGGGCCGTACCCTGATGCTTTTCCCGATCTCCCCCGAGAAGGCCGAGAGTTCGGAGCGGAGCATGGCGATGAAGGCGGCGTCCCTTTCCTGATCGATTTCGGCACGGGAATAGTAGGGAGGGGCGAAGCCAATGATGGCCGCCGGGCCTTCCAGCCCGGAGAAGGGCAGGAGTTCCTGCACGACGAGAAGGGTCTGCTGGACCCTGTCGTCGGGCCGCTGGCTCGCCGCGTAGGCGCGCGCCTTTTCGAGGATGCCGGGGCTCAGGCGTTCGGCCAGGCGCGACAGTTCGTCGAAATTGAGAACGAGGGGCTGTTTCGCCGGCAGGGCGAAATGGCCCGATACCCTGCGGGAAAGCGTGGAGGCGCGCTCCCTGAGGGAGGAAATGGCGCGGTTCATGGAGTCGGAGGCTATTTTTCCCATGGCCTCGACGATTTCCTCTGGTCCCCTCGTATGGCTGAGGACGTTGAGGGCGCAGAAAACAGCCGAAGGCGTCGTCACGTCGTAGGAAGTCCTCGATTCCCGGAAATAGAGAATGGTGGGCGGAGGGGCTTCCTCGCCGGGCGCTACCTGGCGTTCCTTGATGGTGTCGGGGTTGCACTCCACTTCCCTCGCGAATTCCGAAGCGAGGAGCACGGGGTTGATGCCGTCGAAGGGAGCGCCCGCGTGGGTGCATTTCCCCACGAAGTAGACGAAGGGGAGGGTCTTTCCGACTGAACCGGTGAAAACCGCCCGGCCCATTTCCCCGCTGTCCTGATCCACGGCCGAATCCAGGTTGAAGACGGCTGCGGCTTCCAGGCCGCGCTCGGCTAAGTAGTCCTTCAGCATGGCGGCGGCGGCTTTCATGCCGTGGCTCGAGCCTTCCTCGTCGGCCACCGAGAGAAAGAGAATGTTGCCCTCCCTTTCGAAGGGCGCCGAAAAGGCCGCCATGACCGAAATGCCCGCGGCCAGGCCGCTCTTCATGTCGAGCAGGCCCCGTCCGGCGAGAAATTCCCCCGAGGCGAGGTCTTCTTTCAGCCGGGAGAGAGGATTGTCCTTGCCGCTGACCTCGGCGAGAGACTCGAGCATTTTGCGCGAAAGGGTTTCGGGATCGAAGGCCCAGGGTTCGAGGGATCCGTACATGGAGGTCTGCACGACATCGTAATGCCCCGTGAGGATGACGCATTGTCTGCCGGAACCTTTGACAAGGGCGAACACATTCGAACGTTCCTTGGGATCGCCCGGAATGGGCAGGGCCGCGAGGTTGCCGGGATTGTTTCGGAAATAGGGAATCTGTCCAAGTACGGACAGGAGAAAAGCGGGGAAGGCCTTTTCTCCTGGCGAGTCGGTCACGCTGGCCGTTCTGGCGAGCAGCACGGACAATTCCTGGACGCTATCGAAATTTGGGGATTTCTCCATGGGCAAAATATAGCGCAAAGGCTCATGGAGAGGTAAGGTGTCCGGACCTCGAGGGGCTCAGGACCGCGCCGGGACTGCCCTCTAATGGGCGCCCGGCACTCCCGTGGCTTTATAGGTTGAACAGCTTTTTAAGCGTCGCGATATTCCTGGGGTTGACCGTCGTCGAACCCTCGTGTTCGTAGGAATAATCGATCAGGTACCGGTATTCGGATTCGACCTTGCGTCGCACGAGTTTCATTGTCGAGTTAATAGTGCCGTCTTCCTCGCTGAACTGTCTGTCGACGATCTGGAACGTGACGGGCACCCAGCTGGGCTGGATGAGCTGCGCCCCGCCCTTGTCGTTGAAACGGTAGAATTCATCCTGGAGCGCCTGGCACAGCGCCTCGGCCGTCTTTATCCTCTTTTCGGCGATGAGGGCTTTCGTTCTGGCGATGTCGAGGCTGACGAGGGCGCAGGGGTATTTTTTGTACAGGCACCAGGCCATCATCTGCTCGATGACGCCCGTCGAGCCCATGACCGCGTCCTCTATCGTTTCGGGGCTGTATTTATTGCCCGATTCGGAGACGAGCAGGGCGTTTACGCGGCCTGTCACGTTGATGAAGCCGTCCTCGTCCATGAAACCGAGATCGCCGGTCCAGAGTCGCCCGTCACGCAGCACCTGGGCCGTCGCCTCGGGATTCTTGTAGTAGCCTTTCATGACGCTGTCGCCGGTGACGGTTATTTCCCCGACCTGTCCGGTGGCGACCTCGTTGCCGTTCCTGTCCAGCACGGCGCACTTCACCGAAGGCATGATTATGCCCATGGTGCCGAATTTCCAGCGTTCGAGGGTGCTCGTCGAGATGACGGGAGCTGCTTCGGTGAGTCCGTAGCCGGGGAGAAGGTAGACGCCGAGGGCGGTGAAGAATTTCTGCTGCTGGGGATCGAGCCTGGAGCCTCCGCTGATGCAGAAGATAATGGAACCGCCGAGGGCTTTCTTCTTGATCGCGCCGAAAAGGAGGGTTTTAGCCAGGAAATAGGGGAAGAAGGACGAGATCCTGTCGCCGAGCGGCGGTTTATGGCAGCCGTCGCCCATCCATTTGGCCGCGGCCTCGATGCCGTTCTTGAAAATCTTCGCGGCGAGAGGGCCTTTCTGTTCCACGCCGGCTATGATCTTTTTCATGAAATTCACGGTGAGGGCGGGCACCGTGAAGAGGAAGGTGGGCTGGCATTCCTGGAGGTTCCCGGGAATGTTCCTCAGCATGGCGATGCCGCCGCCGCGCGCGTCCAGGAAATAGAGCGCCACGCCGCTCCACAGGGCGGTGAATATCGCCGAGGTATGGATGAAGGAATGATCGGTGGGGAGGATGAGCAGGGTCCTGAAGCGGGGCGTGATGAAGCGGATGCTCAGGTCGTGGCTGTTCGTCCAGAAATTGAGGTGGGTGAGCATGACGCCCTTGGGGTTGCCCGTCGTTCCCGATGTGTAGGAAATCGTCGCCACCGTGTCTTCCGTCACGGCTTCCGCTATGGCGTCGAGCCTGGCCGGGAGATTGGCCGCTGGGTCGGCGAGGGCCGAGCGTCCCGCCGTCAGGGTCGTGGAAAAGCCTACGAAGCGTCCGTCTTCGAGGCCGGATTTCGCGGCCTGCGCCCTTCCCCAGTCGAGGTCTTCGTCCAGGTAGACGAGGGTGATGGGGGCGCCAGCGCGGCGCGTCAGCACGCCGAGTACGCCGGCGAGGTAGTTGTGGGTGGTGAGGATGAGCTTGGCGCCGGAATGATCCAGGCGGAAGAGGATTTCGTCGGGCGTCAGCTTGACCGAGAGCGGTATCGATATGAGGCCGGCGTAGAAGCCTCCGAACTCGCCTTCGAGCCATTCGGGGCTGCCTTCGCTCAGGATGGCGATCTTGTCGTCGGGGCCGAAGCCCGAGGAAAGGAGCCATGAGGCAAAGGCTCTGGAGGCGTCGCGAACCTCAGAAAAACTTGAGGGTTTGAAGCCCTCGTCGGTTTTTCGGAGGGCATAGGGCTCAGCTGGCCAGGTTGCGGCCGCGCTGTCGATCATCGCGAGGACGGTTTTTTTCATAGTTTTTTACTCCTTGCCGAGGCTTTCGCTATCCGGTTCATGAAAGTTTAAATAAAGTCTTCAGGGTCTCGATATTTCTTTCATTGACCGTGAGGGATCCTTCCTTCGTATAGGAATAATCCAGCAGGTCCTTGTAGACTTGCGATACCTTGAAGCGGACGATTTTCATTGTCGAGTTGACCGTGCCGTCTTTTTCGCCCAACGCCGCGGGCAGTATCTGGAAGGCGGCGGGAACCCATGCCCTCTGCACTTTCTTGGCCTTGGGATCGTCCTGGAAGGCGTAGAATTCGGCGTTGAGCGATTCGCAGAGTTCCCTGGCGGTCTTGATGCCCTTGTCCTTGATAAAGCGCTCGACTTTGGCCGCGTCGAGGGCGACGAGGGCGCAGGAATACTTTCTGTGGTCGCACCAGACCATGACCTGATCTATGAGGTCGGTGGAGGTGATGACGGCTTCCTCGATTTCCTCCGGGCTGTATTTTTCGCCGTCCTCGAAGATGAGGAGGGCTTTTTCGCGCCCGACCACGACGAGGAAGTCGTCTTGGTCCATGTAGCCCAGGTCACCGGTCCACAGGTAGCCTTCGCGTAGGGCCTGGGCGCTGGCCTCCGGGTTCTTGAAGTAGCCTTTCATGACGTTTTCGCCGGTGATGACGATTTCGCCCGTGGTGCTGCGGGGCGCCTCGGTTCCGTCGGCCAGCATTATGCGGCACTTGAGCGACGGCGCGAGGATGCCTGAGGAACCGAACTTATGGCGGGATGGGACGTTGGCGGAGATGATGGGCGCGGCTTCCGTGAGGCCGTAGCCTTGGAAGACGGGACAGCCCAGGGCGGCGAAGAATTCCTGCTGTTTCACGTCGAGGAGGGCGCCGCCGCCGACGCAGAAGAGGATCGAGTCGCCGAACACCGCTTTCTTGATCTTGTTGAAGACAAGGGCTTTCGCGAAGAAGTAGGGGATGAAGGCGCCCGCTCTCGTGCCGAAACCGGGCTTGGCGAAGCCGTCGCCGTTCCAGCGGATGCCCGCGGCGATGCCCGTCTTGAAGATTTTCTCGATGATGCCGCCCTTCTCCTCCATAGCTTGGATGATTTTCTTCATGAAGTTGCCGGACAGGGCCGGCACGGTGAAGAGGAAGGTAGGGTTCACTTCCTTGAGGTTGATGGGTATGTTGCGCAGGGTGGCGATGCCGCCGCCGCGGGAATCGACGAAATAGAGGGCGATGCCGCGCACGAGGGCGGTGTAGATGCCTACGGTGTGGGCGAAGGAGTGGTCGACGGGGAGGATGAGGAGGGTCCGGTAGTGGGGAGGAAGCTCGAACATCTCTATGGCGTCGTGGCAGTTGCTCCAGTAGTTGAGATGGGTGAGCATGATGCCCTTGGGGTTGCCGGTGGTGCCCGAGGTATAGGAAATCGTGATGACATCGTTCTCTTCGGTGCCGGCGTCGATGGCGTCGAGCCTGGCCGCCATATCGGATCCCTTCGCTTCGATGAGCTTTCGCCCTTCTTCCTCGGCCTGGGTGAATCCGATGAAGCGGTCGCCCGCTATGCCGTGTTTTTCGGCTTGGGCTTTGCCCCAGTCGATATCCTCGTCGAGATAGACGAGCCTGATGGTCTTGCTGTCTGCCGAATCCAGGGCCGAAAGCACCTTTTCTAGCTGGTTATGGGTGGTGAGGAAGCCTTTGGCCTCGGAATGGTTGAGCCTGAAGGGGATTTCCTCGGCGAGCAGCTTGATGGAAAGAGGAACGGAAACGATGCCCGCGCACATGAGGCCGTACTCGCCGCAGATCCATTCGGGGCTGCCTTCCCCCAGGATGGCCATGGTGTCGCCTTTTCCGTATCCCTGAGAAATGAGCCAGGCGCCGAATCGGCGGGATCTTTCGCGCGCCTGGGAGAAGGTGGTCGGCGCGTAGCCATTGTCGGTTTTTCTGAGCGCGTAAGGATCGTTCGCCCATTCCTTGGCGGCTTCATCGAGCATGCGGAAAACTGTCCGTTTCATTTTTCTCTCCTGAATTGCCGCGCCGATAGAGATCCCCGGGATTATCGATCCGCGCGGTTCCTAAACGTAGCACGAAGCGGGAATACGGTAAAGCGCATAATGTCGACGCCGGCGGCGGGAGATTGCCCTCCTGAGCTGAAACACGAAAAATAACTGGCCTTTTTGGTTGACATGATTTGCCTTGTGATGGACAATCTTTGGAACTGATAAAGTACTGTAATGCGCCGTGCCATATCAGGGGCAGCGCCAAGCGCGCAGTCTGGAATTCCGGCGCAACGTAAGGAAGGTTTTATGAAACGAATTACACTCATCTGCGCTCTTTTCATCGCAGTTCTTGGTCCGGCTTTCGCTCAGCAGACCACGGCATTCGCGGGCAAGCCCGCCGTACTCACGGCCATCGGCCAGAGCGCTGATTTCGAGATGGTCAAGGTGCTTCTCACGAGAAACAAGATTCCCTTCAAAGCCGACACCCTCGTCAAGGCCGAGAATCTCGATGCCTCGTCCCCGACCCTCATCCTCGTCGTAGGCGCCAGTTCCAAGGGACTCGGGGCCGCTGGCATCAGCGCGGAAGCCGAGCTCGTGAGGACCAAAGCGCTTCTGAAGCGAGCCAAAGAGCTCAAGATAAGCGTCATCACGGTTCACGTCGGCGGCGCGGCTCGCCGCGGCGCCCTGTCCGACAGCTTTATCGAGCCCTGCATGGCATCGTCAGACTACGCCATCGTCGTCGAATCGGGCAACCAGGACGGACTTTTTACGAAACTGGCGGCAAAAGCGAATATCGCCGTCACCTCCGTCGAACGCATATCGGCCATCGGCGCTCCTCTGGCCGCCGCATTCAAATAAAGACCTGGTTTTCGCAAGGAGACGCATACGATGAAACGTTTTACAATCGCCCTGATCGTCGCTTCGCTGTGCCTCGCCGCAGTCGGCGCCCAGCCTTCGACGGCCCAGGATATACATGGCCGCTACCTCATCAATCACGATTACCGTCCTTCCGCGTCCCTGGTGAAAACGGGATGGCTGTCGGACTACTATTCCGACCTGCTCGGCACTCCCGGTGACAGCAAAGTGTATTTCTTTGAAGGGGAAGCCCCCGGTGGCACCCTCTTCGTCGGCGGGGGAACTCATTCCAACGAAATCGCCGGCATCATGGCCGCTGTCACCATGATCGAGAATCTGAAGATGGAGACCGGCAGGGTCATCGTGGTGCCCAACCTCAACAACTCGGGCGTGAGCCACCAGGACAAGGAACCCAGCATGCCAGCGTATACCTCGCGAGGTCCGTCCTGGATCGGTCTTGATACCCAGAGCGGCCGCAGGTACTTCAAATACGGTTCCCGCGCTACCAACCAGGCTCATCAGGGCGTAGCCGACCCCGTTGGAGGCTACGTGCATCCCGACAGCAAGGAAACGCCTCTGGCGGCCTGGGAGTTCCGGAACCTCAATCGCGCCTATCCCGGGCGCGTCGATTCCGGTCTTACGCAGAAGATCGCCTATGCCATCATGATTCTCCTCAACAAGGAAAAGGTGGACGTGGCTTTCGACTACCATGAGGCCGATGTGGGCGGGCGCCTGGCCAACATGATGGTGGCCAACCCGAAGAATATTGATATCGCCGCCGCGGCGGTGCTCAACGTGGACCTGGACTATGGCCTCACGCTCAAGCTGGAACCTTCCAATATGGAGTTCCGCGGTCTTTCTCACAGGGAATGGGGAGCCGGAACCGGCGCCGCTTCCTTCCTCACCGAGACGCCCAACCCGGCCATGGCCCAGGACGCGACGGATACGGTAGACGTCGTCAACGATCCCAGCAATCCGCTCAGCTCGAGAGTGGCCACGCATCTGGTCGCGACCGTGGCTGTGGTGAACGTATTCAACGAGACGCGTCCCGAAAGGAGCATCGTATTCTCGGGTCTCCCGAGCTATGAGCAGCTTCTCAAGAATGGCGTAGGTCCCTACCTCAAGTAGCGCTCAAGTCGTGGGCCGGTTTCTTTGGAACCGGCCGATAGGCGGCGCATGGTTCGCCGCCCAGTTTGTCTCAGGAGGAGTCCGTATGAAGATGAAAAGAAGCTTAATTTCGATAGCGCTCATAGCGCTGCTGCTTTCGGGCAGCCTCGGAACGGCTTTCGCCCAGAAAGCCGCCACCGTCATCCCCGAAGTCGTATCCAGCACGGGCATGGTCGCCGCGGCGCATCCGCTCGCCTCCCAGGCCGGCCTCGATATCCTCAAGGCCGGCGGCAACGCCGTCGACTCTGTCGTGGCGACCGCCTTCGCCAACGGCGTCGTCGAGCCCAACGCCAACGGTATCGGCGGTGAAGGCTACATCGTCATCTATATGAAAGGAACCAACAAGGCGACGTCGATCGACTATCGCAGCCGGGCCTCGTTCAACAAGGCGGTTGAAGGCGAAAAATGGCCGAGCGCAGGACACAGGGGCGTCGCCGTTCCCGGGACGGTCGCCGGACTTGCCATGGCCCTTGAAAAATACGGAACCATGAGCCTCGCCCAGGTTCTCGAACCGGCCATCAAGCTGGCCGAGGAAGGTTTTGTCGTCAGCCCGACCCTCGCTGGCGTCATCTCCGACAACTACAAGCGCGCGATGCCCAATAAATACCTTATGTCCATCATCGCTCCCGACGGCCTGCCCCTCGAAGCCGGGGACATCTACAAGAACCCCGACCTCGCCAAGAGCCTGAGGCTTATCGCCAAGGAAGGCCCCGACGCATTCTACAAGGGAGAAATCGCCAAAGCCATCGCGGCCGACATGAAGGCGAACAACGGACTCATCGACGAGAACGATCTGGCCCAGTATAAGGCCATCGAGCGCGAACCCGCCTCAGGCACCTACCGCGGCTACGATATCGTCTCGGCGCCGGCCCCCGTCGGCGGCTTCCTCCTCATCGAATCGCTGAACATGCTCGAGAACTATAACCTCAAGTTCCTGGGCTTCGATTCCGCCATGAAGCTCCACCTCTTCGCCGAGGTGCTGGCCAGGGCCTTTGACGACTACTACGACGTGCTCGGCGACCCCGACTATGTCGATGTTCCCATGAAAGCCCTGACCTCGAAGGGATACGCCAACGCCAAGGCCGCTTCCATCAAACTGGACGCCATGACGACCAAGTACGACAAGATCAACCCCAACAGCGAGCATTGGAGCACCACCCACATGTCGGTGGTCGACAAAGACGGCAACGTGGTCGCCCTCACGCAGACTCTGTCCAGCTTCTTCGGCGCCGCCGTGGCCGTTCCCGGCACGGGCGTTATCCTCAACAACGAGATGGGCAACTTCAACGGCAAAAAAGGCACTTCGGCCTATATGCCGGGCAAGCGCATGAACACGACCATCGCCCCGACCCTCATCATGAAGGACGGCAAGTCCTTTGCGACCCTCGGAACCCCGGGAGCCATGAGGATCATCCCGACCCTGACCCAGATCGTCACCAACCTGATCGACTACGGCATGGGCATGCAGGAAGCTATCGAGGCCCCGCGCATGTACTGCACCTACCTCCAGGGGCCCGGCAAGACGACGATGGAACTGGAAGGCACGCTCTTCTCCGCCAAGACCTCTGCCGACCTTGCCCTCCTCGGGTACAAGGTGAAGAGCTACGAGGGACGCGACCTCTACTTCGGCGGCGTGCAGGGCATCATCATAAAGGACGGCAAGCTCTACGGCGGAGCCGATCCCCGCAGAGACGGCGCCGTCTTCGGATACTGACCGCCCGCGGGTTATTGATTCGTTTTACATCGAAGGGGCGGCCTTGAGGCCGCCCCTTTTATAGGAAGCTACCATACGTATGAAAATTAACTTTGTATGCCGAGCCATTGCTTGCCTCGCGCTGGCGGTCTTTACGGCCGCTCCGGCGGCCGCTCAGGCAGCCGCTGGAGCGGGGCAAACCCTGCCCCGGAACCCCGCTTTCGACGCCGCCTTGGCCGAACAGAGGCCGGGATCGGCTCTCTCCAGGATAGGGGCGCTCTCCGATTATCTTCCCTCGCTCGCGGGCACGGCCATGGACAGCCCCGTCTATTTTCTCGAGCCCTCCGCGCCGAGCCCCGAGGCTTCGAGTCTCGGACTTCCCGCCATCCTCATCCTGGGCGGCACGCACGGCAACGAGCTGGCGGGCGTCGTGGCGGCCTCCCTCTTCGTCTCCTGGGCGCGGCCTGTCTCGGCACGGCTCATCGTCGTGCCGAGGGCCAACGCCTCTGCCGCGACCTGGCCTGATCCCGACAGGCCTGGTCCTGCCTACGTCGCAATACCGGGAGCCTCGGGCGAGCGCCGTTTCCGATACGGCTCGCGCCTAACCAAGCCCGGAGACGAAATACTCCCCGATCCCCAGGCCTATTTTCCTCTGGGAGCGGGCCCCGGACAGGGACTCGCCGGTCAGGAAGCGCGCAATCTCAACCGCAGCTATCCGGGCGATCCCTCGGGCTCTCTCACCTCCAGGACGGCCGCTGCCATCTTCGCCCTCATCGGCAAGGAGAACGTCAAGGCGGCCTTCGATTTTCACGAGGCCGGTCCCTCCTCGGGGTTGGCATGGGATATCGTCGCACACTCCAAGAATATCGGATACGCCGCCATGGGAATCCTCGCGGCGGAAGACAACGGTGTCAGCATGGTCCTCGACCAGTCGAGGGAGGTGCATAGGGGGCTTTCCCATCGCGAATGGGGCGAGGGTACCCAGGCGGCGGCCTACCTGATCGAAACCCTGAACATGGGGCAAGTCGCGGGCGGGAATCCCGGCTTCGACCATCTGGGCGACGCCAAGGCGCCTCTATGGAAAAGGGTGGGAATACAGATAGAGATCGTTCTCGCCATTCTCGAGGCTCATTCCGAGATGGACGAGTCCGCGGGCTGGGCCGCGATTGAGGGAATGCCCGGCATTAAGGCGCTACAGCATGACTTTTCTCGATACTTCTGAAACCTTAGCCAAAATCCTTGAAGCCTTGCCCCCCGGGCACAGGCTCAAGGAAGCGGCTATGGGATTCACGGAATCCGCCGACGGGCTTCTCCGGGCCGCCGGAGAAGCGACGAGGATGAAGGGCGCGCCGGGCTGGCCTGGCGAGTTCGGAGTCCTGGCCGCTTCCGGTAATCAAGCCGATCGGTACCTTCTCTGGCTGGGCTCCAGGGCTGGAATGGAGGGCAGCCGACAGCTACTTCTTTACCCTTCTCCAGGAAGGTACAGGATAGAATACTGGACGAAAGGCGACGGCCGCCTTGAGGGCGTGGAAATCGGAACTTCCGCGCCCCTCGTGCTCGGTCCGCCGGGAAACGGACCCTACATCGTTCACATCCAAAGGCTGGCCTGAGGGAAGCTTTCCTTGCTCGTCAAGATTGACAAGAGCACCGAGGCGGTATAGATTGGAATCAACCAATCCATTCCTAAGGCGGCGATCCCATGAGTTATTCCGACCCAACGAAATTGGGCATTCTCGCTTGCCCCGGCGCCGAAGTGTTCACGGACCAAGTCGTCCGGAAACTGTCCGGGATTTACAAGCGACGATTCGACCGGAAAACCCAAGCCCTGGCTTCGCGGTATCACATTAGCCAGGAACTGGCCACACGGAAGATCAACTTTTCCAACGACGCGAATTCCAGCCTTCTCTACATGCCCGGTCCTACGGACAAGTACAGGGCGCCCCGCTTCAAGATCAACGCCCAGCACACTTTTTTCGCCAACGGCGAGGTGAAGACTGAAATTCTCGAATCGGTGCGCGGCAAGGACCTCTACATTTTCCAGGACATCGAGAATCACCAGCCGATTTCATTCAACGACGGTTCGGTGAGCCGCGTCATGTCGGTCAACGACCATATTTTCAATCTTTTCGTGGCCATCGACGCCGCGATGCAGGCGGGCGCCAACCGCATAAATCTCGTCCTGCCCATGTATCCCTATTCCCGCCAGCACAAGAAAAAGGGAAGGGAAGGGCTCACCGCCGCCCGCGTGGGCGCCATGCTCGAAAACCTCGGCGTATCCAGGATAATCACCCTGGACATCCACTCGAAGGAAATCGAAAACTGCTTCGACAAGCTGCGCCTCGAGAATCTCCACGCCTCCTTCCAGATCATCGAAAAACTGATGTCCATCATCGATATACAGACCGAAGACCTTGTCGTTCTCGCGCCCGACACCGGAGCGGTGGATCGCAACAAGTTCTACGCCAACGCCCTGCGGAGACCGCTCGCCCTCCTGTACAAGGAGCGCGACTACTCCAAGGTGAGCAAGGACGCGGCCTCCACCAACATCAAGGAAATGAGACTCCTTGGCAATGTCGAAGGCAAAACCGTCTTCATGGCGGACGACATGATTGGAACGGGCGGGACCCTCATCAAGGGAATGAAAAACCTGAAGGAACTGGGCGCCGCGAGGGTCATCTGCGCCGTTTCCCTGCCGCTGTTCAACGGCTCCGCCGTCGAGGATTTCGACGCCGCCTACAGGCAGGGCTATTTCTACAGGATAATCGGCACCAACGCCATCCATCACAAGGAACTTTTGCAGAAGGAATGGTACATACAGGCCGACGTCACCGGACTATTCGCGCAGATCATCAGCCTCCTCCATCACGACCGCTCCCTCTCCTCCCTGCTCGACAACAGGGACGTCGTGGCCAGGCTCATCAAGAAGCAGATGGACAAGGGCGAAGCGATACAGGGCAGCCTGGGGCTGACGACTCTCCCGGCGGCTGTCCAGACGCCCTCCGACGAAGTGATCCCCTACGGAGCCGCGGACAAGAAGTGATCGTCCGACGGCTTCCGGGCGCCATGGCCGCCCTCATTTTCGATATGGACGGCACCCTCTATACCCATGAGGCATACGGCCGCTATCAGGAGACGTCCCAGGTGGCGCGCCTCGCCCTGCACCTAGGCATCCCTGAATTCGAGGCGGCCGCCCTTCTGCGAAAACAGCGCGAGGCGCGCCTCGCCGCCGGTCTTCCCAAGACAAGCATGGCGAATCTTTTTCTCGAACTCGGCCGCGGCCAGGGGTTCGCCATCGACATGGCCACCATCATCCGCTGGCGTGTCGAAGAAATACGCCCCGCCGATTGGTTGACCCCCGACCCTCACCTCGACGAAACCCTCGCCGCACTAGCCCGGCGGTACCGCCTCGCCCTGCTCACCAATAATCCGCGGAGCGTCGGCGCAGCGAGTCTCGCCGCTCTCGGTGTTGCCTCCCGATTCGAGGCCGTCATCGGCCTCGACGACACCCTAGCGTCTAAACCTTCCCCTATACCCTTTCTCAAAACCTGCGAAATCCTCGGTCTGCTCCCGGCCGCCTGCGTTTCCATCGGCGACCGCGCTGACGTGGACATGGAGCCGGCCCTGGCTTTGGGGATGGGGGGGATTCTCGTGGATGGCGTGGAAGATGTCTATCGCCTGCCCGAATTACTCAAATGCTGAAATGCCTCAGCTCCTCGGCTATGGCGAAGGCGCAGTCGCCCATCTTCTCCACATGTCGAATCAGATCGATGTAGAGCAGTTCAGCCTTGACGTCGGCGCCCGCGCTCAGGCGTTTCCTGGCGAGCTTTTTCAGGTGTTTCTTGAAGGCGTCGATCTTGTCTTCCATTTCCGAAGCCATGCCCATCTCGATCTCCGTCATGCCGGTGTGCAGACGGGCGGCCACGAAGCCCAGAAATTCGTCGACCATGTCGGAAAAGGGCTTTAGGGCTTCGAGCGATTCGGTTTCAAAACGAAGATGCTTGTTCCTTTTTTTCTTCAGGAGAAAAGCTATGCTCAGGCATTCGTCGGACATGCCTTCCAGCTCTGCGATGATGCGCAGCTTCATGCCCACGCGTCCGCGCGTCTTTTCCGAGAGATCGCTTTGCGTTATCTCGATGAGGAATTTCGAAAGTTCCTCGTGCATCATGTCCAGGTAGTTTTCCTTGGCGGTGAACCAGGCAATCTCAGTGTCGAAGTCGGCAGCCTCGACCTTTATGTTTTTCCGCACCCTGTCGAACATGGCCCGGGAAATCGTGGCCATGTCGGCTATCTCTTTCCTGGCGTGGATGAGGGAAAGCTCGGGCGTGGCTTTCAGCGTCGTGGGAAGATAGATGGCGCGCATTTCGGCCTCTTCCGGCCTCTCTTTGATGAGCCGATTGAGGAGGGTCGCGTACTGGTTGACGAAGGGCAGGAGGACAAGGGTATTGGCCGCGTTGAAAAGGGTATGGAGCATGGCGATATGCACTCCCATGCTCTGCGCCGTTACCGGACCGGGGACTACCCAATCGACAAGCCTCATGAAGGGATTGAAGACGACAATAACCCAGATCGTGCCCAGTATGTTAAAGAGAATATGAGCCCAGGCGGCCCGTTTGGCATTGGCGCTCGCTCCCTTCGCTATCGAGGCGAGGAAGGCGTCGAACGTGGTGCCTATATTGGCTCCTAGAGTTATGGCCGCGGCGATGTTGAAGTCGATGATGCCTTGGGAGGCCATGGCGATGACGATGGCGAGCGTCGCGCTCGACGCGTTTATGAGAATGGTGAAGACCATGCCGGCCAGGACGGCGAGAATAATGGCTAGATAGCCCATGTCCGAAAAATTCTGGAGGAAAAGGAGAATTTCGCGCGAAGGCTCTGGGATGGCGTCGGCGATGAATCCCAAGCCGAGGAAAATGAACGCGAGCCCCATGAGCGAGCTTCCGTAGCTTTTAAAGGTGTCGGAGCGCCGTTTCGTTATCGACATGAAGAAGCCGGCGCCGAAGATCGGAACCGCGAGGGACGCGATGCTGAACTTCGCTATGCCCACGCCGGCGATGATCCAGCCGGTGAGCGTCGTGCCGATGTTGGCGCCCATGATGACGCCGATACCCTGGGTGAGGGTCAGCAAGCCCGCGTTGACGAAGGTGATGAGCATGACCGTGGTGGCTGAAGAAGACTGGACAGCCACGGTAACTACCGTTCCCGTAAGGACCGCCATGACGCGGTTCTTGGTCATGAAATTGAGGGCGCTCTGCAGCTTTTCGCCGGCCGCTCTCTGTATGCCGTCGCTCGTCCGTTCCATGCCATACATGAAGAGAGCAAGTCCGCCCATCAATTTTAGAAGCATCGCAGCAATTTCCATCGCACCTTCCTTGAAACGCAGTATAGCCAATTTTTAATAGTGCTTGAAGGAGGGGCTGAAGGCAGCTCCAATCGATGGCTTTTATCGCGACGATGCGATAGAGTCTCCTCCGTATGAAGAAAATCCTTCTTTCGGCCGCACTTTTTTGGTCGGCCTTCGTTATCTGCGCGGCCCAGCTCGCCCTTCTTCCGGCCGTCGCCGACCTGCTTCCCCGCCAAGTCTCCTACGAAGCCGGTCAGTTCTTTGTTGTCGTCGACACTGGCCACGGGACGAAGCCGGTCCTCAAGCCCTTCGGTTTCGCGTCCGACGCCCCTTCGACCGTCGCCGATTCTGACCGGGCGCTGAGGATAGAGGCGCTCGTCGTTCTCCCGGCCCCCAGAGGCTCGAAGCCGGCCGAAATTTCCGCTCTTCCCGATACGATGCGCATCCTGACCCGGATACTGAACTCCGTCAGCACGATGGAGGGTACCGAATACTGGTCGGCGAGCAGGCGGCGCATGCGAACCCTCTATGCCGAAGCCTACAGGGTCGAGACTGCGTCCAACCGCGTCAGGCAGCCCGATCCCGACGACGTACCCGCGGTCCCTGGATCTTCCCAGGTTTTTTACGCCTTTCTGCGCGACCTGACCTTCGGCGGCAACGTGATGAAATACGATGTCCATCTAGGGGATTCCTTCATCGAAATGGCGAACGAGAACGTCACGACGGTGAGGTATTACCTTCTCCCGCTCGCGTCGCCGGGCAACATGAGGAGCGGCCTTCTCGTCGTGCCCTGCAGGGAAGGGCTTCTCGTCCACTTCCTGTCGACGATAGACGCTATCGATATTTTGGAAAAAAGAGTGTTTGAATCGGCGGGCAATAAATCGCTCGCCGTTCTTGGATGGTTCGCTGAACAAACGGCGGCAGCCGGGCTCACCCAGGAACCGAGGCTGCCGAAGAATATCGAAGAGGTTAAGAAGTTCAGATGAGGAAGAGGATCAAGCCTGCTGGACTTCCTTCACTTCAGGCACTACTTTTTTAAGATAGGCTTCGACGCCCTGTTTGAGGGTCATGAGGGCATAGGGGCAGGAACCGCAGGAACCGGTGAGCTTGACCTTAACGATTCCGTCGTCGCTTACGGACACGAGTTCGATATCGCCGCCGTCGGCCTGGAGCGAGGGGCGGACATCCTGTATCGCTGCTGTAATACGTTCATTCAACATTGGGCTTCTCCTTGTGACAGGAGATAATCTAGCGATTTGCGGTATCATGGGTCAAGTTGCCGCAACGACCTCCTCTGGAGGTCGCTGACGTCAACTAGCTCTCCTTGAGCTGGTTGACGAGGCTTCTAGCGGTTGTATTCCGAAATGTGATACAATCCAAATTATATTGATGGAAGGGATGTGGATGGCACGCATCATAGTCTTCGTGAACCAAAAAGGCGGAGTTGGCAAGACCACGAGCGCGATCAACATCGGCGCCGCCCTTGCGATACTCGGCAAGAGAACCCTGCTCATAGATTTCGACCCGCAGGGCAATATGACCTCCGGCGTCGGCGGCCCGTCGGGCGCCAAGGGCGTGTACCAGGTTATCTCCGGATTGAGGGAACTGAAAGAGGTTATCGTGGGCACGAAAGTCCCCAACCTGTTTCTCGCGCCCTCTTCGATCGATCTTTCGGGCGCCACCGTGGAGCTCGTCGAAAAGGAAGACAGGAACGAATACCTCAAGCGCGCCATCGCCACGGTGTCGGACGACTACGATTACATCCTCGTCGACTGCCCGCCTTCCCTCGGCATCCTGACGCTCAACGGACTCAACGCCGCCACGGAAGTGATCATTCCCCTGCAGTGCGAATATTTCGCCCTCGAAGGGCTTTCCCTGATCCTGCAGACCATAGGCCTCGTGCAGAAAAGCATGAATCCTTCGCTCAAGATTTGCGGTATCCTGTTGACCATGTTCGACGGACGCACGAAGCTTTCGCAGGAAGTGGTGCGCCAAGTCACCGAATACTTCAGGGACAGAGTTTTCAAGACGATAGTGCCGAGAAACGTCAGGCTTTCCGAAGCCCCCTCGCACGGCCTGCCCGTGATGTACTACGACCCGACCTGCATCGGCGCGAGGAGCTACGAAGCCGTTGCCGAGGAGTTGATCAATCGTGTCTAAGTTTGGTCTGGGCAAGGGACTCGGTGCCCTCATACCCGAGCATCAGCAGTATTATGACGCCGCGAAGAATCCGGTGGATATCGGCGGCAGCATCACCATCGTTCCTCTTTCCCGGCTGAAGCCCAACCCCGACCAGCCGCGCAAGACTTTTCCCGACAGTTCGATCGAGGAGCTGGCCGATTCCATAAGGAAACACGGCCTTCTCCAGCCCATCATCGCCGAAGCGTCCGGCGAAGGCGAGTTCATCATCATCGCCGGCGAGCGCAGATTCCGCGCCGCGAGCAGGGCCGGCCTGTCGGAAGTGCCCGTCATCGTGCGGGCTGTATCCTCTGAAAAACGTCTCCAGCTTTCGCTCATAGAAAACATCCAGCGCGAAGATCTCAACCCGATGGAAGAGGCTCAGGCCTACAACAGCCTCATGGAACTCACCGGCTACACGCAGGAGCAGGTGGCCGAGGCCGTGGGCAAGAACCGCAGCACCGTGGCGAACGCGCTCCGCATGCTCCGTCTCTCCGACGCCATGCAGTCGGCCGTGCGCGACGGGGTCATCTCCGCCGGCCATGCACGCAGCCTGCTCGCCGTATCGGACAATCGGGCGCGCGAGGCATTATTCGCGCGCATCGTCGCCGAGGGACTCTCGGTTCGCCAGGCCGAGTTGGCCGTCCAGGAACTGGGCGGCTACGGCGGCGGCAAGAAAGCGGGCAAGAGCCGTAAATCGCCGAGAGGCGCCTCCGCGGGCGATGCCCTGGAGCCGGATCTTCGCGCTCTGTGCGAAAAATTCATCGAGCGTTTCGGCACGAAGGTGGAAATCAAGGGCGACATGAAAAGCGGCTCCATAACGATCGACTATTATTCGCAGGACGACCTCCAGCGCATCCTGGACATTGTCGGAGAGGGCACATGAGAATGCCTGGCAGGCTGATCGCGGTCCTGCTTGCCTTCGCGGCCTCGGTCGCGGCGGCCGCGCCCGGTCCCGCGTTCCAGGACCAAAGCATCGGCGAGTACAAAGGCTTCAAGGTCCGCTGGGGCGTGGCCGCCGCGCCGGAGAAGCTGGCTTCCCTCGTCGGCAAGGCCGAGGCTTTCGCCGTGGATGTCGTCAAGTTCAAGGACGAGGCTAGCGGCGAAAACCGCGTTCTGGGCGGCGGCGAAGCCCATGGCCTATACCCCGTGCCCCTCGAGGCGGCCGTGACCGCCGTGCTCGACTATAAAAACCTGAAAGCCATATCGCCTCGCGTGCGGGATGTGCGCATCTACGAAAACGGACCGCCTCTCTGGAAGGTGTACGAAGACATCGGCGTGGATTTCCTGGGCATATCGGTCGGTTATAAGCTGGATTCGGAAACCCTGCGCGACGATCTCCCCGGCGGCGCGGTCGGCGTTCGGGGCCGCATGCTGAAGAGCCACGACGGCAAACTCTACGAAGCCGATTCCTCCTGGTACTTTGCCCGCCTCGTCGTGGGTGGAATTGAGTATACTTACATACGTACATATTCCACTTCTGGACTGCGCGAGCCCGGCGCGGGCATCGCGGGCATCCTGAAGCTCTTTACCGCGGGCGACCTGCGCGATCAGGTTGCCTCCGTCGCGAAGGTAGCGGTAGCGTCCAGGCCATAGGAGCAGCATGCGGCGATCGAAGGTCGATCGATCGGGTCCCTTTCTCGCTCGTTCCCGTCAGGAGGGGGCATCCTGGCAGTCGGTCATCGACAATAGATTCGATCAATACCGACGTCACTTTCTGAGCGCTTCTTTTCTCGTCGGATTGCAGCTGCCCGCCTTGATCGCCATCATTTCCTGGAAAAACAGGGAATACGGCAATTTCCTGCCCCTGCTCATCGTCGAAGTCGTGCTTCTGGTGGGATTTGCTATATCCAGGCGACTTTCCCGCCGCAGCACCGAAATTTTCATGGCCGTTTTCCTGGCAGCCTACCCCCTGGCCTACGCATGGGGCGCCTTCGCCCCGGGCAATCACCAGACCTATGTGGTCATACTGCTCTGCATGCCTCCCGTTTTCGACAGCCTCGCGCCGCCCCGCTATTACTGGCAGTTCTTCGCCTATGCCGCGACTGTCGTCGCGGCCACGCTGCTTTCCTTCCTCATAGGCTATCCCTCGCACTGGATCGCGGATTTCAACGTCGCAGTGATCCTGATGCTGCACAGCGCCTTTCTCGTGCTCTGGGCGCTCAGATATGTCACCAAGCGCCAGATGGGAAAGTACATCGTCGAGCTGGCCGACAATATCGTAAAGGACAAGGCGACGGGTTTACCCACCATCGTCGCCTTCAGGGATTCCTTCGCGAAGGGCGATAGACTTTTCGTCGCCCTCATCGCCATAGGCAACTTCCATGAGCTGTCGGCGCTTTTCGGGTATTCGATCTCGATGAATATCCTCTCCATCGCCGCATCCCGGCTCGTGGAATGCCAGACCAAGCTCCAGGGAACCGCTTTTCGCCTCAGAGGCCACGATTTCGGCTTTCTCCATCCGATGACAGAGGGGGAGTCGGCCAAGGATATCGTGGAAAAGCTGCGGCAGGGCATGAGAGGACCCTTGGTTTTTCAGGGCAAGACCATCGAACTCAGCTATAGAATGGGGTATACGATCGCCGTCGACGGCAACGCCGAGAAGTCGCTGGACGAGGCTGAGGACGCCCTCGAGATGGCGGAGCGGAGCGGACTGGACGCCGCGCAGTATTCCGGCTCCTGGCAGCAGGTAACCCAAGCGGAGATCGCCGTCGCCGATCTCATGACCCTATCGCGCAATATTTCCGAAAAGACGCTGGAGGTATTCTATCAGCCTGTGATCTCGCTTTCCTCCGGGAAGATCGCCTGGAATGAAGCCCTCGTCAGATTCAAGGGAAAGGGCGAATACTACGAGGAGCCGTCGCGCTTCATGTCGCTCGCCTCGACGACGGGGCATTGGGCCACGATCGAAGATTTCATGTTCGAACGGACTGTCCTCCGGGCTTGCGGCAGGGGCGGGCCGGTTTCCGTCAATATCGCCCTGAGGGATCTCGACAGGGAAGGATTCCGCGTCGCCATTGAAGAAGGCGCGCGCCAGGCAAGGAAAAGCGGATCGGTCATCATCCTGGAAATCCTGGAAGGCGATTTTGGCTCCATGGACGTCGCGCGCATGGAATTTCTCAACCAGCTCAGGAAGGCCGGCTGCCTGATAGCTATCGACGATTTCGGAACCGGTTACTCCAACTATTCCCGTCTCATAAACATGCCGGTCGATATCGTCAAGTTCGACAAGTCGATGATTCCCGGAGCTGGCGCTGGTTACAGAGCCAACGCCAAAGCCGGCAAGGCCGAAGAAGCCCTCGTCCGGAGCCTTGTGCGTTTCTGCCATGATATAAGCGCATGGACCGTTGCCGAAGGCATAGAGACAAAAGAAGCCGCCGATCTCGTCCTGACCATGGGCTTCGATTTCGGGCAGGGCTATTTCTGGTCCCGTCCGGTTACCGAATCTAGAGCGGAGGTCGCCGAAGGGATGCTGCCCTCACCTCGCTTTTTTGAATGAACAATGGCGACGAGACTTTACCGGGGCTGAAAAGCATATTATTGTGTTTTATTGGGTTTGCTTAAGAATTTAATAATACGCATTTTGTTTTTTGAGTCCTCTGATGAAGTGAAAATGGATGCGTGACAAAGAATAAGCCTCGAAATAAAGATGGGGGTTGGAATGCATTATAATTACTTATACAATATAGAGTTACCCCCCCCCCATCCGATAAAAAATTATCTAATAAAGTAATGTTGGATTTTATCGTCCTCGAGGATGGAGCCAGATGAGGGCCGGCAA
>Ga0074195_1001586_pt1 | contig 30773 bp, 35 predicted proteins | sample EPASupsiteHSE623_FD_64525 | JGI IMG/M metagenome (GOLD analysis project Ga0074195, IMG submission 64525) | Bioremediated contaminated groundwater from EPA Superfund site, New Mexico - Sample HSE6-23 | ecosystem: Environmental > Aquatic > Deep subsurface > Groundwater > Contaminated ... | reverse complement strand
TTGTTTGGGGGGTGGGGAGGGGGGTTGGGGGGGGGGAGGGCAGGTCCTTCCAAAAAAAAGGCGCCCGCCCCGCCTAGAAAAAGAATTTTGTAACCATCTAAATTTAGATTTACAAAAGTAAATAAGTTTGTTTTTCTTAAGGGTGTTCTTCTGGGATTCGGAAGACACAAAAAGAGCTAAGAGAATTCTTGGCTTTTTAAAATTCAAACCGCCTTAAGGAGGCAAAAAGTGGGGCAAAAATTTGCAGCGATGGTAGCTTGCGTCGATCCTCGATTCCTTCATGGTCCTAACGGACTTACCTTGACTCACGAGCTTGCGATAGGCTTGGGTTTCAGATGCTTTCCCGTAACCAGAGCGGGAGGAGTTCAAGACTTAGTAAGACCGATTCGGGAGGGGCATCGAGATTCCATTATAAGGGACTTGATGGTTTCAATCGGGCATGGCGCACAAGATGTAGTCCTAGTGAACCACGAGGATTGCAAAGCTTACCCAAGATTTTCGTCCCTTGACGAGGAACGCAGAACCCATGTGGAAGATCTTCGCAACGCTAGCCAGTTTCTAAGAAGCATCGACGATTTTCAGGAAATTAATATCAGGATGTTTCTCGCGGAACTTGAGCAGAGAAATCCAGACATTTTTATCTTCAAGGAGATACGCCCAGTATAACTGCGCACTACTCTCACGGGTCGCCCCTTTCGGCGACCCTTTTTCTTTTTATCGATAGATGGTCAGATCTTTTAATTTGCATCCTTCACAGAATTGCAGTCCGCCTTTTTCACCGATTAAAATATTTTCCGAATCGGTTATATACAAAGCCTGCTCGTCGGTAAGCGCGATGACCGGTTCTTGAAACCGGACTTTTTTGAAATCGATTACATCCTTTTTCTCCTCCTCGTTATAATGAGGAAAGACTAAAAAAGGAGTAAAGTGGAAGCTTCCCAAACTGTGCAATCCGATATCATTTACATCTTTATCTTTGCCGTAACCGGCAACCGCGATATCCGGACCGGCTAGTATGCTTCCGGCGCTTACGCCTAAATAGAATTTATTTTTCTTCGCCGCCTCAATCAAAATCCTGTCCATTCCGGTCGCCCGCATCCGATCTAAAATAAAGAAAGTATTGCCCCCGCAAATATAATAAATATCGAACTCCGGATAATTCGCATAGATATCATCTTTACTAACATCTATCTCTGTTACCTTGATTCCTAAATCCTCCAATTCTTTTCTAGAATTTTTAACATAAGAGTGCTCCTCTTCATTCCTCACGGCCATTACCAGACCCGCGGTTTTATTATCCAACCGATCGAGTTGGCCGATAAAAAACTGCTTTATTTTTTCATTCGCCAGACCGGAAGAGGTAAGCAAGAGCCTCATATACGTAATTTAAGCCCAGCTAAATCAATTTTTATAAAATCAACATCTTCTTTTATAAACCTTACATTTCGTTCGATGTTCTCAACTTTTTCTTTCACTCCCAAGATACTTTCGGCCATTATTACTTGCCTTTTCTCAAAATCACCATCTAGCGCATCAATATGTCTCTCAAATTTTTTCTCTTGCTTTGATAGTTCTTCTCTTAATATCGAGATTGTTATTGGTTCGTTATTCTTCATCTTATGCAATTACTGTTTAAATATTATAAACAGTTTGATTATACAATACCAAGGATTAAAAAGTTGTTAAAAAAATATTAAGCGAACCTCACAGAGAGTTTTTGAGGCTAACAGATTAAACTGTTTATTAGTCTTTCCGGTTAAACGCCCAGACCGATATCGACACCATTATAGCCGAAAATACCACCAGAAACAACGCGTCGATATAAATCGGATGTAAAACCAGCTTGGCGATAACGCCAGGATCCACCTGAGTTCCCAAAATGATTTGTCTGGCGGCGTCCACCCCATACGTCAAAGGATTGATCCGGGACAAAACCATCATCCAGTTCGGCGCCGAGGTCAGCGGGAAAAAAGCCCCCGAAAGAAAGAACATCGGGAAAATGAAAAGCTGCATCAGAACGCCGAAGCTTTCCATGGTTTTCATGATCGAAGCAATGACCAGACTCATGCCGGAAATAGCAAACGACAGCAAAAGCATAAAAAGAAATAAGCGGACCACGATTAAAGGATGAATACTGATTCCAATGAAAGGAGCGATAACCAATAGGATAAGGGCTTGGGTGGAGGCGATTGTCGTCGCGCCCAATGCTTTTCCCAAAACGATCGCCGAGCGCGGAACCGGCGCTACCAATATTTCTTTCAAAAAGCCGAATTCCCGGTCCCAGACAGTGGAAATACTGGAGAAAAAAGCGATTCCCATCACGTTCATCGCGATAATTCCGGGATACATGAATTTCACGAAATCAACTCCCAGATTGCTGGAAGCCAAAGGCCCGCGCAGTCCCGCCCCAAAAATCACCAGGAACATGATCGGCTGAAAAATAGTGGGGATAATCCTAAACTTATCCCGCGTATATCGGATTACTTCTCGCTCCCAAATCGTGAAAACTGAATTGATGTAATACATAATAGAATGAAATTTATCATTAGCCATTTAGCATTTACCATTTATTTGTCATTTGGGTTCGGGGGGTTCAAAAATGACAAATGTTAAATGGCAAATTAATGGAAAATGAAAAATGTTAAATGGTAAATAGAATTTTTGGTCATCTTCGTCGGTGCACCCTCATCATATCCCGCATCCGATCTTTCGACGACGCTTCTTCCTCCCGGATTTTCCGGCCGGTCAGTTTGAGAAACACGTCTTCCAGAGTAGGCTTGCGCAGTTCGATCGAATCGATTTTAGTGCTTAAATCGTTGAACAATCGAGGCAGAAATTTCTCGCCGTCGGTTACTTCTATCTGCAATATTTCGCCTTCCTCTTTGGCTTTTAGCTTATACCTTTCTTTTATCTCCGCTTTAAGTTTGTCTTTCTCGAAACTCTTCATTTGAATAATGTCGCCGCCCACTTTTTTCTTTAATTTTTCTGGCGTATCAAGCGCGATTATTTTTCCTTCATCGATAATCGCGATTCGATCGCAATATTCCGCTTCGTTCATATAATGGGTAGTCATAAAAATCGTCATTTGCTGGGATTCCCGCAACTTCAATATATAATCCCAAATATGGACTCTCGTCTGCGGATCAAGCCCCAAGGTCGGCTCGTCCAGGAAAAGCACTTGAGGAAAATGAATCAAACCCCGCGCAATCTCCAGCCTTCTCTTCATCCCGCCCGAAAAAGACTTGACCAGGCTGTCTTTGCGATCCCATAATTCCACCAATTTCAAGACTTCTTTTACTCTCTCGACGTAATCGCTTTTCTTCAAGCCATAAAGCCTGGCGTGAAAAGTCAGATTTTCTTTTGCCTTTAACCGGTCGTCTAATGACGGGTCTTGGAAAACCAAGCCGATCGATCTTCTGACTTCATCCGTTTGGTTCTCGATATCAAAATCATTGATTGAAGCTTTTCCGGACGTTGGAGTAACCAGAGTGGAAAGCATGCTTATCGTGGTGGATTTTCCCGCTCCGTTCGGTCCCAAAAAACCAAAAATCTCGCCTTTTTTCACTTCGAAAGACACTTTATTGACTGCGGTAAAACCGTTGAATTTTTTAGTAAGCTTTTTTACTTCAATAATATTCATAATGCCGGATATTTACGAAAACGTAGGAATATGCAGATAATTACTAAAGGAATCTAAAAACAATTTTCCATTTTGCATTTGTCATTTTACATTCATTTGTCATTAAATCATTTATCATTTGAACGCTACAGAATCTCTGAAAATGGAAAATGCTAAAATGATAAATTAATGATAAATGACAAATGGTCAATGATCAATAATTTCCATGCTTAATCAAATCGTTTTTTTCACTGTCGCCGTCGGCATCATTCAATCGATACTTTTCGCCTCCCATTGGGTTCTCTACAAAACTATTATCCGTTTTTTCGCAGTTGATAACCAAGCTTTTATTCTATACTTGAAAATAATTCTTGGCATCTTTTCAATATCTTTCGTCTCCGCTTCCTATCTTTCGTTTTATTATTACAACCTGCCGGTAAAAATATTTTACAACTTGGCGGCTGGTTGGCTCGGTTTTTTGTATCTTTTTTTGATCGCGTCAGCGATTATTTGGGTATTTGGTAGGAACATAGCGCGCTATGTTCCTACAGAAAACGGGGCAGTGCCTCGTCCCTACATTATTATATTATTTATTTTGGCTGTAACAATCGGCATTTATGGCTTAGCCAATGCTAACAACGTACAGGTTACCCGCTTAAACCTAAAATTAAATGATTTGCCTGACTCGTGGCGAAGCCATGCACCGGACGGTACATGGCGAGGGAAGACGGCCGTTTGGATAAGCGATATCCACTTGGGGCAAGTCAGAGGAGAAGGTTTTTCCCGACAAATTGTCAATAAAATTAACAATTTAAATCCGGATGTAGTTTTCGTAGGGGGCGATTTGTTCGACGGGGTAGCGGCGGATTTCGATAAATTGGCCGAACCTTTTGCAAACCTGAAACCGCCTCTTGGCACATATTATATTACCGGCAATCACGAGGAATTCGATGGAAAAGAAAAATTCCTGTCCGCTGTCCGGCAAAACAATATGCGGATTCTCGACAATCAAATGGTTGATCTTGCCGGCGTACAGTTGATCGGGGTCGATTACCGCGACACTTCGAATCTTGAGCAATTCAAACAGATCCTGAGCGATATGCAGATCGACAAAAACAAGCCGACAATTCTCCTGAAGCATTCGCCTTATTACGTTGAAGAAGCGGAAAAAGCCGGCATCGATCTCCAACTTTCCGGCCACACCCACCAAGGACAGATTTTTCCTATTCAATACATTTCCCGCCGAATATTTTACGGCTACGAGTTCGGCCTTAAAAAACTAGGCAATTTGCTAGAATACACTTCCAGCGGCGCCGGCACCTGGGGCCCGCCCTTCCGTCTCGGCACCCAACCCGAAATCGTTCAGATAACGTTCCGATAAACTCCCAATGGGTAAATTTTGACTTTTAACTTTTAACTATTTTATATTATGCGACCCTCTTCCCATAACTATTCTTCTTTGCTACGGTATTGCTTGGCACCTTAAAAATTCAGCCTCTTGGGGCTCGATATATATACACTGGATCAGGAAAAACACCCGCTTTGAATAAAGTGCGGCGCGAATATCAAACAAGAGAGAAGGGATATGAAAACCAGCAAAAAAACTAAAGCCCAACTTTTGGAGGAGCTTGAAAAACTGCATTGTCGTAACAAAGAGCTCGAAAATTTGTTAGCAGAATCTGAATTTTATGTAGCCAGTATCGCCCACGATCTGAAAAATCCCACCATAGCTATCCGGGGTTTAGCTGACAATCTTCGACGAAAATACGATAATCCGGATGGACCAAAAGCCAAAATTGCAAGCCAGATTTCCAAAATTTGTGAATCAATGGAACAATTGGTTGCAGATCTAAACCGCTTTGAACATGCCAAGCTGGCACCACTTAAAATCGAGGACTTTGATATTCAAGAAGTCCTGGAGATGCTTCGGGAAGAGTTTATTCCCCGCTTGAAAGTACGCAACGTTCAGCTAATAGAGCCACGGGAAAGTTTTCCTGTTCGAGCAAGCAAATTAGAATTAAGGCGGGCCCTCACCAATTACATAAGCAATGCTTTAAATTACGGCGGGAAAGACCTTAGCCGAATTGTTATTGGCTGTGTAGAAGAGCCCGATAAATATACACTCTCCGTTTACAACGACGGAGACAAGATCAGCAGACGCGATTGTATAAGAGTCTTCAAAGAGTTCGTAAGGTGCGAAAAATATCGCGATATACCCGGCTCCGGACTCGGACTTGCTATCGTCAGAAAAACTGCTGAAAGACACGGAGGAACTGCCTGGGCTAAGCCAAACAAAGAAGGTATTACTTTCTTCATTTCTATTTCAAAATCCCTGTGAATCACAGGGTAAGCCCGATCGTTTCGATTGGGCTTTTTTCATTTTATTACCTCGACAATTTTCTTTTTCGACTTAAGACCAGACAGAATATTTACATTTGATTTGGCCGTTCCAAAATACTTTGCCAGCACTTTCACCACTGCTTCGTTAGCCTTGTTTTCTTTGGCGGGCGCTTTCACCCAAACCTTATAATTTTTAATTTTCCTCCCCTCATTTGAGGGGAGGTGGCCGCTTTCGGCCGGAGGGGTTAAGAGTATTTCTTCAATCTTCTCTACTTTCGCCCCCGCCTTAACCTGCACAAAAATTTTCATAAAATTTTATCAGCATTAGAAATCCATTTTCCACCAATCACCGGCATTTTTCGCGCCGATTATCCAAAAAACAGTATTAATAATGAGCCAAGAGGATAATATCAAAGCAAAACCCTTCAAAGCGTACCAGATTCTTCGGCGCCCCCGGTTCATTCTTTCAATATTGCCGAAAGACAGGATCATCTCAAACCCGCCAATCACGACGATCAAGATGCAGACAACAAAAAGAGTGCCGTAAATGTCATTAAGCATAGCTAATTTTATTTAATCTATCTTAACCCTTTTATTTCGTTTTATTAATCCCAGAAAAATAAAAAAGGCCGAGGATTCTCTTTTGGAAAATTCCCCGGCCTAAATAGGTAAGTTGATTAGTTCAGCTAATCGCCCGATGTTTCACAGCTTGACTCGGTTACCGAACCTCCGCCTCCGTTGTCATCTGCATCAGCTTCTTGGACTGAGCCTCCGCCGCCGCTGTCGTTGTCTGCGGAAGTTTCTTGGATCGAGCCTCCTCCGCTGTCGTCGGATTCGTCCTTTTCTGCAACGGATTCCTGGATCGAACCCCCGCCGCCCGATTCTTCTGCCTCAACAGTTTCTTTGATTGAGCCGCCGCCTCGGGCTTCCCGATCAGAATCGACAGCTTCTTCGCACAATCGATAATCTTCACTATAGTCACCCTTGCTCTTGGGATGCCCGTAGCCATAACCGTATCCTTCTCTGACGACTACGATTGGATCGGGATCGCTGATTGTCCCATACTCGTGGCGAATCACCGCGGGCCCGCCATGATTTCCGGTTTCCCCCCGATGTATTCGTCTCATCCCAAGAACCCGTCTAGCGTACGACTCGGCATCTTCGCAAAAATTCGCGATCGTGGAATAGCTGGGTGATTTCTTTTCCGATTCCTCCATGGCTTTGGCCAGATATTTTTTCGCCTGGCCCAGTAGCTCCTCAGCTTTTTCCTCATCGGCGATTTCACCGCTTTTCACATAATCGCCGGCTTCTTCCACTGCCATCCCGGCCGAGAGGATTTTCTTGCTGATCTTTCTGTCGGTTTCCTCTTTTTCCTGATCGGCTTCGGCAGATTCCGATAATTTTTCTTCTGGTCCGCGCTTTTCTTCAAAAGCCTCGGGATTGTCGAGATAAGCGTTTATTTCCTCGGAAATTCTCTTGAGTTTCTTAGAATACTCGCTTATATCTTCGCTGAATCTTCTGAAACTCTGCTCCGCGGCCTGATAATATTCCGCGGATCGCCTCCAGCTGAATTTGTTCAGATCCGGAAAATCCGGATAACTCGCAGGCAGAATCTCTATTTCGTCCTTGAGTTCAAAAAATCTGACGCTCAGCTCTTCGACGCAAGAAAGGGCTAACGATTCCATGCCACGAATCCGTTCTTGGATTTCCGAATGGTTTAGAACCGCTTTATTCCTTTCGCTTATGGCTTTTTCCCAGGACAGTCTTTTCCTCCGGTAAATACCGAGGCCGAAGACTAACCCGAAGCCGAGTGCGCCGAGCACCAGCACCCACTTGAGCACGCTCCATAAACCGGAAAAATCAGTTGGCTTCGTTTGGGAAGCGTGCACTATTGTCCGGCTCGCCGTCGGATGAAAATACTCTTGGATCACCCTCGCGGTTTCTTCCAGCCCGGCGACGAATCCATCAGCATATTTATGACGGCTGGTTTTTGGCGCTACCAGATCGGTTAGAATCCGAATTCGATTCGGTTCGATCGAACTTTTCCAATCATGACCGTAGTAGATGCCGATGCTACGCTCTTTAAGAGCATAAATCATCACCACCAAATTGCCCTTTTTCTTTCCCTTCGGTGATTGCCATGCGGGGTTGTTTTTCAAAAGCCGATTTGTGAAGTAGGCGTCGAGGTTGGCTTCTCCGGAATCGGAAAAGCTTTTAATTGTCCAGATGTGGACGTCGGCTCCCTTGCTCTTGAGTTCTCTGGCTGCCCGTTCCACCCGAGAAAGTTCATCCCCGAAGATTCCCGCTTGGTCGACCACGAGCGCGTACTGATTTACAGCCAAAGCTTGCGACGTAACAAAGCCGGAGAAGATGAAACAGACCAGCAAGAACACTCCCGCCATTCTTTTTCTCATTTTTCCCTCCTTGAGAAAACTGAAGTTGGTTGGTGGTTATATAAACTGTTAAAATGCTCTACTTTTGATGAATATGACGCTACAAAAGCAACACCCCACTCTAAACTATATTTTGTTATTGTCAATAGAAAAATGACGGGTTTACAATTCTCATTTTTTGTTTTATCTTACCCATGCGCTCTTATTAGGGTGTGTTTGTTTATTACTACCATTCTGGGGTAGCTCAGTGGTAGAGCAGGTGGCTGTTAACCACTTGGTCGTCGGTTCGAATCCGGCCCCCAGAGCATAGCAGGACGGGCAGGGACAAAATCCCTGCTTTGTTCTTTTGTAGAGCCAAAACTAGCAAGTTCGATATTTTCTTTTGGAATTTTGACAGATTTTGGGATTTTAGAACCGCCATTGCCATTTGTAAGGTTAATGGCTTCACCCAATATCTTGAAAGATTCCTTGAAATCATAAGTAACTCTGCCATCATCAAGCATAATTCTATCAAAAATAAGCATAAACAATTTTCTTCTTTCTTCCATATCATTTGCATTGTTTCTCTTTGTAAGCCTCTTGTAGATAATTGTTGCGTTTTGGGATAATTCAAACAGGTTCATACCCATTTCCTTATACCTGAAATCCGTCTGCTGGCACTTTCCAATAGAATCAATAACATCCTCCTGCTCCTCTTTAAATTGCTTATATTTTCTATCGTATAGCTCTTCAGTAATTCTTTCGCTTAACCTATCATCGTAGAGCCTATCCATTATCCTTTGGATTTGGTCTCGCCTTTCATTAAGCTCTTTAAAAGAAGCCTCTCTATAATTATTCTCTTCTTTGTGACTTTCTTTAAGAGCTTTTTTCACCCATTCATAAAGCCTTGAATCATTTAACTGGAATTTATCTATAATGCCCATTAGTTTATTTTCTATCTTGTCCTCTCTTGCCCACATTTTGTTTGAACAGTTATGATAATAGAAATTGCAATGGCAGTAAACCAATCCTTTGTGTTCTTCTAGAGTTATTGAGCCCCCACAAACAGGACACTTTAACAAGCCCTTTAATACAAACTCTCTTTTTCCATAACGGGGAACGGCTTTATTATGCAGAAAGCTTTGAACCTTATTAAACAATCTTCTTTCAAGCAAAGGCTCCTGTTTTCCATCATACAATTCTCCATTCCAACGATTCTTTCCTATGTAAAATGGGTCATTAAGTATCTCACCCATTCGGCTCTTTATAAGCTTGTTACCTCCTCTTGTTCGTAATCCTCTCCCGTACATCTCATTTACAAGAGTTTTCAAGGAATATCTGCCCGAAGCGTACAATTCAAACATCTTTTTAATCATTGGGGCTTTATCCTCATCAATAACATGAGTTTTATGACCCTTATCACCAATGGTCTTATAACCTATTGGGGGTTTCGTAGGAAGCCATCCTTGAGCAATTTTTTCTTTCTGACCCTTTTTAACATTATCTGACAAGAGCCTGACGTAATACTCGGCAGTTGCCACTTTCACTCTCCACATAAACCATTCGTGAGACTTAGAATCCTTGTGGAGGACACAACCTTCTTTAACAAGATGAATTCTGTTGTTTTCATCTTTTCTTAGCCAATTATCAATCATTGGAACATCAGCAAAATTTCTTGTTAACCTGTCTGTTGTTTCAACAATAACATTTGTTACTTTGTTTTTTTTAATAAAATCCATCATCTGACCAAAAATTTTCCTTTGGACACGCCCACAAGCAGATTCTGAAACAGCAAAAACTTTTTTTACCTTTAGTCCGTTTTCTTTTCTGCCAATGTATTCTCTCAAGAATTTTTCTTGTGCTGGTAAAGAATAACCCGTTTCTTCCTGCTCCTTTGAGGATACTCTAGCATAAATAACACTTTTTGAATTTTTCATCTTAATAATTTAATTTTTTGAAATATTTACAAATTAAAAGGACGGTTCTGGTCAACCCAACTAGACAAAAAGCCTCGCTGGCAGAACCGCCCGTTTAATAGCAGGACGAATCTGGCTTCTTATCTCTAAGTTGGGTTGACGCTGTTATTGTACCTCAAAATTTCACACTTTCAATCTGCTAGCACGGTTAATTAATAATTCGTGCAATTTTGTTGAGGTAATTTTTCCAAAAGGCTTTTTAATTGCTCCTATCTCTTCTATCAAGTCTACTGAAGGTGCATCAACGAAAATCCGTCTGACTTTTAATCCTGTTCTTTTGCAAAATTCTTTGCAATGCTGTATCTGTAAGTTCAAATTATTACTGTTGCCATCCTGTTGTATAGTAGCAACTCTTGCATAAATAACCGCATATTTTCCTTTATTCTTTTCACGGTGTTTTCTCATATTCTCACCTCCTTTCTAATGTGTGCCTTCCTCACAACTTCATACTCATAAATCCTTTCGTGAGACGGCAATATTTTACAAAGAAGGCTGATATTTTTTGCTCCAAAACTTCCTGAATGTTTTATCCCTCTTCTGTTTGGATTTTTACCAAGACGGTATGGATAAAGAGGACAATCTGGAAAATCGCAATTTCTTACTGCTGAAACAGTACCTTCACCGCAATCCAGGCATCTTCTCCTTAATGTTTTTACAGAAATTCTTCCTTTGCCGAGTCTGTAACTATGCAGGGGACAGTCAGTGTCATTACATAACAACACTTCTTTCTGGAAGCCGTTCATACAGCCTAGGCAGTATTTTCTAATTGATTTTATTGGACTTAGATTTTTCATTTCTTTTTAGTTAGTTTTAATAATTGAAGTAATGAGTAAATAAATAAGTTCCAAGACTTGCCACTACTATTTTTCTCTTTTTTTAGCCATTTTTTAGTCTTTTGGCTTAGCCTCATTGTAAAGTTTCGATAGCGAATTTTCTCTTTGCTCATATTTATTGCTTAAGGATTGCTAAAGACTACCTCTCGTTTTCCTCTCCTGAAGTACAATTAGAACGAATTTCTAAACTTTTTTTATGTACTCTTTTGTACGAAGACTCCCTCTTGCACTTAGGAGCATTGCCCTCCTAAGTAGGCAGAGTATTTATACTTCAGTTGTAGCTAAAATCTGATAAGGAATGTAGTCATTGTCCCCTAACAGCAAAAGCAAACCACTCAAGAAATAAAAATTTATTGCCTAAAAGCTTTGTTTTTGTGCTGGGAATCGCCTTGAGAATTACTAGGGATTAAAGAGCGGTGTTTGACTAAAAACTCAAACAAATCAACAAGCCCGTTTCCAATTTCAGAGACTAAGTCTTCGTTTAAGTCTCTTCCGTAATCCTCCTTAATAATTGTCTGTAATTCTTGTAAGAGTTTTTGGCTGACCATTTTCGAATATTTAATTTCTTTGTTGTTGCCTTTTAACGTTGAATAAGGCTGACAAAATAAAAAACAGACTCACTGTGAGTCCGTTATAATAGATAAATTTTTACTGGAATAAGGCTTATAAAAAGCTTTTTATAAGACTGCTCAATTATTCAGTTTTTATCCTCTTTTTGTACCTTTTTAATATTGTGTCTACATCGTTATATCCTATAACCGCATCGAACTTATCATTTATTATTTTCATTATTGCTTTGTTCTCTAATCCTTCGCTATCTAATTTCGCAATCATTGAATCCCTTTCTAACATTAATATTTTCTTGTAGTGCGGTTTTGATTTATATTCCTTATAAATTTGGTCGTAGGAACAAGAATTACTTTTGCCTATGACGAATTTTGTATTATTTACAGGCATGTAGAATTGAGCGATTCTTTGTTCTTCCTGAACCAAATCCCAAATTGCTTTTAATTCTTCTTGGGTTGTATGATTGTTTATTACGATTCTTATGTCGGAATCAGCATTAGACTTTTGCCACTCAATACGGGGTAACGAGAGAAAAACAACATCATTATCAGGGAATGAATTAAAAAAAGTATAATATTTGAAAAATTCCTCCATATTGTACATAAGCTTCAAATCGTACAAATGTTTTTTGACAATATCATCAATAAAAAGCACAAATTTCCCGATAGATGCAAAATCATTTTTGTTTTTTTCAAGTAGTTTAGAACCATACTGTTTCCACGGTTCTTTCATTAATTTGCCAGAGAGAATGTAAAAAAGTTCATCACAATACTCTTGAAAATCTTTGTTCTTTACTTCTTTAATCTTCTCCTCACAATACCCTATAAACTCTTCTCCGTTCACAAAACCTTTAGCAGGTGTTCCCAGTTCTTTTCGAGCTGATTTTACTGATTTCTGAAAATCGCTGTTTTTTTCAAGCAATGAAGCCAATTGTCTATTTTTCTCTATATTCTTTTTTTTGATTTTTTCTAGATTTTTTTTATTCATTCTGCTATTGGCTATTAGTTAGAATACCTGCACTCTTATTTTCAAGAATAGTACCAGATAGTTCACTTTTGCTCTTGATATAAAAAATTTTGCTGAAGGTTTTCTTTCCTTCGTCAATTCTAGATAATATAACATTGTCTTTATATGTTCTTATAATCGCATAACTCTCATTATTTATAGTGGCAACAACAAAATCTTTTTGCACCTTTGCATTATGGAATCCTAGAAGATAGGCTAAGTAAACTATATAAACGCAAAGACACAGTACAATGCCTCCATATTTACCAAACAAACCTGCAAATCTTTCAAACAACGAAGGAAATGCACTTTCTATCTCATCTTGTTTTATAAGTTTTTCCCTATAATTTTTTTCCTTACGAAATATTAATGGATAACCGAAATAAAATAGCAGAAATAAAGCTGTTGCCCCCAAATAACGCCAATTTATCTTAAAATTATTAATGTATAAATTAGGAAGCAACAAAACCATTATGGTAATAACAAAAGAAAAAATTCTTCGCCCAACATAATTGTCTTTTTTTGGTACAAAAAAGAGCAAGAAATCAAGCAAAAAATAAAAAAGTATAAAAAAACCTGAAAGTCCCGCTAGAACAATAAAAAAATTCTCTAAACTAACCGAAACAAATTCAGAAGGAATATTGAAATATCTTAAATAACTAGATTCATAGGTAAAAACCAATAGATAAGCGAAGATAGTGGCTAAACCAATAATAATTCCCTCACTTAAAACGCTTTGTTTATTACCCTTTTCACCTGTTCTGTTTTCTTCGCCTGCATCTTTTTTCTTCATTGATTTAACTAATATTTATCAATTAAGTCTGAAGGTATTATTTTAAATTTCTTTAGTTCTCCTAGCTCATTTTCTTCGAAATCTTTTACGACATCTTTAATTAAGCTATCAGACTCAAGATTTTTATCAATTTGTTGAATAAACCACTTACCACCTTCTTTGTTGTCATAAAAATGTCTTTGAGGATTAACTACATCTTCACTTATTAAGTCTTTCTTGAAAATATTTTTGTTAAAATAATTTACTATTTTCTTATGAATCTCTTCAACAAAATTACGTCCCGAACTATCCAAAATATATTCTCCATGAACCAATCTGTGTCTTATGCCTGTTCTGGGTTTGTAAATTTGCTCTTTTAGCTCCAAGCCTAATATTTTTTCAATTTTTGAATAATCGTTTTTACCATTTTTCTTTTTTGCTAAAGCTTCAACTGCCGAAAACATTAGTAGAAGCTTTGCTGAATATCCAATTGTATTTACTGCGTCATTCCAGTAGTAGTAAAATTCTTTTGTAATACTTCCGTACTTGAGTAGGAAATCTAACGCCTCCTTTTCTTCTTCCCTGAACATAAGAGACACTCCCTCTCTATCTGAAGTAAATCCCAAAAAGAATATTTTGTCATCGCTCCAGTCTAAGTTTTTAATAAGAAAGGGCTGGGATACATACTCAATATATGCTTGACCTATAAAAGCTAGCTTGGGGACTATATTACTCAAGTCTTCTCTGAATTTGTTTATTGCGTCTATAAAATTCTTCGCCTCGTAAGTTCCACTAGCAATCCATGCATCACCAAGCCATCCATCTCTAATATTAAAATCCCACTGTTTAAATCGGATACCGTCAATATAAAATTCTGCTTTTTGGGTTCCAACAGCATTTTCTAGCAATGTTACTACTTTATGTTCAATACAGTACTTCATTGAGGAGTTTTGTTTGAAAAATTACCTTTAAATTCCCAGAGCTGGTTCAAAAATACCAAGATAATTGTTGCGATTGTTATCACAATAATTATTTGTAGCAATCTATAACCCCATCTGTAAAGCCTGAAATCCTTCTTCCAAAAATTTTCTGAGCAATATCCTTCGTATAAAAGCTCTCCTAACAATAACCCTTTTGCCGTTACTCTTATTCTTTCAGGAGTACTTTTTGAATCTCCTCCCTCGGTAACTTTAAATAATTCCTTAACAGCCAGATTACCCATAACATAATTTATTTTGCCAGTATTGTCTGGGAGTTTATTAATCAACTTTGCCCAAAAATCCCTTTTCTTACAATTATTTAAATTGAATTCTTCAATTTCTCCTCTATTCTTTTTCTCGAGCTTTTTCGTTTCCTTATTGTGCCTGTATCCAAAAGCCTCAAAAATTCTCCTGTTGTTTACGGATGTATACAAGTGTTGATGAAAATGGGAATAAGCCCAAATTAAAATCATTTTTTCATATTCCCAATACTCTTTTTTGGTAGTTTCAAAAATGCTATTGCCCGAAAGATAATCGTGCCAAAGTTTTAATTTCTCAAAATATTTGAATTTTATAGACGGAATGTCCATAAGGGGTTTTTAAAGCCAACTACTGAATCTTTAGTAATTCTTATCATTTTTCGTGTTTATGGACTTTTTTGAACTTATTGCCCAATTTCCTCCATAATCGATGAATTACCTTGGTTTTTTGTTCCTTTTTTCTAATCCTCTCAAATTCTGAAATTACATCCTTATCTTTATTTCCTACATATTGCTCTATTTCTTTCTTTGGCTTTCCGTTTATTTTTTTACCCGACTTCATTAAATTTCGTTGTGAATCATCAAGAGAGGCAGTGTCTGAAAGTTCAAGTTTAAATTCTTTACCCATTTCTCGGTATTCAAAAATAAAAATGTAAATCTTTACTTTCTAATATAGCCAAATAACCCATTAGATTCTAAAATCAACTTTCTAGCGTCTTTCTTTAAAATTTTATTATCCTTAATATCAAAAGTTAGTTTGAATAGTTCAAATATGGGAACAAGAAGAGTTTTACTTAGCTCACAACGTTTTAAAAGTTCTGGATTACCTTGAAAAGGGGCAGACCTGTCCAACGGATTTTTCTTTCTTTCATGATTAAAAATTAAAATTTTCTTTAGGCTATTTATATCTTTTTTTGCTATACAACAATAACCAATAACATGACTATCCAAATCCTTTACCCAGTTAGCTTTTGCTCCCTTCTCTGTCCCCTTTACTTCAATGAAAACATCATCATTTATTCTTAAATCCTCTTTTAAGGCAAGGTTTAATTTCTTTCTTTCTTTATCCATATCAGTCACACCAATAAATTCAAAATCTTCTTTCAGCAACTTTTTAACTACATCTTTTAATTTTTCTCTTTCATCAAATAGATTACTGTCGTCTTTATATAAAAGTTCATAAAGATAAGCATCTTTATTCTCTCCTTTTTTCAATTCTTTATTCAATTTTTCGATTTTCTTGACATATTCGACTTTTATATTTTTAATTTCTTTTTTTATTTTATTGACATTACAATTTTCAAATCCTTTATCCTTGATGCCCTGTATCCATTTGTATTTGTGTAAGTCTGGATATATCTCCTCTGAACAAATATTTGGTAAAATTTCTTGTAGTAGATAAATTGTCGCATTTGTTAAATTACTAGGTTTTGGGCAAACTAATATTTCTTCCCAAGCAACTACAGCGTAACTGTTCTCGTCTTCGTCAGTAAAATAAAAACTTGTATCGCGTTTGTTACATTCCCATTTAATTACTTGATTTATTTTTTCCTCATTGATAAAACGTTTAAAAAAATTATTAAAAATATCGCTGGTTTTATCTAATTTTACTCTGTGAGAATATCTTTTTTTTAGGGTAAATAAAATATCAAAGCCGAGAAATTTTGAAACTTCGATTACATTTACATCTCTATCCCCTAAGAATACACAGATGAATCCGCCTTTTTCCCTAATCTGGTCAAAATAATTCTCTGTTGTCTTGCCAGCTCTTGAAAGAATGTCGTCAATAGTTGGACTTATACCAATTTTTATAAATTTGATGTTATCGGCGTTATCTTGGGCATATATGGGTAAACGATTTCTATCGCTTCCTTCAAATGTTCTAAAATCACATTCACTTAAATCCCAAAATACAATATCTATCTCAGAACTATCTCTAGGAAATTTACGTTTTCCATTTGTAAATCCAGACATCCCAGAAAAAACCTGAAAATTGTTTTCTTTAAGAATTTTTTCAGTGTCATCGTTAAAATCAAGTAACAAGACTCTAGGAAGTGAACCTTTCTCTTTTGGTACAAAGGAATATTTTTTACTGAGTTCTTTAGACATTTTAATTAGGATTATGCCCACTATTATAAGACAAGTGTTGTATGCTCGCCTTTTATTTCCTTTATAATAACTTCCCCGTCATTTAGCTTATTGACTTCATCCACAATCTTCTTCATCGCTACATCATAATCAAAATCTTCCGCAAAAACATCAATTTTAATTTCAAACCTGAATGGTTGTTTTTTGTCATATTTCTTCATGAATTTATTGTTAAATTTTATATCAGCTAAAATAGGTATTCTCTTTTCCAATTGGAACATTCGATTGTCTTCAAGCTACATCTAAGTTACCTAAAAGTAAAGCCCTGAAGCCCAATTATACAAACAGAGCCAGAGGGTTTAGTTCTGGCTCTTTTGTACTGTGTTGCTCTAAATTATTTTAGAAATCATACTTTGATAAATCTTCAATCTTATTCGTAATCTCACCCTCACCAGATTTAACAATCTTATTGTCTATTTTTACTTCATATTTAAATTTGGTTATTCCATACTCACCGTGTACTGAAGGGGTTCCAGTGTTAATTTCTAAATAGACGAAATCACCGAGATTCGGCTCAATGGGAGAGCTTGATTTAAACACATCTCCTCCTAAAGGGGAATCTTGCATATTATTGTGCAAAGTTATTGAAACATCCCCATTGAAATCTTTTTTGTCTTTATTTCTAATATCAAAGAAATATCTGTATTTACCTTCAACTTTCTTAACAATCTTACTAGTAACTAAAATATCAAAAGGCTCGCCTCTCTCTTCTTTTTTTGCTTCATCCTTTTTTGGAGTAGTAACCTGATTTGTTTCCAGAGTTTGTTCATTCTTTGGGGCATTCACAGTTTCATGGTTTTTACCAGCATCAAAATTGAAATTCCAAAATAAACTTCCACCAATCACTAGAAGCATGGCTGAAATCAATAGTTTAAAGTTCCTGTTATAGTCTGTCTTTGAGTAAATGTACCAAATCAAAAACAGAGGAGCAAAAATAAACCAAAGCTCGGGTTTTAAAAACCCATAAACTACCAGAAGTATGCACCCTAAAATAAACAGACAAGTAACAAATGAGTTCTTGCCGTTGTTGTTTTTATTTAGCCATTCCCCACAAAAACGGCACTTTTTAGCACCTTCTTTGATTTCTTCTTTGCAATAGGGACATTTCATTTTTTTGCTTCAATTATTTGGTTATTAAATCTTCTACCAAATAACATAGAGGGACGCCCCTCTACTTGGTAGTCTTTCTAGCTACGACGCCAGTTATTCCACCTTTCGAGAGTCGCCCCTCAATAGGAATAACTGGCAGAACCTTTCGGCTCATTTTTAATGTCGTAGCTAGATTAATACTCTAATAATATCCTCCAATAAACGCCTGCGTCAACAAAAAACAGGGAGGTAATCCCTGCTCATACCAACATTCAGATTTTTATCTTAAGTTATAGATATTTTGTTGCCAGAATCCTTCTATCTATCATTACAATAGGCTTATCTTCAGCAAATTTCAAAGCAGGCAACGAGTACAAGCCAGTAGTTACAAAAAATCCCTTACTAACGCCTTCATGGTACATTGTGCCATAAAAATCTCTTATCATCGGCTCACCTACCGTTCCTTTGAATCTTTTGCATTGAACGATTGATTTTTCATCCCCCTTGTAAACAATTAAATCCACTCCGCCATCACCCGTAATTTTAGTCTCTTCAACTGTCCATCCTTCTTTCTCGAATATATTTTGTCTTACCCATTCTTCAAATTCAGTTGGGCTTAGATTGGCTAAACTATCAACGGCTACAAGATTTTTTCTTATATCGTTTTTGCCCTGTCTCTGAATGTACGATTTAGCTAGGCTATGGTCTTTTTCTCTTTTCCTTAGCATTTTTTCCCCGAGTGCCATAGCCTGTTCTTTTGTCTTGCATTTTTTAAACTTCTCGCACGTACCTAAAAATTCACCGCTATCATTGATTTCATCAATCATAATTTTTTGTATGGCATCCATTAGTATTGGAATAAATTATAAATCTAGCCCACGTATTGCTATTGATAATGTAATTATATAATTTCTTGAATTACAAGGGGCATTTGAATTTAAAAGAGCCACTATTTCTAGTAGCTCTTTATCTCCTGTTGCGTTTGCCAATTCTACTTCATTTTTGCAACGGCACTATCCCATCCTGCAATTGATGATTGATGTTTTTGGGTTTCTAATATGCCATTTAAGGCTCCAACTCTAGCACTGCCATTGTCTGCCTTATCAAATGCTTCCCAATATGCCTCTTCGAGTCTTCTGGATTTTTCTAGAATCTCATCCCTGATTTCAAAAGGGGCATTTCTGTTTGATACATCCCAACGCTTTTTAATAGCCTTCTTGTACTCATTTGCTGAAGGAACAGAGCAGTTTATTTCCTTTGCGATTCTACAACCTCTCCATACTCCTTTCAGCATTAAATTTTCCACTTTTGCTAGTACTTCCTCTCTTTTAACCATATCTAGCTTTTTGTTCTTGGTGTCCATCTTTTTTAAACCTTAGCTTTAATTACTGCGATGTCCAGCATGCTGGATTTCCGCTCTACATATAAAGATTTGTCAACCTTTGCTCTTTCATTTTTCGCTCTTTCATTTGACTATTTTCTCTTAAATCTTTCCTTAATTTCTATGCCCATGTTAAAAATTATTAAGGCTTTCAAAATGCCTATGCTTATTCTTGAGTTATGCTCTAAGCTACCGCTAGCAATTCTTTCACTTGCTCTAGGCTGTAGTCTAGATTTGGATAGATTTTCTCGAAGTCTAGGCTCCTATACTCGTACCATTTGGCGAGCCAATTGCCAGTTTTTTGGCTAAGCGAAACATACGCAGGAGGACGATATGTTCTTTTCAAAGGAAATACCTTTTTGTTTGGAATGGAATCGCATTCCTGGAACAACCAAAGCAAACTACAAACTCTGGATCGGCAAAAACAGCGATGTTAAGTTTGAACTCAGGAAGAATACTCTAGTGGGAAGGGCATTCTACCGTGACGGGTTTCCGCTTGAGTACAAAATCCATCGTTCCTTAAAGCTCGATCAAGACGAGAGGTTCGCTTGTGAAAAGCTCATTCACCGTGGCATTGTCGGCATGCTCCCTAAGCTGTTTCTTGAGATGGGTCAGATGAGCATACAGTTCACGCCTGCATTTCCAGGATATGTTGTAGAGGAAGGGCCGTTGCTTTTCGATGTGGATTTGATTATGAATTCTCTTCCTCCGTGCAGCAACAGATAAGACAGTCGATTTTCAGAATATGAACCGCCGAAGTTTCAAACCGAGGCGGTTTTTTTATTTTATTCAACAACACCCACCCGGGGCCACACATTAAAAACCGGGGCCCAACCTATATCGTTAACCCTCCCACAAAATTTTTAGCTTTATATATTGACCAAACCTAATTTTTGCAGGAATCTGAGACTAACTAAGCTAACGAATATATGATTGGAAAATTGAAAAAAGTTCCCTTGCGAGAAATCTGGAACAATGAAGCCAAGGACTTTACTACCTGGCTTTTTGAGAATATTGATACTCTAAGTGAAGCTTTAGAAATAAATTTATCAGCTGTTGAAAGGGAAAAATCCGTTGGCGGTTTCAATTTAGATATACAGGCCGAAGATGAGGAAGGCAGAGTAGTCATTATTGAAAATCAACTTGAGAAGACTGATCATGACCATTTGGGTAAGGTAGTAACTTATCTATCAAATCTTGACGCGAAAATGGCAATTTGGATAACCAGCAATCCCAGAGAGGAACATAAAAAAGCGGTTGACTGGCTAAACGAATTTACTCCTGATGACGTTTCTTTCTTCTTGGTAAAAGTTGAAGCTGTTGTAATTAGCAGCTCCTTGCCTGCTCCCCTCTTTTCAATTATTGCCGAACCGACTGAAATTTCTAAAGAAATTGGCAAAGAAAAAAAGGAATATGCTGAGATACATCATTTGAGAAAAGAATTTTGGACTCAATTATTTGAAAAAGCAAAAGAGAAGACAAATATTTTTAGCAATCTATCCCCAAGTATTTATCATTGGATAGGCACCGGGGCAGGAAAATCCGGGATAAATTATAACCTTTGTATAACAAATTCTTATGCTCAAGCAGAAGTTTATTTAGATAGAGGAAAAGAATTTCCTGAGCTAAATAAGGACAGATTCGATGAATTGATAAAAAACAAAGAGAACATCGAAAAAGTGTTTGGCGGAAGTTTAAGTTGGGAGAGGCTAGATAAAAAAAGAGCTTCAAGGGTAGCAAAGAAATTTGGCGAAGGAGGTTTAAAAGACAAAGAAAAATGGCCGAAAATACAAGAAAAACTGGTTGATACGGTAATAAAAATGAAGGAAGCCTTTACTCCTTACGTCAAAAAGCTGTAGAATCTAAAAGTAGGTTTTACGGAGAATAGAAAAAAACTATATTAAATTCATAAAATTGAATGAAGGACAAGCTGAATAAAATAAAAAAACTAGTTGCGCGCTTTGAAGCTAATGAAACTGATTATTGCAGTTCCTCCTCAACTTACAATGAGACGGAGGTAAGAAACGATTTTATAAATGAATTTTTTAATATTCTTGGGTGGGATGTGACTAATAAAAAAGGGCTTCCTAAACCTCTTCGCGAAGTAGTATTAGAGGCGAATGTAGGGGTAGATGAAAAAATAAAAAAACCGGATTATGAGTTTCGTTTAAAGGGAGTAAGGAAGTTTTTTGTTGAGGCAAAAAAACCGTCTTTAAATATATTCACTTCAAAAAAATCAGTTTATCAGGCAAAACGATATGGATGGAGTGCTAACCTTTCAATTTCCGTTCTTACTAACTTTAACCAATTATCTATTTATGAAACTTCCACCGTGCCGAAAGAGGGAGATGATGTTAGGATCGCAAGACTGTATCAATATGATTACAGGGAATATGTTGAAAAATTTGAAGAAATCTGCAACCTTTTATCGAGAGATTCTATAATCAGCGGATTTTTTGATAAGAAATTTAAACCTTTAGCTAAAGAGAAGCGAGGCATAGAGCGATTTGATGATTATTTTTTAAAGCAGATAGAGCATTGGAGGGTTTTGTTAGCAAAGGACATAATAAAAAATAATTCTAAGATTACAGAAAACGACTTAAATTACCTAATCCAAACTTTTATAAATAGAATAGTATTTTTAAGAATCTGTGAGGATAGGAGCTTGGAAAAATATGGGGTACTCCAAAATTTAAATCCTAATCAAGCCAGAAAAGAATTACTCGCTCTTTTCTATAAAGCTGACAAAAGATATGACTCTGGTCTTTTCAATTTTGTCATGGATAAGCTAACTCCTAGCATAATAATCTCTGACGAGGTGTTATTAAAAATAGTAAGTGATCTTTACTATCCTAATAGTCCCTACACTTTCTCAGTTGTCGATCCCAAGATTCTCGGAGATATTTATGAGCAATTTCTTGCAAAAAAAATAGTCAAGAAAAACAACAAAATTATTTTAGAGACTAAGCCAGAAATTAAACTCTCCAACGGTATATTTACAACTCCCCATTATGTTACAAGGTATATTGTTGACAAAACGCTCGGAGAAAAATTGGGCAGAACTTCTTCCAAGGAAATCGGCAAATTAAAAATCGCGGATATTTCTTGTGGTTCCGGCATTTTTTTAGTTGAAACATATGATCACCTCTTAAAGTATTATTTGAACTACTATCACACAAAAGGCATATCAAAAAAGCTATACAAAGACGATAACAATGATTACTTCCTAAATTTAAAAGAAAAAAAGAATATACTCTTAAATCACATATATGGGTTGGATATAGATGAACAAGCAGTTGAGGTTGCAAAATTTAGCTTGTCGGTGAAGCTTCTTGAAGAAATGACAGAGGGAGAATTCAAGATAGCCGTGCAAAGAGGAGAAAAGATCCTCCCCTCGTTGGAAAAAAATATCCTTTGTGGTAATAGTTTAGTTGATAAAAACTATTTATCTTTTAGGGGAACAAAAAACATAGGAAATAGCGAGTTGGATTTTATAAGACCCTTCGACTGGGAAAATTTTTTTGGGAAGGCAGACAAAGAAGGGACATTCGATATAATTATAGGAAATCCTCCTTATATAAAAATACAAAATATGGTTTCTTACGCTCCTCTGGAGGTAAACTTCTACAAGAGTAAGGAATCACTATTCGTTTCTGCAAAATCTGATAATTTTGACAAATATCAACTATTTGTTGAGAAAGCTATAGGACTGCTTAAGAATAACGGTTATTTGGGGTATATTATTCCAAACAAATTCACTGTAACTAAAGCAGGAAGAACCTTAAGAAGTGTTATTGCTAATAATAGAATTTTAAGATCTCTAACCCATTTTGGTCAATTTCAGATATTCGAGCACCAGGCAACGACCTATTCTTCAATAATTGTTCTAGAAAAATCTAAATTAAATAATTTTGAATTCAATAAAGTTAATGATTTAGAGGAGTGGAAGACGAACCCCAATAAAGGTGTCATCATTCATAAAGAAGAAGTAATTACTGAGAAACCTTGGATTTTCCCCTCTAAACAAGAAAAGGAGATGATAGAGACGATTGAAAAAGGATCAACCGAAACCCTAGACAGCGTTGCAGAAATATTTGTAGGTTTACAAACAAGTGCAGATAAAACTTATATCATTGAGAGAGGAACGATAAGGAACAGGCTTGTTGAGTTCCTAGATCTAAACAATAAAACAAGATTGATTGAGCGATCTATTCTGAAAGATTGTATTTTAGACAAGAGTGTCTCGGCTTTTGAAGGTCTTAATCCCAATAGATATATAATATTCCCCTATAAGAAGTCTGACGGTATTTTTATACCCCTGGAAGAGAGTGAATTTATATCTACATATCCAAAGGCTTACAAATATCTTCATGATTACAAAGGCAAGCTCTCCTCTAGAAATATGTCTAAGGACCTACCTTGGTATCTTTATGGGAGATCGCAAAGCTTAAATAAGTTTGACCAAGAAAAAATTATAATAAAAAATCCGGCTTTAAGCGCATGCGCGGTCTATGATGAAAATAAAATACTTTTTACCGGGGGAGGCAATGGCCCTTACTATGGAATAAGGCCTCGCGAAAACAAAATTAGTATTATTTTTCTCCTAGCGCTACTAAACCATCCTCTATTTGATAGATGGGTAAAATTAAGAAGCAGTATATTTAGAGGCGGATACTATTCTTTCGGAAAACAGTTCATGAGTGGTTTTCCACTATTTGATATTTCAAAAGCTCCAAACAAACAAATTAAAGAAGTTGAGGAATGCTGGCATAAAATTATTGAATTAAATAAAGATAGGTCAGTAAACCCTAACAGGGTTGAGATATTAAAAAAACGAAAAAGTTTACTAAAAAAAGAAGCTGATCTCGAAATATTCAAGCTCTATAAAGTCAATAGCTCTCTCTTATGAATAAAACTCCAACATCAGAAAAAGAAAAGCAAAAATTAAGAGGAGGTTATTATACGCCTTTAAAAATTACCGATTTTTTAACAAATTGGGCACTTAAGAAGTACGATGACTCAAAAAACATTCTAGAGCCTAGCATGGGTGATGGAAATTTTATAATTTCAATATCTAAAGCCCTTTTAGAGAAAGGAGTAACAAAAAACAGGATTGGTTCTAACGTTTATGGAGTAGAACTTTTTCCAGAAGAAATTAGAAAAGCAAAAAAAAGGTTAGTTGATAATGGTTATAATATAAAAAACTATTCACTATTGGCAGGAGATTATTTTCATATTAACCAAAAAAGACTGGGAAAGAAGAAATTTGACATAATCCTGGGGAATCCGCCCTTCATTAGATATCAAAACTTTCCTATTAAGCAAAGGACTACCGCCTTATTGTATCTAAACTCTTTGGGATTCCATCCCAATAAATTAACAAATGCGTGGCTATTTTTCCTTTTAGCCAGTGTAATTTCTTTAAAGGATCAAGGGAGGATCGCAATGGTAGTCCCAGCAGAGCTTTTGCAAGTTAAGTATGCTTCCGAGACAAGAAAATTTCTTAGTAATTATCTAAGTAAAATAACGATTATCTCCTTTAAAAAACTGGTTTTTGATAACATTCAACAGGAAGTTGTCCTCTTTCTAGGAGAAAAAAATGGTGATTACAGAGATAAAATTGACTTAGTTGAAGTAGAGAGTGAACGAGAGTTAGGGCAATATTATAATAAAATCGAAAGCCCAAAACATTTTAAGCCTATTAACCACGATACTGACAAATGGACTCAATATTTTCTTTCTAAAAGTGAGATTTTGCTATTGAAAAAAACAAGCAAGAACAAAAAAATCTTAAGGATGAGAGATCTTATGAATGTTGATGTTGGTATAGTTACAGGGAAGAATGAGTTTTTTTGTGTTGACGATGACACGGTTAATAAATATAATTTAAGAGAATTTATAAAGCCCTTAGTGGGAAGAACGAGTCATCTAAACGGTGGTGCGATTTTTAGAAAGAGCGATTGGAGTAAAATAAAAATTGACGGTAATAAATCTTATTTGTTTAGCTACGATAATCCTGTATCCGCAAAAACCCCCCCGGGTGTTAAGAAATACATTAAATATGGAGAGAGAAATAACTTTCATACGGGATACAAATGTAGAATTAGGAAAATCTGGCACTCGATTCCATCCATTTGGACACCAGATGCATTTTTATTCAGACAGATACACGATTATCCTAAACTAGTTTTAAATAGCTCAAAAACTCTATCAACAGACACCATACATAGAGTTAGGATAAACAAGGAGTACGATCGTAAATTAGTAATTGGAAGTTTTTTTAATTCATTAACTTTTGCATTTTCGGAAATATATGGCAGAAGTTATGGAGGTGGTGTTTTGGAGCTAGAACCTAACGAAGCAGAAGATTTACCTACTCCCCTTTTTTCTACTTCAGAAGTTAATCTAAATTTAATTGACGATTTATTAAGAAAAAAACAAATATTTGATGTTTTAGACTATGTAGACAACATACTATTAAAAAAAGAATTACATCTCAGCGCCAAAGAAATCAATGCTTTACGAGGAATATGGCTTAAATTATCAAAAAGAAGGCATAATAGGAGGTAGTTTTACTAAATTTTTATAACTAACAATCCCTTGACTTGTTCCAAGCTGTAATCTAGATTCGGATAGATTTTTTCAAAGCATGCCCTCCTTTTCTATTGACCAAAAACAATTTTAAGAGAATCCTGAGGTTGAGTTGATATAGTAAAGAGAAAAACAATAAATTTATGAGTGAGAATGAATTAGAAAAAAATATGCGGAAAAAAGATGGACGAGAATCGTTGGAAAACTCTATCAAAGCTGAAGAGTCTCACTTTTTGAATAATTTTTATATGCGGGTTCTTCCTGAAAATAACAACCGATGGATAACAATGAGGGACAAAGAGAAAAAGAGCGGTTGCTGGGACAAAAAACAAAGAGACACCATCGAACACCCGGAAGAGCATTCCGATTTATGGTTAAACCAAAAACCCAAAGAATTTTTTGAAACCATTGACAGAGTTATCGAAGAATTAGACACTGACGGTGAGATAAAAAGAACAATAGATAAACTTTGCAATGTTAGTGATTATAAAGAAAGGGGCGAGGTGCAGGACGCTTTAGAAGAGAAACTTATTCCTGTTTTTGAGCGACTAACGGCTATGGGATATACTAGAAACGAATTGACAGGATAAAACTATAATCGAAATTCGGATAGATTTTTCCAAAGCATGCCCTCGCGACGAAGGCGGGGTCTGAATCTTAAACGCATACCATTTGGCGAGCCGCAAACCACGCAGGGTTTACGGCCATGAACCCGACGTGGTTCATGGCACTGTCCTAAAACCGCATAAAAATGCGGTTTATTTAGTTAGTATACGTTGAAATTTTTTAACCAGTTAACCTATCCGAAGAGTAGCTTGACATTTTCTTATCTACTTTATATCCTATTTAACGTAGATAATAATTTTTATAACTACGCTACAAAAATGAGAGCCGGAAACCACATCAATCAGTTGAAAGGCGACTCTCGGTACAAAGCGTTTGTTCCGAATCAGCTTCCTTTCAGCATTAAAATGGATAGTCTTCTTCAAACTTTACTATCAAAAGCCGACCTGTCTATCGGAAGACTTGACGGTATTGCGGAAACACTGCCTGACGTGGACTTTTTCATATTGATGTATATAAGAAAAGAAGCTACTTTTTCCAGCCAAGTTGAAGGAACTCAGGCAACTTTTGATGACGTATTGAAAGCGGAAGCGAAAGTGAAAGATCTGGAAATTCGTAAGGATGTTGATGAAATCCAGAATTATATCAAAGCGATGAATTATGGTTTACAAAGACTGAAGACATTTCCGCTTTCGCTTAGACTTATAAGAGAAATACATAGAATCCTCCTTCAAGGGGTAAGAGGTGAGAAGAGAAACCCGGGAGAGTTCAGACAATCTCAAAATTGGATAGGAGCAGCCACTATTGAACGGGCTTCGTTTGTGCCGGCTCCCCCTCAAGAAATCTTATCGTTAATGGGTAATTTAGAAACTTTTTTCCACAAAAATTCTCAAATTCCTTCTTTGCTAAAAACCGGTTTGATACATGCCCAGTTTGAAAATATACACCCTTTTCTGGATGGGAACGGAAGGATTGGCCGTCTGCTTGTCACATTTTACCTATGTCAACAAAGAGTGCTAGACAAGCCGTTACTATACCTGTCGGGTTTCTTCAAAAAAAACAGACAAGAATATTATGACAGACTAAAAGCTTTTCACGAGAAAGATGATATTGAGGGCTGGCTTAAATTCTTTCTTGAAGGTGTTGCTGTAACAGCTCAACAAGCTGTAGAAACCAGTAAAAGAATAATCAAACTCAAGGAAGAAGCCAATGAAAAAGTTTCTCGTTTAGGCAGATCCACCCCAAAAGCGGTAAAGATTCTTAATTACTTATATCATACACCCTTGTTGACCGTGGCGGAAGTTGAGAAAATTTGCTCCATAAAAAACCCGAACGCACTTTCTTTGGTGGGCAAGATGACAAAATTGGGAATTTTAGAAGAAATTACGGGTAAAAAAAGAAATCGGGTCTTTGCTTTCCAGCAATACATAGCTTTATTTGATTAAATGGGCTGGGCTAATCTGCTGAATATCCCAATTATTTGTGTTTATAAAGAAGATTCAAAAGTTTCCGGCTCGCTCCGGGCAGTTGCGGATAAATTTATTGGATATAAAAACTGCGATGACCTAATAAATAAGTTAGAGATGTCTCTAAATGAGTATTCACAATACTGTTTGGCGAGCAAAATAACCTCAAAACCAGATACAGGGTTATATCTTGTTCCGCTACTATTTCAAAGAAATATTCATTGCGATTGAATGCGGTAAATGGTATAATAATAGTGAGAATAGGTATTAGAAAGGTGGTGAATAAATCATGGCAAAATATGTAGACGGGTTTGTACTCGTAGTTCCAAAAGACAAAACCGAAGAATACAAGAAAATGGCAGAAGAAGGCCGCGACACGTGGATAAAATATGGCGCGCTTGAATACTATGAATGCCGAGGCGATGACCTCGTTCCACAGGAAATGGGCGGTGAAAAAGCACGTGCATTTCCTGAAATGGCTGGAGCAACAAGCGGGGATACAGTTTGGTTTTCTTTCATAGTCTATAAATCCAAAGAACATCGAGACGAGGTCAATGCTAAAGTGATGGAAGAGATGAGCAAGAAGATGGAAGGGAAGAAAGATATGTCCATGCCTTTTGACATGAAACGAATGGCTTACGGCGGTTTTCAAGTTGAAGTTGAAGGGTAGGGAACTGGCTTAAAATCACGAAGCCGCTCTCAGCAATGAGGGCGGTTTTATTGTGGGTATTGACAAATAAGTATAAAATTTGATAATAAAAAGTTATTTAAAATCCACTCAAATAACTAAATCTAAAGATATTTATTCTCTAAGTAAATCTATTAATTATAAATTTATTTAGGTATAAATACCTAACAACAACACAGGAGAAGGAGGTGCTCATGGCAACATTTGGAACCCACAAAGAGACAGGAGAGAAATACGTCTCATCTACCCATACCCACGTTTGGCGTAAAGCCCAAAAGATCCGAGTTGGAGACCGTGTACATCGTTGGGGCGACGATTTGGAAGTTCTCAAAGTCGTTGAAGTTGGAGATGAGGTTTCAATAACTTTCAGAGAAACTGACGGGTCTCAAAAAAAGTTTAAGCGCAAATCCGAAGATGAGTTGATTATAAAATTGTAATAAGTTCGGGCATGAAGCGAGGCATACCTTCTTAGGCATCCTCGCTTTTTCTATTGACAACATTGTAATACTATTGAATTATTACCCGTTGATAAAAACAGCATCGCTGTTTATATATCTCGCACATTGAGAAAACTTAAGAAGGAGAGCGACATGGAATTACAGGACCTGATCGATCTGCTTGTAGGGAAAGAGGTTTTTATAACCAGCATTTTCTACAACGAAAAGCTGAGAGAAAAACAAGGCGTTTGTTCGGCTGTTCACTCCATCCTCGGACAGGAAAGTCACTTTGATATTGAGTTGGAGGATGGCAGTCATTACGGAATCATCCCCGAAAAAGTCACCACTGACTCGGTCGAAGGCAAACCCGGAACCCATACTATCGGATATCGCAAAATCCAAGTCGCCCGAAACAAAGCCAAAGTCCAGCTGAACGAGAAACCTTTAAAGAAAATCATTCTCACAGAAAGAATGGAGGATTTTCATGCCCGATTGGATGGTAAGAAGGGCATATGGGGAAGCGGTAAATCACCGTACGAGGCGATCGGCAACCTGGTCAAGCGTTGGCCAGAAGAGTTTGGGCTAGAAATCCAGTGCGATTATGAACAAGATTCCAAACTTGACGAAGCGTCATCAGCGAAACCTTTGTCCCGGGAAGATGAAGAGAGCTATGAGATTGCTGACTCCAGACACTTCACCGACGACGAAGAATACGAGATTGCTCGTCCGGTGGGGCTGGACACAAGATGCCTGGAAGGGCTAAGCTCTAACCGGAAATATCCCGAATGAAACCAGGACAGGCTCAAACACCAAAGGCTAACGACCCGCCTACAAGAGGTCGTTTTTTATTGACCAAACCTAAATTTGGGTAAATCCTACCCAGAAACCTTTTTTAAGGTTGGATCCGACAAAAGAAGGAGGATGGAATATGAAGTTGAAAAAATGGCCCGCCACAGAACAGGAATATTGGGAAACAATTGAAAGCCTTGGTGAAATTATTTGGCGCATGGATCATGATTTGGCTGACGGTCGGATTCGAGATCCTGAAGGCAGAGTGGCCCAAAACATTGATGACAGCCAAAAACTGCTGGAAAAATTGGTTGCAGAATTGGAAGAGAAATTTGGCATCATTTCGACCAACCATCCGGCAAAAACCGACGGAGAGTATCCCGATCCCCCAAAAGGTCAACGCTGGTATTGGGTATGGTACGGGGAAATGAAGGATAGCCTGCTCCAAAAGGAGTATGAAGAAATCATTTGTTCGGCCTGTCCTTTGAGCGAAGGGGTTCATGTTTTCTCGTATCGCATACCCTGCAGCATTTTCCCCGGTATTTTGAATCGGCTTCGAGCTTCGTTCCTGTGCGAAATGCTGTGTCCAGAACTGGGGTGGATGCGAGAATCACTGCTTGCAGAGATGAAAAAAACTGGAGGCGAAGAAGGGCTCCAGCGTTTTCTGGAAAAAGAAAAGCAGTTAAAACCTTAGGATTCGAGTTCGGATTCGTCAGATCACATAACCGCCAATCTTCAATGGAAGTGAGGCGGTTTTTTCTTTTCAGAAAACCCTTCGCGCCCGTCCGTCCTTGGAGGGAAGAGCGGGGTTGACCAAACCTAATTTCGGAGTAACTCTATCAAGAAACCTTTAGGTTCGCACATAAACAGTTACAAAGGGAGGTACAATGAAAAGA
>Ga0074195_1001585_pt1 | contig 30811 bp, 29 predicted proteins | sample EPASupsiteHSE623_FD_64525 | JGI IMG/M metagenome (GOLD analysis project Ga0074195, IMG submission 64525) | Bioremediated contaminated groundwater from EPA Superfund site, New Mexico - Sample HSE6-23 | ecosystem: Environmental > Aquatic > Deep subsurface > Groundwater > Contaminated ... | reverse complement strand
AAGAATACCGAGAAATGGAACGACTGGAAAGAATGGTGCCTTGAAAGGACGTTCCAGATTTGGCTGTTTGTATCTGAGAACAAGTACCCCGCCACTTATAATTACAAAAGCCAGAAGTGTTCCTATGGAGACCAGTTCTCCCAACAAGCCAATCGGGAAAAGTCCTGCAATTACACCGGCAAGAACTCCTGTCAATATTGTTGTGATGTATGGTGTTCTGAATTTAGGATGAACCTTGCCAAACACAGAAGGTAAAAGGCCATCTTTAGACATTGAATAAAAAATCCTTGGCTGACCCATGAGCAAAATCAGTATAACTGAAGAGAGTCCTGCGATAGCTCCGATTTTTATCGGGTACCTCAGCCATACGAGCCCCTCCCCTGCTGTGTTCACGGCAAGAGCGACAGGTGCAGGGTCATTCAGATTTGGGTAAGGTACTATTCCCGTCATAACCAAACCGACCAGGATATAAAGGACAGTACACACAGCCAATGATCCCAGTATGCCCCAAGGCATGTCTTTTTGAGGATTCTTAGCCTCCTGAGCTGTTGTAGAAATGGCATCAAATCCAATGTAGGCGAAGAAAATCACACCTGCGGCCCTCATTATTCCGCTCCATCCGAATTGTCCGAACACTCCAGTGTTTTGTGGAATGAACGGGGTCCAGTTATCTGTATTTATAAAACTTGCACCAAAACCAATAAATAACAGAATAATTGCAACCTTGACCACTACAATTATGTTGTTGAAGTTGGCAGACTCCTTTATTCCGATAACAAGCAGTGTCGTTATTATACCGACAATGAATACAGCCGGAAAGTTTATTACTGCACCTGTTGTGCTCCATGCACCGGTAGCTGTGTCAAAAATAAGAGGCGAGCTGGCAATTGAAGTCGGAAGTGATATTCCAAAATCGTTCAGGAAGCTTACCACATATCCCGACCATCCGACTGCAACAGTTGCTGCTCCAAACAGATATTCAAGTATGAGATCCCATCCTATTATCCATGCAATAAACTCACCAAGTGTAGAGTAGGCATAGGTATATGCGCTTCCGGCAATAGGAATCATCGATGCAAATTCGGCATAACATAACCCGGCAAATCCACAGGCGATGGCAGCAATAATAAATGAAATCACTATTGACGGACCTGCGTATGTGGCAGCTGTCTGGCCTGTAAGGACAAATATTCCTGCCCCTATTATACCTCCAACACCTAATGCGACAAGATTTAATCTGCTAAGTGTCCTCTTTAAACCGTTTTTTTCGTCAGAAGCTTCGCTCTGCAGCTCTACAATAGATTTCTTTGCCCAGATGTTTGCCATAGGTTTATTTTGTAGTTCATATTCATACAGTCAATGGATCGTTATTTAGTAAAGCAAATCTAATCTCGTCATAAAACTCTCCTTTTTTAAAGATTGATTTTTTAAAAACGGCTTCCTTTACAAATCCGCATTTTTCTAGAACTCTTTGTGATGGTTTATTATATTCGAAAATCCCTGTATAGATCCTGACTATATCGAATTTTTCAAATCCATATTTTGTTATTAATCTAACCGCCTTACTGGCAATTCCTTTATTCCAAAAAGGCTCTCCAATAAAATAGCCAATCTCAGCACTTTTTCTATACACATCACTCCCCAGTGACAAACCAATGTTCCCCACATAATTACCCTTATATTCTATTGCAAATAACGTTTTGGGATCTTGTTTATCAACCATTTCAATAAATCTCTTTGCATCCTCAAATGTATACGGACTAGGGAACGCATCTCTCAGATTAATGCTTACTTTTTCATTATTAGCATATTCTGCGAGCTTTGGAATATCCGCTTCGGTCAATTCCCGCAGTACAACATCATTATCTATTAAAGCTATCATAAAGACAATCCGTTAATTCTTGTTTATTTTAACCAATTTCATCTCATCTGTAACTTGAGATTGAATGCAAAAAATTTTTATAAATATACAAAACAATTACAAAAATCACATATAGACTATATTGGCAGGATTATTTTCGGTTTGCCTTTCTTTTTTGCCGGAAACTGCTTTTCAAAAATCTCAAGTTTGGTTTCGGTGGTGAGAAAGGCCTCATCTTCGAAGAATCTTCCTGTTATGCCGGTTAAAGAACCTGGCTGCAGTTCAAGAGCCATGAAAGGATCAAAGTTCTGGTTGTCACGGGTGGCTATGGTGTACCTCTGAGCGTTTTCAAATCCGAAGCGGCTGTAGTAAGCAGGGTCCCCAAAAAGAATCATCGCTTTAAATCCCATAATTGTGGCGACACCTATGGAATGTCTCATAAGCTGCGATCCTATCCCCTTGCCCTGCAAGCCCGGGGTTACCGATATTGGACCGACGCAAAGAACTTCGTGATCGGCCCCCTTACAATCAGAAACCTTTGCTATGGTAGAGATCACATGCCCCACTATCTCTCCGTCTGACAATGCCGCAATGTCTAGTCTTGGCACATAACATGCTGATTGTCTGAGTTGATGTAGTACCAGATGCTCGTCACAACCGGGTTTGTATAGGTTCCAGAATGCCTCGCGTGTGAGGCATTCTGTTTGAAAAAATTCGTTTCTGTCTGTGCTTTTTATAATTAAATTCATGATTTCTAGTTTTAATGTTAGTTGAGTTTTTTTGCAATAAAGAACATATAGCCATAGTACTCACTGTATTTTTCGTACATGGCTATCTCCTCCCTCTGGCGTTCCACGAACTCGACCACCGCTTTGCTCTGTCCCTGCTCTTTCAGGAATCCTTCAAACAGTTCGGCCATTGGGCGATAGTAGTTTTCTGTCCAACAGTTATCGGGAAGAAAAAAAGAGGCAACAGGCAGATATCCTGCCTCCTCTATCTGCCTTATTTTATACGATGGGGTGTTGATCTCAGGAACATTGTCGCACATATACCTCTCGATTTCGGCTGGTCTTTTGTCGCTCAGCCAAACCATGTCGGATACAGCAACATACCCCCCTTTTTTTAGATACTCGGTCCATAGGTTGAGCCCCCTTTCAAAGCCGATGTGGTAGATAGCCCCTTCTGCCCAAATCACATCAAATCCGTTCCCGTCAAAAGGGATACGGTCCATAGAAGCGACAACCCCGGTTATCCTCTTATGCAGTCCCAGTTTGCGAACCCTGTGCTGCAGAACGTCTATCATCCCGGGAAATATATCAAAAGCAGTTATGTGAGCCGATGTGTTATGTGCCAGGCTTATCGTTTGTCCGCCTGTACCGCATCCCATATCGGCAATCCTCAATCCACCAACAGAGCCGGTTAAATCAATAAAGTTTAAAGCCTTAAGAGTAATCTCCTCACTGCCTGGCCCCTGTCTATCCATCTGGCTAAAAAAGTCAATTACAACAGAGAGGTCCAGATTTTCAATTAGTATAGATTTATCATTACACATACTCTCAAGGTCGTGTTGTGGAATTTTTTTAGAATCTTCCATTAAAGTAATATTTTGTTTGTTTGTTTAAAAAATTGGAAATAAAATAACGACCCGGAAGATATCCGGGAACATTTTTAATAGTCGGAAAAGAAACCGACTACCGTTTAGACACGCTCCGAAAATGAGTTAGATAATACTTGCATAAGTCATTTAAACCGCCACAAATGTAGAAATAAAAGTTAAAAGTATCAAGGTCACCAATTTTGATTAAATCATTTTTCTAAGATATTTTCCGGTGATAGAATGATTACAATTTATAATATCTTCCGGTAATCCCTGAAATATCAGTTCTCCTCCCTTTTTACCTCCTTCTGGACCCATGTCTATTATCCAATCAGCATATTTAATAATATCAAGGTTGTGTTCAATTATAATAACCGTATTGTTGTTAGCAACCAGAGATTTTATGATTTTGTAAAAATTATCAATGTCCGACATGTGAAGCCCCGTTGTGGGTTCATCCATAATGTAAATATTGCTTTCTTTATTTAGTTCTGTAGCAATTTTCAGCCGTTGAGATTCGCCACCCGATAAGGTGCTAAGCGATTGTCCCAATTTTAAGTAACCCAATCCAACTTCTTGTAAAAGCTGCAAATGTTTATTTATTCTGGATGAATTGAAAAACTCGTATGCCTGATTAACTGTCATATCCAGTACTTCTGCTATGTTTTTGTTTTGAAATTTTAATTCGAGGACATCAGAATGGTAGCGTTTCCCCTCACACTCATCACAAATAGTCTTAACTGAATCCAAAAAATGAAGTTCAAACGTCAACACACCCTGTCCGTTGCATTTTGGACAAGCTCCTTTGGAGTTGAAACTGAATAATGAGGCATCTGTATTTGTTGCTGAAGCATATTCTTTTCGTATTAAATCAAAAACCCCAATAAACGTCGCGGAATTTGCTCTTGATGATCTCCCTATTGGTGATTGGTCGATAATGATAGCTTCGGGATGTTGTTTAGCAAAACATTCGTGTATAAGGCTGCTTTTCCCACTTCCGGCTACACCTGTGACACATGTCAACACCCCTTTTGGAATTTTTGCCGATACATTTTTAAGGTTATTTGCTGTAGCATTTTTGATTTCAAAAAATGAAGCCGTAGATTTTCTACTATAAGTTGGTTTTTCTTTATTAAGCAGATATTCTCCTGTAAGACTTTTGGTAGTTGCCAGTCCGACAGGTTCTCCGTTGTATACAACATTCCCGCCAAATTTTCCTGCATGTGGTCCCATGTCCACAATCCATTCAGCAGCACGGATAATATCCGGATCGTGTTCTACCACAAATACCGAATTACCCTTTTCCTTTAATCGAAACAGAATGTTTAGAAGATTTTCGGTATCACGAGGATGCAATCCAATAGAAGGTTCGTCAAGCACATAAAGCATATCAACCAAATTACAGTCCATTTGCTTCGACATTTTTACCCTTTGAGCTTCACCCCCGGAAAGAGTTCCAACAGCACGTTCAAGGGACAAATAGCCTACTCCTATTTCAATAAGCTGTTGAAGCAAGAACTGTGCTTTTCGTAAAATAGGTCTCGATATTTCATCATTTATATTTAGCAGAAAAGAATACACATCTATCAGCTCCAGACTACAAATCTCGGCAATTGTCAGCCCCTTTATTTTAACACTTCTTGCCCTTTCATTTAAACGCGTGCCACCACAGTATTCACATGGTTTGTAATTAAAATATTTTGTGTATGCGTTTTTTTCTTCTTCTTCTGTTTCATCATCGGCTCTTGTAGTTACTGCCTTTTCAAGTTTGCGGGCTATCCCTTCAAAGTTTCGATTGTACGTTAATTTCTCTTTCGCATTCTTAATTAAAAAAGGTTCCGAATACAGTAATAAATTCAATTCGTTTTCAGAAAAGTCTTTCAAAGGTTTTTCAGAATTCACAACATCTAAACTTACTAGTTCTTTCCATAAAAAACCCCCGGATTTATAGTGTGGGTGAGTTATTGCCCCCTCTTTAATTGATTTTTCCTTATCGAGAAAAAGGTCAATATTAATTTTGATCTGCTTTCCCAATCCGTTGCAATGCGGGCACATACCCTCGGGATGGTTAAAGGAGAAATAAAACGAAGGACCAATAAATGGTTTCCCAATGCGTGAATATAGCAATCGCAAATAGGTGTTTATTTCGGTAGCCGTACCAACTGTGCTTCGCAAATTGTTCCCCATTCGTTTTTGGTCAATAACAATTGCAGTTGACAAATTGAGTATATCATCCACATCAGGACGAGACAATTTTGGCATTCGGGTACGAGCAAAGGTAGAAAAGGTCTCGATTAACTGTCTTTGTGCTTCGGTATAAATTGTGTCGAAAAGTAATGATGACTTGCCAGAACCTGAAACACCTGTAAACACTACAAACTTATGTTTTGGTATTTCAATATCAATGTGGTTAAGATTATTAGTATGGGCGTTCTTAACTATAATTTTATCTCTATTCATAAATTATATTTTGATTTTATTTGCACTTGATAAAGCAAAAATAACTGAGAAAATAGATGTTAATGCAAATATAATTAAACCTATATAGAAAAAACTCGCAGATGAAGTCCCTGCCAGTAAATATCTGTTTCCTTCGAGAATATACGTTACTGGATTACCCCATGATACGTCTAATAGCCAATCGGCAGTTATCAATTCTCTCGGTAAAAACGTCGTACTCAGAAATAGCAATGGAAAAACAGCATTAGTTACTATAGCTGCACTTTGATGCTGCCCTGTACGTAGCATAATGCCGGCAGAAAAGCCGCATAAGGTGAGCGACCACAAAAAAGATAAAATTAAAATACCAAGAACAGATAATAATCCAAATTGAAAAGTAACTCCAGATATTGCACCGATAATGATTAGCAGAATGGTGAAAAACAAGGAAGAAATCGTATCTGCGAGCATTGGAGCAACAACTAAAATCCACCGAGGTGCAGGACTTAGATAAAGCCTCCTGAAATAACCCGATTGCATATCGGTGTTAAGTGTTTGTCCTGCACCTGCCGAAGAGCCCATTGCCAATGAAATGATTGTTATGGGAAAGACAAATGATAAATAGCCTCCGGAGCCAAATGCGTCCATAGAACCGACACCACCAATTCCGGCATTATATACCAATAAGAAAAACAAACTCATTCCAAAACCCATTATCGGGGCGGAAGGTTGTTTTATTAATTTAATTATTCCTCTTTCAATCAATAAAATATTTGCTGTATTCATATCATTTTCCCTTAGTTATTTTTTGAAGATTCCTGATTCGTTAGTGTTTTTATATATTTCAGATAACTGTCATCAAGAGACATACTACTATCGGGATTAACCATTTTCTTAAAGTCAATGATAGTCCCTGAATATCGTATTTCGCCCGCTACCAGGAGAGCCATTTCAGTAGCATGTTTATCAGCTTCATCGAGGTATTGTGTAGTAAGAAAAATAGTTACACTCTCCGACTTATTCATTTGGGTAATTATTTCCCAAAAATTTGCTCTTGCTACCGGATCCATTCCAACTGTTGGTTCATCCAGAAAAAGTATTTGAGGGTGATGCACAAGTGCTAATGCACAATGCAATCTGCGTTTATTGCCACCTGAAAGTGCACTTGCTTTCTTGTTTCTCTCAGTGTCAAGTTGAAACATTTCAATTAATTCATTCACCCGTTTGATTGATTCTGGTTTTGTCAAGCCAAATAACCTGCCTTGAAAAGCGAGTAAATTTTCAACTTTTTCAGTAGGGTCAATTTCATTGTCCTGCGAAGCAACTCCTATAATTTTCTGAATCTTTGATAGATTTGTTTCAGGATTTATACCTGCAATAGTAAAGTTCCCTGAATCTTTGTTAATCAACGTAGTCATTACTTTGACCAAGGTAGATTTTCCAGCTCCGTTTGGTCCAAGTAATGTAAAAAAATGCCCTTTCTGAATTTCGAGGCATATCCCTTTTAGGGCTTGTGTTCCATTAGGATAACGTTTAAAAAGTCCCTTAATTTGAATTTCTGCATTCATATACACTCCTTTAAATTATTTGGCAAAACTAATTTTAAAAGAGATGCTAAAATTGTAAAAAACAGACAAAATTTTTAACTCATAAATTAACAGGAATCGGCATTTATGTTGTAGTCAGGATATTTGGCAATAAATTCCTTAGGCGTAAATCCTGAGTAAGTTTTAAAATCCTTGATAAAGTGTGATTGGTCGAAATAACCATTTCTATAAGCATACTCGGTTAAGTTTATCTCCTTATTGATACTGAAATCTAATAATGTTTCCTGAAAGCGTATTAGTTTAATGTATTGTTTAGGCGTTTTCCCAAGATTACCGGAAAATTTCCTTTCAAGGCTTTTTGATGTTATTGAAAGTCTGCTTGATAAGTTAACTGCTGTAATTTGACCTTTATAATGTTTAATTATTTCAACGCCCTTTAGTATTAATAAATTATCGCATGAAAGTATGGGTGAATACTTTTTTAGCAAAAAATCTTCAATAACAGAAACTTTCTCTTTAACTGTTTTTTTTATATAAAGTGTTTCTTCAACTTGTTTTATTTCTCTATTGAAAATATCAGATAAATCAATGCTTTGATTTTCTATCTCTGAAAGTGGGAAGTTGAAAAAATGACACGCTCCCACAGGATGGAACATGACAAATATTACTCCAGCTTCTCCGAATGTGGAAACATCAGAATAAGAACTACTCAACCCACTAATGATTGACCTCGGTTGTTTTGTGATTATATCATTAGGTTGATATACAACAAATGGATTTTTATAGTGAAACATAAGTTGAATATTTTCAGTTGGGATAACCCTTTCAACAACATTTTCTTCATGAATACCGGACTCCATAAAGCAATAATACTTTATGTAGTTTTTCAAGAGTCCTGTAGGTTGTACTATCTGAAAATTCATACTATTTCTTTAAAATTTGTGAACCATACTATTTTTCATCTAGTCATAAAAGTATTAATCATTCCGGAAGCATTTTTATTTTGCGGGAATATTTCCAGTGCTTTTCGGTATTGTGTTAGCGCATTTAATTTATCACCCATCCCCAAATAACTCTCTCCAATCAGTTCATAACCATATGAAATATCTTCCGGTCTCCCTTTCAAATTAACGGCAATCCGGAATACCTTTATGGCATCGTCATATTTTTTTCGTCTTTGTAGATATTTTCCCGTACTAATCATATCTCCTATTTCAAAACTAAAGTCATACGTATCCTGATAGCCCGTTTTAAGTGCCATATAGTATTTGAGGCCCTCATCCACACTCTCCAGCATCTTATCGCGGATAGTCAGATAAAGTGATTTCTTTGGTATGTCAAAGGCGCTGTGATGCAAAATATTAAGTATACAAGTTTTTATGGGCCACACTTTCATTTGCTGGTTGTTGGTCATCATCACAATAGTGATTTTCTCTTGCAGATTACTGTAAAATGCAGCTTCGTAGTTACTGTTAGAGCCCTGATGCTGGTGCCAGATCAAATTATCCCCATCGTAGCCGGTTGTACCCAGGCTACTCTCTCCTCCCGGAAAATTTTCTGCCAGAATTTTAAGAGATCCAGCACTTAATATCTGGTTACAATGTAATGCCTGGATCCAATTATAAAGATCCTTAACCGGCAAACGAACCCAGCCTGTTGTACCCTGATTATAGGGAGTATTGTTGCCTGCTTCGTCGAACGCCCTGGACATTCCCGGAGCATCAACCGGATAATCAATAACCGACCCATTCATCCCTGCCGGCAGAAATATGTTTTTCCTAATGAAGTCGGCGTAACTCATCCCACTCACCTTTTCAATGATTCTGCGCTGTAGATAAACATTAATGTGATTATAAATATAAGTCGTTCCTGGTTTGGAAGTCAATGTTTTAAGTCTGGTAAGGCTGTGATAGATAAGTGAGTCGCTATTATCTGCCGCAGGACCAAGCACAGGTATGCCGCTTGTATAGTTAATCAGATTTCTGATCTTCACCATTTTTGCCCACTCCGGATATTCAGGGAAGTATTTAGCCAGATTATCATCCAGAGACAGCATCCCCCTTTCATTTAACAACAAAATCGCAGCTCCGTTAAACTCCTTGCTGATAGAACCAATGTCAAATTTTAACTCAATGTTTAATGGCACCGTCTTACTTCCATCTGCAAAACCAAATGATTTTTCATAAATAATCTGCCCTTTCCATTCAACAAGAATGTTTCCGTTAAAAATTCCTCTTTTATAAGCGGTTTGCATAACAGAATCAATCTGCCTGATCTCCTGCTGTTGAGCCAAACCTGTAACAGAAAAAACAACGCAAATGATTATGCCAATTATGTGTTTCATATTAAATATTAAAATTACAAAAAAGTATTTTTATTAATTCATAATTTGTACTTCTACCCCCAGCTGATTCTTTTTGTAGAATTCCCTTTTTTATTAAATCCTGAATATCTCTTAAAGCAGTATCAGAAGAGCATTTTGCTATTTTCGCCCACTTCGACGAACTAAGTTTTCCTGTAAAACCATCGAAAAGTTTATTGATAATCAATCTTTGGCGACTATTCAAATCAGTTTCCTTGTGTCTATCCCAAAAATGGGCTTTATAAAGCACCTTTTCAATTGTCTCTCCCGTTGAATCTATCGCTTTGTACAAACAATTTAAAAACCATATCAACCATTCTGTTATATCTCCATTGCTATATTGGACCTTTTGTAAAATTTCATAATAAACTTTTCGTTCAACTAAAATTTGACTTGAAAGACTATAAAACCGTTGGCAATTATTATCTGACCTGGCAAGTAATAAATCTGAAAGTGCTCTGGCTATGCGACCATTTCCATCATCAAAGGGGTGAATAATTATAAACCAGAAATGAGCAATTGCCGACTTAAGCACAAGATCAATTTTTGTATCATTATTAAACCAATGTAACAAAACATCCATCTCCTTTTTTACTTGACTTGGAGAAGGAGCCTGATAATGAATTTTTTCTTTTCCCATGGGCCCCGAAACAACCTGCATTTCACCATTCCTATAACAACCAGTATCGATTTTATGCAGTCCACTTCTACCCGTTGGAAATAATGCTGCATGCCAACCAAACAGACGTTCTTCATCCAGGATATTATTGTAATTCTGCGTTGCATCAAGCATCATTTCTACCACTCCGTCAACATTTCTGTTGGAATATATCATACCTGCATATTCAATTCCCAACTTCCTGGCAATTGAAGATCGTACTTGTTCATAGTTAAGAATTTCGCCTTCAATTTCAGAAGATTTTAGCACATCTAGTGTTAAAGTCGATAGCATAGTATCCTCTCGTTCAGAAAATCCCAAAGCACTCATTTGGCCTGTAAGTTTTCCTTGAATATGTCTGACCTTTCCCAATATCACTTGAATTTCTTGTTCATTCCATGTAAAATGAGGCCAGTTTTCAGATTGATAGATATATTTTACCATTAGAATATTTTTACATTGCGGTAAATATACGAATTATTCACCGCATATATAATGCGAATATGACAACTATTCGCCGCATCATCAAATTTGCGCCATTATCATTTCTTTTTTTATTGCGTCAACAATGTAATGCTGGTTAAATCAGCCTTACCGTTTTTCAGGAACGCATATGTAATTTTATCAACCTGACAGTCGATAAATCTGACCCCTTTCAAGCTATTGTTGTTTTTAAAGAAGTTATTAATGAGCGTCGAATTCCGGAATGTCACTTTTTTAAATGCGCAGTTTTCAAAGGAGCAATCCTCAATTGCACCATCAAAAACTATATCGACAATTTGCATTGCATTAAAAGATGTGCGGTTCCAGACAGCGTTAGCAATTGGGCTGCTCTGGAAGCCTCCGGATTTAAACGCCGCTCCTGTAAAATCGGCACCGGAAAAATCGCATCCCATGATATTGCTCCCGGAAAATTCAGTTTCTTTAAGGGAACAGTCCTTAAATAGATTGTTGGCTAAGTTGGAATTCTTAATGTGACTGCTGCTGATGTCGGAACCTGTGAAGTCACATCTATCAACATTATTGTTTTTTAGCAGAAGACCCGACATATCTGACCCGATAAACAAGCAGCGCTGCATGTTGGAGGAGCTGAATTTTTCATGCATATTCTTCAACCCTGAAAAATCTGCATCCGCCCAGTTTCCGCGCGACATATCCCAATCAGGTTTTTTCTTCTGTTTATCGGAAGGCTGCTCCATGACATTCGACGAAGTCTTCACAGATTGGATGTTTTCTGAAAAATAGTTAAGGTCTACATCTAGAATCTCTGCGAGACGGTTTAAAGTAATAATATCCGGCATTGATTCTCCGCGCTCCCACTTTCCAACTGCCTGAGGAGAGATGAATAGTCGCTCAGCAAGCTGAGCCTGAGAAATATTTATTTTCTTTCTTGCTTCGGTAATCTTATTACCAATCTTTTTAGTGTTTAACATAAGGCTATTTGTTTAATTTTTTTGATACTGCAAAGTTATTCGTGCTCATTTCCATAATCAAAAAAAATCAAATACTTATAGTTGTTATTGCGCTATTTTTGGTTGTTATTCAACAACTATCGGTAGTTTATGATAACTTAATCTTTCTTTTCCCTCCGGTTTGCAGCTCGTTTATAATGTCTAGTTTCTGAATCTTTGAATTATCAAGTTTGTAAATCAAAACCAATTTCATTTCAGTTAAATCTATAAATGTGGAGTATAGTGTCCCTCCTGTTCTGCCTGTCAAATTTTTTTGTGGTGGTTGAACTGCTTTAGCTATAACATCAGCAACAGCTTTTAAGTCGATGGTATTATCTTTTTTTTCATCTAATTCATCTAACCCTTTCTGAATTGCGTTATACCTCCAACAAGTAATCTCGGATTTGCCAATCTTTGAGAGATTAAAATTTGTCGCTACCAGTCTATTGTTTTTAATTTCAACAATCTGTTTAATACCGTTAACCCATTCCACTACTATAGCTTTGCCACTTTTGTCGCCAAAGAAGACATGGGCATATTTTAAAGCGATCCTTTTTTCCTCCAGATATCGGACAGCTTCATCAACTGTGGAGCACTTCGATAAAATCTCATCTGTAAGATTGCCTTTTTGGGGGTCTTTATATCCCAGAGGAATTTTTTCTTCCGAGGTTACCGCACCATCCAAAACTAATCCCTTCTCATTAACACCGCCCTGTCCATGGTTTTCCCAACCATACCAAATTCTTCCTAATTTACTTTTTGAACTTGGGATAATATGTAGGTAAGGTTCTGTGTCGTACCAATAATCTTCATTATTTACAAAATAGATTTTACCGGTTTTGCTGTCTTTGTAGTAAAAAATAGAACAGGCCAATGTTTTTACAGAAAATATACTGATGACTAATAAAAGTGATATAATTTTAATGTTTTTCATTTCTTTAATTATTTATCTCTAGTCGGCTCATTCTCTGCTTTATAATTGAATGATTAGCAATGGTTTTTACTTCAAAACTGCACTATTTCAAGAGGAATAATCTTCATAAGACAGATGTCATCTCCCATTTTAACACTTTTCAGCAATTCTACATCCACTTTGCAACCAAATGCCTTTTCAAAAATAACTTTACTATAACCTGTCGTGCATTGGCACCAGGTATTTGTTTCCAGCTTATCTACTTCTGCAAGCATTGGACACGGACAATAAGGAAATTGCAAATAAAGATCTCCATTAATAAAAGATAGTCCGGCGGCCTGTGCCTTTTCTTGACTGGCAAATTCTTCCAAACTGGAGGACGATTCGAGAAGTTCTTTTAATAAAGCAAATTTTTCGTCCATACCATAACCACATTGACAATTCGCCCTTATTTTTGTTATTGTTGATTTATCGAAGTTTTCTTCCAACCTTTTCATGGTGTTTTTCACCCATGTTGGATTATTTTCTTCATTTCTGTTTACTATTTTCTGAGCTGTTGCATCGTTACTCTCTGCTTTTACAGCGTTATAAATAACTTGTTCCTGAATTTTTCTGATATCAAACATTGTCTGTGTTAATTAATCGTGTTATTATAGTTGCTTTAAAATCATAATCTCCAATATCATATTTTTCAATCTTAAATTGTCTACAATCTAAATATTGTTCAATAAATGGCAAATCGGGCGCATAGTGAAATCTGCCTCCTATTTTTAGTGATTTTAGTATATCCATATATTTTTTACAATATTCAATATAATTTCCATCCTCTCTTAAATTATGATGCTTAAAATGATTTGAAAAACCAAGATTACTAATTATTGTTCCCCATTTTTCTATTCCGTAATTGTACTCCAACCAATCAGAACAGATCAGATTATTGTCAGTGAATGAAAATCTGTCTATCCCAAATGTTTCAATGCCATGTTTACATAGAAAATTTACCAGATTCCCCTGTTTTCCACATCCAATATCTAAAACTGGCTCCATTATTGCCTTTGTATCAATTTTAAGAATATCAACCTGTAAATCTGCCTGATATTCAGAACACGCAACAGGTCTGAAATTTGTCTCATCGTTAGAATATAACTTCTCGGCAAATGGATTGGTTTTTCTTAACCATAACAACAAATTTTGATAATGATTTTTTGAAATCGTTTCTATTGAATAACCATTTTCTTTAATGCTGGAGAATAAAACATTGTAAATATGTCGCAAGTCATTTTTAGCCTGACTATTGAATGTATAATATTGATTAATCCTGCAGAATTCCTCAAGTGCCTTATCTGTAGCGTAATCTATAAGTATCATCTCAGAATCATTGCTTAATTCATTAATTTCAGAGATTGCTTTTATTGTTTCATTTACAAACTTTAAAGTAGTGCCATTATCAGCAAGAAATATATTCTTTCCTTGATTAAATTCAATTTGTTTATCGATATTTTTAATGTATTTTTCCATTTATGCCAATGAAGTTAAATATGGGGGTATATTCAAAAGCGAACTCAGAATATCCTTCTTTTTTTGAACCAGATATAGATTATTAAACTAATAATCAGCATCATAATCCATACAAATAAATAGCCGTATTTCCAGCCAAGTTCAGGCATGAAATCAAAATTCATTCCATAAACGCCAACCAAAAATGTTAAGGGTAAGAAAAATACAGAAAAAATAGTTAGTAATTTCATAACATCGTTACTCTTTTTTGCAGTAACGGACAAATATGTATGCATCAAATTATTAGCATCCTCAGCAACTTCATCATATATTAGTATGAGACTTAATATTTTATCTTTTACGTCCTGCAATGCTGTTTTTGAATCATCGCCAACAACTATTTTATTTACAACATCTTGCGTAATCATTAATAGTTTTTTGCATATTCGTGTTTGAGATTTTTGAAAATATAGGTCTTCCAAAGAAATTTTTGTATAATCCTTTAGAAAAATGACTTTCTCAACATCATCTATTTTATTGCTATGCCACATTGATGGTTGTATATATGTTTCTAACATTTGGCTTATAATAAATATAAGTAACTGATATGTATTATTGAATTTTTGATCAATATTTTCAAGAAAATCAAAATTTGCTCTATGTATGGTAATTATTTTTTTGTCGTTATAGAAAAAAGCTATTTTATTAGATAGTTCTTTAACCGTGGAATGTTTATTATTGTTCCCGCCAACATAGGCTCTTAGTATAGCAAAATTATATTCCGGAAGTTTCTCAAATTTAGGCAAATGGCCGTGTTCCATGCTGTCTAATATTTGAAAGTAATCCAGTTTATATTCATCTGCTACTTTCTCGAGTTGATCCTTTTGAGGTTTAACAATGTCAATCCATTTAAAATTATCATATGTTGTTTCTTTAATATTCTCCATAAAATATGCATTTTAATTCATAATAACCGTGTACTGTGTGTAGTTAACTTTTTAATCATTCCCTTGAAAATTAATCCGTGGAAAGGGAAAACACAAAACCAATATAACCTTCCAATTAATCCCAATGGTCTGAAAGTGGCAGTTTGTATCAATTTGTTTTCAACAATTTTAAATTCAAGCCATGCATCACCAGGTAATTTCATTTCAGCAAACAGGAGTAACCGGCCATCCTCCTTATCGGCATATAATACTCTCCAAAAATCTAATGCATCTCCAGCGTTTAAAGTATCTTCAGAAGTACGGCCTCTTCGCAAACCCACACCACCTGCCAATTTATCCAGAAAACCTCTTATTTCCCAAAGCCAGTTTCCGTAATACCAACCATTCTCGCCTCCAATGCTCCAGATTTTATTTATGCAATCTTCTCTGTTAACGAAGGTTTTTTCTCTGACGTCTTTATAACAACCAAATGTAGGCACTTGAATAAACTCAGAAATATCAGAATTAAAATCACTGCTTATGAAAGCATCTTTCCAACTGGAAATCACTTCGTTATTTTCAATTTTGCTAAATGCTCCCTTTAAAGCTTCCCGGTAATTCATGGGTTGTATTCCCAATATTTCATTAATATCGTGGTTGCGGCAAATCACCTCTATTTTCATGCTGTTGACCAGTGCAACAGCAAGTTTGTACGATGTTGATGTTACAAAATAGAGCCAGTATGACGAAAGTTTGGGCGTCATTACAGGGATAGTTAAAATGAAACGCTTTAAATTTCTCATGCGCCCAAATTCTAAGAGCATCTCCTTATAAGACAATATATCAGGACCGCCTATATCAAAATTTCTATCATAAGTCCCGGGATTCAGCATCGTTTTTGAGAGTATTGATATGACATCTGATATCCCTATTGGCTGACATTTAGTATTTAGCCACTTAGGTGTTATCATAACAGGGAGTTTTTCAACCAGATCGCGCATTATCTCAAACGAGGCACTTCCTGAGCCAATAATAATTCCTGCTCTTAATGTAGTTAAATGGTAATTCCCCTTACTAAGTTCTGTTTCTACATTCTTTCTTGAAGCCAGATGTTTTGATAATACGGATTCATTTACTATCCCGCTTAAATAAACAACATGCTCAACCTTAGTTTTATTCATTGCATTTCTGAAATTCCCGGCAGATTCTTGTTCCAGCAATTGATAGTCAGATGAAGCAGACATGGAATGAACCAAATAAAAAGCTCCATCAATTTCTTGCGGAATATTATCCAGTGTGGATTTATCGAGTAAGTCAACCTGAATGATCTTAATTCTGGACTTCAGGTACTCCGGAGGAGTAAATCTATTTAAGTCTCTTACACAGCAAATTACATCATGACCATTTTCAACTAAAATAGGGAGAAGTCTTTTTCCAATATATCCGGACGAACCCGTTAGTAGTATTTTCATTTCATTAATTTAACCGCTGTTTTAGTATTTGTGTATTATAATCACAGATTTAGTGCTTTTCATGATTATTTATTCTATTAATGTGCGAGGCTATTTATCTCGTAAAACCACCTTCAGAATGAATTATTTGTCCTGTTATCCATTCTGAATCTTCGCTAGCTAAAAAAGCGATTAACCTCGCAGCATCATTCGGCGTTCCAATTCTTCCCATTGGCGATTTTCCGAGAATTATTGCGGTCAATTTTTCGTCCATCCAACCTGTGTCTATCGGACCTGGATTTACTGCATTAATCGTAATCCCTTTTTTCGCAATTTTTTGAGAAATTGTCTTTGTCAGAGTTTCAATTGCACCTTTTGTTACAGCATATGCAATTTCGTTACTCATTTCTCCTAGCGATTGTCCAGAAGTCAAATTAACAATTCTCCCACCTTGCTTTAAATTAAACCTTTTTATAAATTCTATTGTCAGCAAAGTTGTTGCTTTTAGGTTGATTTCATAATGTTTATCCAGCTCGGTTGCTGAAAAATTGTCAATATCAGTTTGTGTGCTGTAAGTCGCATTGTTTACAAGCACAGATGCCTGTCCCAATTTATCCTGAACCTCGTTGAGTAGTAATTCTGCCGAATTTACAAGTGAAAGATCTAATTCTAACTTCTCGCACTTTACACCGAGTTTTACAATTTCGTTTTGAATTATATTTGGTTCGTCAATAGCCACTTTCCAAGGCATTTGATTGTCGTAACTTGTCCAATAGGTAAAGAAAATATCAAAATTACTTTTGGCTAATTCTGTACAAATTGCATAGCCAATTCCTTTCAAGCGGCTAACCCCGGTAACTATGGCTATTTTCCTATTCATTTATGTTTTTTGTATAATAGCCAAATTTACTTAGAATTGATCAAATAAAACGGAATAATTATTAATTCTTTGGGGTCATATTGGCAGGAAAAAGGAAAAAACTGACCCTTTTCCAAATTCGCTAGTTACATCTACGTGCCCATTATGGCCTTCAATAATCTTCTTAACTATAGCAAGACCTAATCCATGACTCGCTTCACCACTCGTTGGTCTAACACTCGTTTGTTTAAATGGATAAAATAATCCGTCAATTTCTTTTTCAGGAATACCCTGTCCATTGTCTATTACCTGAGTGACAATTTGATTTAGTGCTTTGAATACTTTTACGGTTATTGTTGAGTCGGGGTAGGAATACTTTATGGCATTGCCTACAAGATTATTCAATACCTGATCTATTTTTTCTTTATCAATAGAAACAATTATCTCAGACACTCCCAAATCGCTAACAATCTTAATTCCTTTACTCCTTGCCAAAAATTCATTCATTCTAATATTCTGAGTAACAAATGCTTTATAGTCTATTTCATCCTTTTTAAGATCCAGCTTACCCGCTTCAATTTTAGAAATATCCAGAAGATCGTCAAGTAAATTGAGCATTTTAGAACTCATTTTTGTTATCACCTTAGTATAATCCTTATATTCATCGTCTATACTTTCTTCGAGTAGCTCAGAAAAACCTTGAATGATTCCAATCGGATTTCTCAAATCATGGGCAGCTATCCCTAAAAATTCATTTTTTTGTTCATTTAAGGATTTTAATAATTGATTCTGCTCTTCAAGCTCTTTTGTGGTTACACTAATAAAATATAATAGACGTGAAAGGATTCTGGAGTGCTTATTTGTATAGGGATCCAATTTTGGTTTGTAATTCTTGGTTAATTTCGACTCATCATGCTCTATTTCTTTACCATTGGCTCCTTCACGAATACCCACTGCAACCATGGTTGAATTAAGAAGTGAATTCAAAGTGCCATTGGAACAAAACTCACCAAAAGTATAAAAGCCGGCTGTTGGGGCGATGCTGTTAAATGGCAACGTTTCAAGATTAGCATCCTGTTGCAACAGAAACCTCCTACATATACAAGTATATAAAAAAATTGCCTCAGGATTAAAATCCTGCATCTTTTTTTGAATATGCACAGATTCTGCTAAAATCATTTGGGGATTTCCATATCCGATTCTAAATTTCTCACCTACTTGTACGTCACCCACCATCTGGATTGAACCATCTTTCTCATTTACAAAAAAAGGTGTGCGAGCAATTATTTGACCATTCCGATAAATGAGAAATGGAAATTCAAGGCTGTTCTGGAAAAAATTATCGTCGGCCTTTATACCTAAATATTTTTCATAAACCGAAAATGCAGGTTTGCCGTCCAGAGACTTAACCGACATTTCACCAATTTCAGTTATAGTAATCTCTTTGCTAAGCGGTTGCCAGCCAAGATATGTAAATGGCTCAATACATAGGCTCTTTCCAGAAAAAACCACAGATATAACTCCTTGTTCATAACAGTGTGTCCCATCAAAGACCAGCGTTTTTCGCTTATTTGCATAATCTCCTGCTCCTCCTCCAAAAACCGGATAGCTCAAATTACCGGCAGTAATTCTGTTAAATAATTTCCCGGCGTCACTAGTGACTGGCGTTGAAAGCAAAAGCATTCCCTTAACATCTGCATTCAATGTTTCTACATCTTTAACTAATGCTTCTCCTATTGCTTCCTCGCTTCCTAGTTTACACTCATATGAGAAAATATTAAGCAATGAGTTTTCAAAAAACGAGAATATTATCACCGTTGAGTCGGTGAACATTTTGCCATCACATATTTCCCCTACTGAGGAGGCTCCTATAATAACAGATAACGGAAAAACCTTTCTTATCTCATTCCCAATAGACAGATACCATTTACTATCGTTTTTTGCAGAATAGACTTGAACTAGTTGAGATTGAAAGTTAGAAAAGGAATCTATTTCTTTGGACTGTAATATCTTACACAAGTTAGCTATGCTTGATATTTTGTAATTAACTTGTTTCATTTTGAAAATTTTTTAAATTTTCGCCTAAACAATTTTATCCGGAATATGCTTATATAGTAATACTTTAATGTATGTTAGAGTTTATTGACTATTGTTGTGCAATATCAAATTTTTCTTTTTAAAAATTGGTCTATAAATATACCAATAATATATCATACCTAATACAGATAGCGCGCTCATTATAATAAATAAATCAGTAAAAGTGCCCATTTCAAGTATAGAACCAGCTAGCATTATTCCTAATCCAATACCTATATCAAGAGCAATAAAAAATGTAGCTGTAGCTACACCTCGTTGACTCTTTTTTGCCATAAAAATAGTCATTGCCTGATTGACAGGAATATAAATACCAAATCCGATGCCACTAAAAAACGCAAGTATATAAAACATTTTTATAGAGGGTAATATTGCTGTTAATGCAAACAATATAGATAGCAGCAACATAGACAACATGTTCATTGAATCAAAAAACCCCTTATTTAATAATTTTGCAGAAAGTATTCTGGAAATTAATATACCTAGCGCAAAAACGATAAAGAACCAACTGGAATTGTTAATATTCAACGACTTACCGAATAGCGTAATAAAACCAAGAATGACACCGTAAGAGAAAAAAATAAGTAAATATTTGAATGAAAAAGGTAATGCTCTAACAAGCAGAAAATCATTGATATTGTTGGGTTTTCTTATATTATCCGTTTTATGAAAGCTATCTTTTCGAGCCCACAAACTACAAATATAACCGGCAATTGCTATACCTAATGAGGCATAAATTACTATGTCAAAATCATATAGATTAAAAAGGGTTAACCCGGTTACCGGTCCCAATGCCATAGCAATAGTACTTCCTGTGCTGAAATATGCAATTCCCTCGCCTTGTCGCTTAACGGGCATTACATCAATTACAATTGTATTTAATGAAGTTGTGATTAAACCCCAGCATAGCCCCTGAAATAATCGTACCCAAAACAACGCCTCTACAGATGCTGAAATCAGATAGCTTGCAACAGAAAGTACGAAAAAAGCCAGTATAACGGACATGAATTTTTTTCGTGGTAAAATGTCTGTCAAATATCCTGCAAACAGACGGCTGATTAAAGCCGAAATAGAAAAAATCCCCACTACAACGCCTATTATTTTACTGTCTACCTGCATATTTACTGCCATGTGCAGAGGAAGTGCCGCCAGTAACATATAAAAAGAGCAGAAGCTTAAAAAATTGGCAAGTATCAGGGCTATGTAGTCCCTGTTCCATATATTATTTTTCATAATTCTTATTCAAAAAAGGTGAATGCAAATTAAGCAAATCTAATAGCGAATGTCTTGAATAAAAATAGGAAAGAGTTGAATGTTATTTAATTTCTCTTATCTAAAGCTTATATCGCTTTATATATTCTATTGGAGAATATTTAAACTTCTTTTTAAAGCTGCGAGAAAAATGAGGGACGTCGGAAAAACCCAGATAAAAGCTAATCTCTTTAACCGTTTTTTCTTTAGAAACCAATAATTCCCGGGCTTTTAGTATGCGAACGTTTTGATAATAAGCATGGATGGTTTTACCGGATAAGCTTAGAAAATCGTTCTCCAGTTCGGCCCTTGACATTTTAAATTTCGTCGACAAAAAATTAATATCCGGCTTATCAGTAATGTTTTTGTAGATGTAAGATTGCACCTGATATAGTTGTGATAATCGGGTTTTATCTTTGGAATTGTTTTGGACATCAAAAACATTTTTTTCTTGTTGATATAAATGTTCAAAAGCGATATAGATAAGAACTTCGGCTAATTTTTGTTGCAAAGGATATACTATCGGGCTATCAGATAAAAAAGTTTTCATAATATTCATAAGCACCAGACCAACATCCTCAAAAGTATCGAAAAAACGAATATCAATAGTTTCCAGCACCGATAGATAATCTTGCAAACCAAGTTGATGTATTCCTTCTTTACTTAAATATATCGTAACAGAACTATCATACCCCAATATTGATGGATTAAGGATCAGGCGATGTCCTTTGTCCATCATGATAAAGCCTACACTTTCGGAAATATCATATTTTGTGTTTGTCTGGTTAATTATCTCAACATTCCTTTGTGAAAAGGAGATGATATAATCAATATTTTCAGCTTCTGAATAGTCAAAAACCAATTCATTTTTCAAATCTGATTTTGGCTCAATATTATAGATAACAACATTTACACCTTCTGCCAGTTCATGAAAATAAACAGCTCCATCAGAGTTTACGCATTTATGTTTATCTATCGTTTTACCGGAAATAGTTAAAATAAGTTGCTCCCAATATTGCTTTGCCGAGTCTATTTTTTTGTATTTTATTTGTTTTACCATTTTAAATTTTCAAAATTGCGCAGAATATTCCAGGACGGGTCATAATGTCACACAACTATTAGCAGGTATAGCCCGCTTTAATGGGACTTAACGCATATTAGCGACTGCCCAAATTATCCAATAGTCGTTTTAGCTTTTCTGTGTTGTTAAGTATATCTTTCTCAAATAAATAGGACATTTGCTTTGAGTAAGCCAAACGGTATCCTTTTTAAGCTTAACCTGATTTTCCGTATGACCATCAATAGATTTAAATATCTGAATCATGGACTCGCTTATATCGAATGTTTTAGCAAAGATATTCTAAAAATTAATAAACGATATCGGTTCTCTCGGTAAGTTGTTCTTGGATTATTTGTTTGGCATTGCCTATCGGGTTAAAAAGAATAATGAACCAACAGCTATAACTGCCCATAAAATAATTCCAAGTGCAAAACTCCGTGGACCTGATTTTTTTATTTCGCTTACAGTGATATTTGAGCCAATCAGGAACAATGCGATGACCATCCCGCGTTTGCCTAACCAGCTAAAATGTGCGTAAGTTGCCTGAAAGTCGGGAAAAATATTGGCAAATACGATGACAAGCACGAATAACAAAATAAACCAGGGAAATATGATTGATTTTTTTTCATCATTTTTATTCATAAATGCAATAATCAACGATAGCGGAATAATCCACAGGGCACGGATAAGTTTTACCGTTGTGGCAACCTGTAAAGCTTTTTCGCCATAAATTGCCCCTGCACCCACTACCGAGCTGGTATCGTGAATAGCAATAGCAGCCCAGTTTCCAAAAGTTTCCTGACTTAACCCTAACTTATGCCCAATAAAAGGGAACAAAAACAGGGCAACAGCATTCAGCACAAAAACTACGATAAGTGCAAACGAGTTTTGATAGTTTTTACTGTTAAGGATTGGGACAACGGCTGCTATGGCACTTCCTCCGCAAATAGCAGTTCCTGTGGCAATAAGCAATGCAATGTTTTTCTCAACTTTAAAGAGTTTACCAAGCAAAATTCCGAGTAACATTACCGTGGTTACAGAAATAATTGTTTCAATAAAACCGGTTTTTGATGATGAAATTACGGCGTTCAAACTCATTCCAAACCCCATTAAAACGATCGATGCCTGAAGGATTTTTGACGCGTATTTATGGATGTTTTCGTGCCTCAATCCAAGAATCGAAAGCAATAAGCCAATGAATAATGCAATTGCGGGAGACATAAACGGGAAAAAACATACACAAATAATAAATGAATAGAGCCAGTTAAATACCATTACGTTTTTCATACCAATACTTTTTGCTTACAAAAGTACTGGCGATCTATAATCAAAGCAAATACCAAATATTTATAGTCAATAACTATATGTTATAATGTAGTAAGAAATCCTCAAATAACTCAACCTGTTGGCTTTTGTGTCCTTGTTTATAAGCTATGCGGAGTTTTCGTGGAATGGCAAATCCCGTTACGTTAAGTTTGACAAGTGTTTTCAGGTACAGTTCATTTTGAACAGCTTTTATCGATACAATCGCCAGTCCGTCGAATTCTTGCAAAAAATTCTTAATCGACTCGGTACTTCCCAAATGAATGAGTGTATTGAGACTTTCAAAGCTGACATTTTGTTGCGAGAACATCTGCTTTATCACTTCCAATGTTCCCGAACCTTGTTCGCGCAACACTATTGGTAGTTTCAGCAAATCATCTTTGCCAATAGTTTCGCGTTTGGCATAAACACTATTTTTTCCGGTTACAACAATTAGTTCATCATCAAGAAAATCTCTATATCGGATGCCTGATTGCGACGAAAGGTTTTCAACCAATGCAATATCTACCTTATTATCCAACAGCAATTTCTCCATCTCAAACGAGTTGCCGTTCATCAGGTAAATTTGGATTTTTGGGTATCGCTTATGAAACGAAGCAATTACCTTAGGAATAACATATTGCGAAATGGTGGAACTGGCCCCGATTTTAAATTCGCCTGAAATACTGTCGTGCATTTGCCCGATTTCAAAATCGAGATTTCGGTATTGTTGTGCAATTTCTTTAAAAGTATTATACACTTTTTCGCCTGGCTTGGTCAGATATATTTTGTTGCCTTTTCGCTCGAAAAGATTCGTTTTGTAGCGTTCTTCCAACTCTTTAATATGTCGCGTAACAGCTGGTTGACTTATATTAAGGTCATTTGCTGCTTTTGAAAAACTCAGATTTTCTGCAACTGACATAAAAACGGAATCTCTGTAATCCATAATATGTTATTTTATGCGTTCTTCCCTATGATATATACTGCCTCAAATCTCTCAATATTTATTGTTTTATTATCCAGTCGTATACGGGGTCATGACCTCTTTTAAAGTCATTAAACCTAACATCAATTATGTAATCCGGAGTTATTGTGTTTATGTCTAAGACAGATTTTTTAAAGTAATTTGTAGAATATTGAATTTTTAAACCAGAGCTTGGAAGTTGAAGTTGCTTTATTTCGCCAAAATGATTCGGTTTACCCGAGGTCTCCTCACCTACAAAAATAGCTTGTGTCATATTTTTGAAATCAATAGTATTTATTATTGCCGAGGAAAATGTTTCTCTTCCAATAATAACGTATAATTTCCCCTTTTTATTGATTTTCTTTATTGTGGACAGTTCTCTTATTAATTCTGTACCTGGTGCTGAATTCCCACCACTATTGAAACGGATATCAAATACAACCTTGTCAAAATCATTATTGTTAATGGTTTCGATTATTTTTTTCTTAAAATCATAAAAAGAAGGCAATTGCTCTGGGGTCCCTCTAAATCCCTGAGGTGGATATTCCCGACTTGCACACATATTGTATTGAATGTAATATATATCATCTTTCATTAGTATTGTATCGGCAAATAATGATTTTCCATTTTTATAGCAAAGTGCTATTGAATCAGGCTTGAAAGACCTTCTGTTTTGCTTGGTCATAATACCAGGTTTAATAGAATAATTCAATACTTCCCCTATCTGATTTTCAATAAGCAGGTCAATAGCATCTGTTTTAATAAAACCAAAATGCTCCAATAGTTGAACAGATGGTAATAACTTAGGCAACATTTTTTTAATGACCGCATTATTATCTGCAGTAACTAAAGTTCTTAATGAGTCGGTAATTATAGCGAGTGGCGTACCGTTAATCTTTAAAATTTTAGAACCCGTTATGCTTTTATTATCTTCAGTTGTATTAATAATATAAAGTCCATCTTGGAACCATAAGAGAGTCAATGGCAAGATTCTACTATTGTCGGCGAATTGAGACCAAACTACCATAGTGTGTGAGTCTCCAAAAGTAGCTATCAACTGTTGCAACTTAATTGCGATGGAAAAATCGGATAGTTTATTCGCTTCTCGGGATAATTGTTCGATACCCTCAGAATAATCCTTTTCACTCCTTATGCTATAAAGATTATAATGGTTTTTAGGCAATTCTGCTCTGAGAAGATTCAAATCTGCTACCCAGTCAATAACTCTGTTATTCTGTGAATTTCCAATTATTGGAATAAAAACTAGTAGTAATAAAATTAATTTTTTCATAATAGATGGTCTGGTTGTTTATATAATAGCTAACTATTTGTTGGCTATAAAGATAAGAACATTTTCTCTTTGATTGTCCTGGGTCTATGCTAAATCAGCACAAAACCATATTACCATTTTTTTATCATTTCAAACTGTTTCCCTTTTAATGGAATTCCGCATGAGTTCAGAAACGCGGTTATGCTTTCGCATGAGATTTCTGTATTTACAACTTTTACAGCATTATGCCTGTTATATTTAAGAGCTTCGGTAAGTAATCCGGATGCCAGCCCAAGCCTTCGATGTTTTTTGTCTATAGCTATTTGTGTTACATCGCCCGTGGTGGGTTCAAAAATACAGTATCCTACAATATGCTGACCGATGTAAGCTCCCAACATTTTAAAATCTTCTTTTCTCCGTAAAATAGCTTCAAACCCATTCTGCCATGAAGGGACAAAGTCACAAAAGTTTGCAAATTCACTTCTCTGCTCTATGCTGAGTTCACCAATGTGGTATTCAGAAGGCAGTCTTTTAAAAGGAATACTCACCATAGCAGCCTGCTGAGTAAAGTAGTTAAACTCACGGCTTACAGTAAAGCCAAGTTTTTGATAAACAGAAACGGCACTTGTATTGTGCTGCAACACTTCTAACAGATACTGCGAAACGCTTACATTTTTGAGATATGGCAGTGAGTCTGTGAAAATCTTTGAAGCAAGCCCTCTGCCACGATACTCTTTCAAAGTACCTGTTCCGGTATCATATGCTGTTTTTTCCCCATTAAATTCGCCAATGCCATTCAGCGTGAAGGCGATTAACTGGCCGTCTTCAAATAGTCCAAAGGATAGAGCCGGAACAAACCCTCTCCGGCTTAACATTGTACGAAACTCTTCGCTGTTAACCTGAATTTCGTAATCACTGAATGCTTTATTAAAAGCGATAAAAAGGGATTCAAAACTTAATCTGTCAAGTGTTTCTATGGTTTCCATTTTATCTTAAATTCAATCTTGTAAATATCAGATCGGCCTATTTATTCTTTTCTAAAGTATAGTTTCCCTCCTTTTCAATAACGGAATACCCTTCTAATAAATCCAAAGTCCAACCGTCTCCACTTAATTTCAAATTATTAGTTGCTGTAGGTTTTGTAACTGTTACTTTTTTCCAATCAAATGTTACTAAAGCTCCGTTGGTTGCTGTAAGAACTCCCCATACATCTGATATTCTGATTCTTGGATAAACCGTCCCTTTATCATCAAGAGGCACAACGATTCTCGGGTCAAATGAGAAATTCATTTTTTCTAATTGAATATCAAAATGAGATTGTTCTATAAATTTAGCACGGTATTCAGCCAGTAGTTTTATATTTTTTTCTTCCCTAAGTGATTCTTCATCAATTATTTTCTGTCCATCATACAGCATCATGTTTTTTTGAATAGCTTTGTCTATATTGTGCGGTATTTTTATTTTGAGAAGACTTGTAAAGTAGTCGGCAAGATTTGTATTGTCTGTTATTTGTTTGTTCCACTCTTTATTCACCTGTGCTGCTAAAAAACCATAAGTCGGAATAGTCCGGTATGCGAATGAGCGGACAAAAGTGGGCATGGACATAAATGACTCTATATATGTTTTGAAATGGTTGCCAGCATTTTCTTTCTTATTGAGACCACTAACCGTTTGACCTGTATATTCAGCCATCCCTTCATTTAGTTCTAAGGCATTTTCTGTTGAAACTGTATTAGGGAAAATTTTATTTCTGTATTTTCTAAATGTCAGGGCATTTGTCAAATGTAATCGTTTTTCTTTATCGGTCTGAGCCAAAACACTACTCTTTAATGCTTCTAATTCTAATCTGAAATATATTCTGCCGTCTTTTGTGTCGAGGTGCGCATTGTTTGCATTCGCAGCACTAAAGTTTAATGATGGTTGCGCTCTATGAAACAATTCGTGGGCAAGCAGATTGATTCTTTGGTCTTTATCTTTTGATAACGGCAGAATCACCATTGCCCACAATTTACCATTCCACTCAATTGCAGTATTAGCCATGCTTATTTCGTGAGGTAACACGCCTTTATAAAGTGTTCCGGCTTTAACAAGAACACCTTTGTTATCCGGTTCATTGGCATATATTTCTCTTGTTTCTGGATTTACTAGCAGTAAGCTACCGTATAAATCCTTATTCCATAAATTAAAATGTTGTTTGGTGACTTCTTGAATTTCAAGTAAATATGTAGGAATGCTGTCTGCATTTACATTAAGGTGTTGTGCTTTGCTTATTGTTGCCAAAGTACAAACCAATAATAATGTAATTATATATTTTTTCATTGAGCTAAATAATTAAATGTTTGATTTTATGTGACTAAACTATTTTTGTCTTCTATAAAAATCATTCAGGGAATTCGTATAGAATGAATAATCGATCTTGCTACGCCGCTGAAAAATTTTTGGTTCCTTTTCTCCAATAGGAACAAGAGTAATTTTTGTCATTCCATTAATACTTTCATAATTAGGTTCGTTTCCTACTCTTTGGTCAAACAAAACATCGAAGTAAAATAGATACTTAGCGACCCAATTAATGTAATTGTTAAAATTTTCAGTAGTTACTTCACCTTGTCGGTTTATTAGTTTCAAATTATCCCTGTCCTTCATTATGGCATTTTGAAATTCTACTGCATTCAAAGGCTCTCCATTTAAAACCGGTATCACATTAAATTGTGGGTCCATAAAAATCCATTTGTTATAACTTGTTGAATACACTTCTGAAACAACGTGACCCGCTCCATATTTTACTCTCTCTACATCCCGGGTTTTTATTCCGAGAACTCGTGCAGTTATGCCAATACTATTTAATGCCGAAGATGTAACAATTCCATACTCAACACATCTAAATTTCTTACCACTCTTTGCTTCTTTTAGTATTGTTAAAGCATCTGGTTTTGAGGGGTTATTGCCGCCATTATGCTCCCATTGCAGATGTGCCCAATCAAGAATTATTTTTATCTTTTCAAACTCACCGTCAATATTATCTGTCATAGAGTCAAGCTTATAGGTTTGACGGAGTTCTCGCAGATAGATATTGTGTAATGTATCTGAATAGTAAAAGTGATAAGTAGGATTAGCTTCGGTAGTTGAAAAATCTATTTTCTTCAGTTTGGTCGAAGGACTAATATTTATTAACTGATAAAATGGTGTACATCCACTAGCGATCATTAATATGCTAATAGTAAAAAAAGTAATTTGTTTCCTCATTATATTCATTTATTTATGTTCGTCTCTATTGTATCATGCGATATAACTATCTCACGGTAAAATCCCTGTTACTCTTTGGTTAATATATCGAATTTGTGGGATGCTTGACATTCTTAATATTCGTAACTTTTTTGTCAACTTTTTCTTAATTGCCATAATCAATATCTAACTGATATTTATATAGTAGCCCTTCAAGTTGAAGAGCCGAAAACTTTGCCTTTTTTAAATTATTAAATTCAGGGTCTATAGAAAAGTTTGTTGCCGTCCTAAAGTCAACCTTTTCAAGTAAGGTGTTTGAGAACGTCGCTCCTGTCAAGTCTGAGTTTGAAAAAAGGGATGATGTTAAATCTGTTTCTGAGAAATCTACATTTTTTAGTGAACACTGTACAAAGCTTGTTTCTTTTAATTTACGTCCATAAAAGGTGCAAAGATCCATTATACAATTATCGAATCGAAATGAAAACATAAATTTGTTACATTGAGAAAAGTCAACACCCAATATTTTACAACTTTTAAAAGTTGCATCTCTAAATCCAGTGCCTTCGATTACAGTCATTGTAAAGTTACAGCCCTCAAAAAAGCAATCATCAAAATTGTTGGTTTTTAGGTCACTTTTAGTAAAATTGCAATCAATAAATTTACACTTACTGAAATCTCTGTCTCTCAAAGTCTTTTCTGTATAGTCAATATTCTTAAACTCTTTTTTTTCGTGAAATACAGCCTCTTTTGTCATTTTTCTTATTATATTTTGCGGATTGCGAATGATTCTTTGTCCGATTACCACTCAAAGATAGCACGAAACCAAAGTTGATAAACCATCTGACATTTTAAAATTTATATCCCGGTTAAATAATCAATTCTTGAACCTATCTACAGTTATAACCCTAAAATTATTCGAATTTATGGTGATTCTAATATTTTTCTCTGTATTTGTCACGTAATAATTTTTTCCTGTTTTTATAAAATTCCTTTCATTGGTATTATTCAATATTTCAGCGATAAATAACTCAATCTGCTCTTTTGAAAAATTGACAGATAGCTTTTTATTTATCCTTTCATATACAAGCTCTGTATAACAAAGGTTTTCAATAATTCTTTGTTTGTTCTCTATCATTTCAAGTCAGATTTACAATACTTATTATCTCCTGGTTCCGATTTCTTAAATTGCCAACAACTGATGGCGTCCTTCAATGTTTTGTCCGGATTGTCTTTCATAAAATCTCGAATATAAGCGTTGTACTCAAATTGAGGTGCAATCTGTTTATGAGATTTATCTGTTCGAATTTCATTTGTTATCGAAATCCACTGCTCAATTGCATCTCCTAAAGTCTTGCCTTGAGCAGATTTCATCCAATTCATGAATTTCACATTAAACTTAAACTTATCACCAATCTGATTTTTAAAAAACTCTCTTACATTTTCTGTATTCTTATAGTTATCTGTAATTTCTGTTTCAGTAGTCAGCTTCTCTGTGTTCCAGTCAAATCTTGAAGTTTTCGGAATTTTAGCCTGATATCCTTCACATTTTCCAGTTTTCAGGAATTTTTCAATCCGTTTTGCGATTTCAATTTTCCCTCCTCCTTTATCTAAGTTCTCTGACCGACACAAATTTATCAGCTCCTCTTTGTACCAATAAAAATCTTTGAAATCCTGTATTGAAATTTTAGCATTTAATTCTGGTCTGTCTTTCATCATTTACGTTACCTTATTAATTAGCTCTATCATACCTGTAAATATGTCCATCTATTGGATTGAAAACATAGTTATTCTTTGTGGATGAAAAAGTTAAAAGACTCATTGTTAGCCAATAGCAGCCTTCGTCAACGACCAATGGCTGTGGATGATTTTCCACTCGTTATTTTCTTCCAGCCTGTACACTTCCGTACAATTCTCTTTCCAAAGAGTTTCACCTGTGTATGATTGCAGATTGTAGGTCAGGACCGCCATTGTATCGGTTGATTGTACAACGGGATTTATCATTTCGAATTTATCCATTTTTACCTTCCCCCGCATGCTTTCATACAACTCTTTTATCTTGCCCCAACCGTCAAGCCGTCTTTCCTGGA
>Ga0074195_1001584_pt1 | contig 30847 bp, 41 predicted proteins | sample EPASupsiteHSE623_FD_64525 | JGI IMG/M metagenome (GOLD analysis project Ga0074195, IMG submission 64525) | Bioremediated contaminated groundwater from EPA Superfund site, New Mexico - Sample HSE6-23 | ecosystem: Environmental > Aquatic > Deep subsurface > Groundwater > Contaminated ... | reverse complement strand
CACCAATGGATTTATTCTCTGGCGGCATCATTTTAGCAATAATAGATTGCTTGAGTTCTTCACTATACCGTGTCATGTTTAGTCACGCTCCTTTGAGATAGTATCAATATACATCTCTCTGGTTTCCATGACAACTATCTTAACACAGGGGGAATATGACCCTAATATCACAAGATGAAATTGAAAAAACCGAAAGTATCAAACGAGACTTTCGGAGTCACAAATTTATTCCGCATTCTGATGTGCTACACCATTTTCCTGTGCTTCCTTAGCCATAGCATCTTCGCCGCATTTTATCGCTTCACGGACCATAGTTATATCGCTCCAATGAGATGTTTGTGAATAACCTTTTTATACTGGACCATTATGACCCTGTTACTTTTCCGTATGTTATATACTTTCCCCTTCATCATCAAAATAGGAATAATACGTTTCCATCAATCCCTCATAGAAACCCCAACCTACTCCATGGCTCTCATCTACTATCTTCCAGAATCGCTTTTGAAATGTATTTTCTAAATTTTCTTCTATTACATAATTAGCTGCCTTCTCATACATTGCAACCATTTTAACATAAAATTCTTCATCAATATCGTCATACGTATTCGTAAACTCAATACCATGTTCTATGCACGAAACCATTAATTCAGCGATATGTACAGGAGTTTTGGACAATTTCTTAAAATCACTAATAGCCTTATTTATAATAGAATAACGCAACTTCCCAAATCCTCTATCGGGAAAAAACTCATTTTTAATTATCTTTTTATAGTTTCTAAAGCTTCTTGATCAGCATCCGGAACAATATTTACGGTATAATATTCTTTTATATTGGGAAATAATTTGCATAAATCCAGTATCTCTCTTATCAGCTCCGTTTGGTTCTTATTTGCTAGATATCTTTTTAAATCAGCCACTTTTAACTGCTGCAAGATGGCACCTTCCTATCTCTTTATTCTAAAATTCTACTACGTTTTATAAATTGTATAAGTACATTATAAATCATTATAAATATTTAACATAAATTGACTTTTGGTTCCATTTTATCACAATTTTTAAGATGTGACGTAATTATAAATATTATTTTTATGCTATCATAATATTATACAAAAAAAATCCGGCCGCCTTTAAAAAGGCTCCGGATTTTTTTACTATTCCGCATTCTGATGAACTGCACCGTTAGCTTTAGCTTCTTCTGCTATCGATTGTTCACCGCGTTTAATCGCTTCTCTTACCATAGAGCCAACTTCACCAGTAGTAACGTCGTCCCAATGAGATGTTAGCATATAACCTTTTAAAATAGCAGGAAGAAAAAAACAGTTATAGAACTAATCCAGTAAACCTTACCTACTAGGAGGATATCCATGTTTAATAGACAGTACCTCTCAGGAATTAAACTTAAGTCTAAGACTTTCAAGTTTTTTTAATCGCTGCGGCTTTTCTGTTTCTGGCTATATCTTCCACTGTGAGTGCCGAGTCACGACTAAGTCAATATGAACAAGTTATCGCTGACTACAGCCAAACCATTGCTATAAATCCCAACTACGCTATGGTCTCCGGTGTTAAAGGAGCTACCTTCGAGGTTCCCGACTACAATCAGGAGCCAATAGATACTTACCGACAATACACGCAAATGGATGACACCCCCTCACTTATTGACATCGTTAAAGAAACTATCTTAAGACTCAGTGGTGCCAATTCACCGCCGCCGACACCAAAAACAGAACAACAAACAGCCAAAGACTATTTTAGATTTTTCCCCTTGGCCTCAACAGATAAAATCGATTATTATCTGGAAACGACAACATTAACTGTGATCAAAGATGATAACAACCGAATCTATTATGATATCTGGTTGCTAGCTGAGAATAAGCAGGAAATCCAGGAACTGAATGTTATCACAAACCAGTATGAGCCGGGAAAAAGACGGCTCAACTTTGTAGTTCCACATCATATACCCAAAATGGCAAGCTAATTAATACCTATCAACCGTTGGAAGCAAAGATTCTTGATATTAATAAGAAGACGCTAATAGATGTATGGTGTACAAAAACAGAGGAATATATAGTAAGAATGCGAATCACACCTATTGCTGCCCCTAATGAAAAATTTCTCCCTGTTACCAAAAAGGGATTTTTTGATTTGATCGAAGCTAGCGGCTATACAATAAATAAGCTAGATGAAGTTCAAAAATATAATCCCTTCAACGGTAGTAACTACACAGCTTTCACATCTCCCTGTAGCTTCCGTGGCCAAATGATTGAAAAACAAATTCATCTTTCTGTAGCTGGAAATGATAAAGACCATTTAAAAATGGCCCATATGCAATTCGCTCTAGAAGGACCAAACTATGAGCAAGTACCAGACAAGTTTAATTTGCCGTCTACAGAAAAACTGAATTTATTTTATATGATGTTACAAGTTCTATTCCTGATTGGCCAAAAGAAGAATCGAGGAAATGGGTAGATACATCCATTTCCTCCATGAATGAAAAAAACAGTTTAATGTTTATCTATCTGCATAAAGGTAAGGAATACATAATGATCTCCCGCCAGCCGGTGCAGGGGGATGCAGTAGTACAATATGTGCTGGAAGTTTCACAAAAGCAGCCAGTCACCGTAAATCCCTTTTACCCTTATAATGAAAGGAATCGTGCAATTTCTGTGTACGAGGATAGGGATACACTGCAAAATAAGAAATAAAGGGTGTCCTCTTAGAATTACCGGTCTTGAATCGGAGTAAAGCCATTTTTCGCATAAATGTTATATAAAAAGATGTCCCGGAGCTTACTACAGCTCCGGAACATCTTTTCATTTATTCCACATTCTGATGTGCGGCACCATTTGCCTTTGCAAGTAAGTATTGAATTTAAGGGAACACAAATTCGTTTTGCAATTTATTAATTACAAATTCGATACCTTCCGGGCGCCCTCTCCTGTCACCAGTATCATAGGCCACACTAGAGATATATTTATTAGCCATAGTATCAACAACCAAGATTTCTTCATTAAAACGATAAATTGATTTTCCAGACCAAATATTCATATCATACTCGGATAAGCTTATTTTTATAGCGATGACTTGATTTGCATTAACATGCTTTCCATATTCAACCAGATAATCTTTTCTCACAATAGTCGTATCTTGTTTTGCACTATCAATCATAACTTTATTGACAAGATTTAAAAAGTCCGGGTCTTTAGGCATGTTGTCAATATAAATCGGAACACTATTTATTTTAAACTTACTAGCGACAGCATTTCTAATTTTTTGAACTAGTTCTGGCATTTCAAAAATATCCTCAGGAAGAAATACTGCAACCGCCGGTTTCATTGTATCATTAGGTATTCTTTCCGTTGGCGCCGACTCAACAGGCCACTTAAACTCATTTTTTAGTTTGGCAATATAATAGTCTGCCCCTTGGGTAGCCCACTTGGTCTTACCTTTGCGCCAACCATTAATTGCAATCGGTTTCTCAGTCTCTACATTATACGCAGTTAGCATTAGATTTGACCAGTAATCATAGTAACCGTTGTATCCAGTGACACTTAAATTAATAAGCAACACATATTTAGAATTGGTATCATGCCCGAGTTTATATAAATATTGTTCATTAATCCAGATGATGCCCTTATCATTTAGTGGATCAGTCTGTACCTTTTCGATAAACTCAAGAAACTCTGGAGATTTAGCCTGACTGCCACCAAAATAGACAATGTCTGCCTGACCAAACTTTTCGCGTAAACCGGCCTTAATAATATCAAGCGCTTTGGTGTTTTGTTGAAATAATGGGTCAAGTAATACGACTACAGTTACTTTGGATTGTTCAACTAAATTTTCGCTTTCGAACGGTGCTGCCTTAACAACTGCTAAATTTAACGCTAAGAGTAAGCTTACTGCAAAGATGAATAATTTTTGCATAGATACCACTCCTTCCCTAATCAATGCAAAAATTCTCCAACATTTAGCAAAATCCTGTTCTATTTTGACATATGTATTCGTTCTAAAAATATGTAATAAAAAAACACCCTAAGTTTGCGTTCATATAAACTTGGGTCTTCTTACTTTTATTTCGCATTCTGATGTGGCGCAAGGATTAAGGAATCAGTTACTTTGTCTACAGGCATCCACAATATTCCTGCTCTCTATATACATGATATAGAGTTTTAGTTGCATAAGGTATCATTACGCTTACCTCGCCGTTACTCAGAATTACAATCATTCATAAATTCGTTAATACAAACTTCATATTGCTTCCTTAAAAAATGAAGTGAAGGGACATTTTCTAGCCAGTCAATATCCTTCCCAATATAGGTAGGGAATCCAGTCCGGTCTATACCGACCCGCGCCCATTGTACTGATGTACCGTCATATTTGATCTCACATACTACAACTGTACAGGAAAAATCCAAATCGTCTGGGCATATAAGGATAGGTACTATCGTTGTCTTAGTTTTACACAATTCTGTCGTCATCCAAACATATTCTTGTTCGCTTGGATTTAAAAGCCATCCTAGCCAAGTAGGAATTAAGCCTATATAATTTTTATTATCCAGCTTAATCGTCAACCATTTATCAAGTCTTATATCATCAACAAATATCATTAAATGTTCACCGTTTACATATTCTGTTGTAGTTAGTTCAGCTTTAATAGAATTCATCATATCACCTCGGTCCAACTAACCACCTTAAAATACTTATTAACGTTTCTATATGTTTCCTGACATACGTCTGTATATTTATTTTAGTTTCAATTCAATATTATCATGGCTTTGAATTAGCTGGATGAGTATTTCAAATAATGTTGCGCCCTTTTTCTGTTTTGCATCTTCTAACAAACTACTTACACTGTTCGCATTTGTCGGGTGACACCTCGTTAAAACTCTCTCATAATGTTTAATAGTAGCATCATATCCGAAGTCAACTCTACTCTTTTTTGCGTTTTTCCAAATAATAACGATTGCTTCTCCATATTCATGAACACCAAAACCTCCGCGCAACAAGTCATTTAAAGCATCTAAATTATGCCCAGTTCTCCACGTCAGCCCTTTTGTAAGCACCTTATCTATTTCATCGTAGAACCCATCAATATCATTATATCTAATTCCATCTATTATTATTTTCTTCTTATTCATAGCTCTCCAAATATACTATACTCATTACTTGTTATGGACGGCGAGAACATTCCCTAACTTTCTTTCGCGCATGATTAATAAGCGGTTGTAGCATAGACATCGTAAAGTTATGTATGGTATATGAGGACACAAGAAGTAGGCTACCCCAGATAAGCAGAACTTTTCCAACGAGTTCCGATTGCTTTGGCAATAAACCAAAATGATCCAAAGAAGCAATTGTAAATATCATAATTATCCCAGAAAGTATAGTGTAGGCTACAATCACAAACATGCCCCAAAAGATAAGCATCTATAATCCTCCGCTATTGAATATCAGTATTTAAAGGCATTATCTTCCATTGATACTCATTAAGCAGCCTAGTCTCATCGCTATCATACTCAACATTATAATTATGTACATGCGGAGTACGAATATTAACAGGTTCCCTTCTTAAACTCTTCTTTTCAATTATACGCATGTGCTCTCTTTGAATTTCATTTGTCGTTCTGTTAATGCATCTCGCATAATTTTTTCGATAGGCGACCTAAGATCAATAATGTCTAATAACGCCACCCCTCCATCCAAATAAGACTCTATCCATTCATTCTCTAAATAAACTAGACTATCCTCTGATAGCCTAATTTCAAACGCTACTTATTTTTTATAAAAAAACCCTTAGTACTCTAAATAAATAATTACATGCTACCACTCATTTATGCCAAATTATCACTTAAAAAATGCAAATAAAAAAGCGTTTACATCAATGATATAGACACAATTTAAATGTTACTTTTACGAAACATCCACCAAGGCCATTTACGAAATATCCTTGTATCATCTTAAGTATCTGATAGGTAGTTATTGATTCAATAAAAAAGGAGCTCTGCAACTCAATACGAGTTGCAGAGCTCCTTTTTTATTCTGCATGTTGATGAACTGCACCATTAGCTTTAGCTTCTCAGCTATTGCCTGCTCACCAGCCTTATTGCTTCTCTTACCATGGAACCAACTTCACCTGTAGTTACATCACACCAATGAGATGTTCGCATATAACCTTTTATTAAGCTCCAATATTTTGATTAATTTTTCAAGCTGTCTAGTTAAAAAATTAAAATTTCTCTTCAATTTCTATTGCACATTTCTTACAAGCATTGCGCTTTAAGTTATCTTTAAAAATCCATTCAGTCGAATTGTGATGTTCTCCTTTTTGCAATTCTATAATTTTAAGTAACTCTCCCTCAAAATTATAAATACAAAAATCCAGAATACAATTTCTTAAATATTCAAATTCTTGGTCAGTAAAACTAGCTTTTATATTATAAATATCAATTACATCAGCAAGTCTTTTATTAGGAATAATAATTGTATCTGGATACTGATTCCTCAAAACATAAAAAACGGATTTCTCACCATCAGAATTAAAAATTTTTTTTGTATTAATTCCAATAGGTTCTATAGGTGGAGCATTAAAATAATATTGATTAAATATTATTTTTTCTGTCAAGGGTAACTCTATATTCATTTCTAGGTTTGAGAAGTAAATAGCATCAAAAAAATGAGGATATAAAACAGTAGTAGTTCTTCCTTCCCAAGTCCCCTCTGGACCTATAAAGTAATTCTTATTGCCAGATACTCGAGAATAAAATTCTTCATATGTCCCACATGTCAGTGTTTTTAAAAGGATTTTTATGTTCCGCCTTGACACATCCGGATCATGGTTTATACCTCCATATCCATTTGCTAATAATTCTTGTGTTCTACCAAATAAATTTAAAATAGCTATGCTTTTCGCACTCTCTATGTCTTGGCATTCGCGAACGGTATATATTACACCATGTTGTTTTAACTTTGCTAATACTTTAACCTTGTAATTCTTTTTCCAATAAGCTTTCTGTTCATCTAATATATCTAAGGTACTTATCAATTCTTCATACGTAGTTGGTCGATAACTAAACACTTCACGCTCATCTTTTGTAAGAGAACTAGCATGTAGTTTATAATCCATTTCCTGTTTACGTAAAGATATAAAATTTGACTTATCGTTACAATATTTTTGGCTGACTTCTTCAACATTTTTACTTAGTATTAAAATCATCTCTTGTATTTTAGATTGAACATTTTGGTGAATTTCCTTTTTTATAGTTTTACAAAATTTACATTCACATTTAACTATACCGCCAAATTCTAACCAACCTACTTGCTTAGGATAATATTCCTTATGTTCACAAAACTTACAGCAAAGAGAAACTTCTTTTAAAGTATAAGAATACTCTGTCATATTCTCGCAATTTGGACAAGCTTCCTTAAGAATAATAGGTAATAAGATCGTATCATGTCCGATACAATTTTTAAATCCGAAATATTTTTTTAATTGTACAATTACTACTCTTTTCTTTAACTCTTTTACATATTGACACCAATATAACCAACTATAGCAAATTCTCACAAGGTTTTCCGATAAAATTATTCCCTGATAAGTTACATTTTCACCATTAAAAATTGCATTGCTGTCTTTTATTAATTGTTCAATTAACTCAGGCGAAAAATTTTTTATTATTTTTTCAAGCTCTATAAGGTGATTCGTTAATGCTTTTGACAAAACTTTCTCCTGAATTTCAGCATAGTCCTTAAGTGAAAGTTTATCTAATTCTTGTTTAATTATCGATAGACAGTCAGTAAAGTCCATTTCTTTCACCCCGGATTATCTATTCTGTTTGTCTATCAAAATTATTTTCATAATTTCATTGATATTTGGTTAAACGATATTAGATATGGTTATAGCTTCTCTTACATTTTTAATAATTCGGTTTACTAATACCTCGTTATTAATAACTCTATTAAACTATTTTAATTTATCTAATAAAAATTCAGATATTATCCCCATAGATTCTATAGCACTACGAGCTTGTCCATTTGTTATTGATGGTAAAAATGGTCTTCCATGCCCTGTACCCTCTTTGTTTCTTAGTGCATTAATAGCACATCCTAATTCGTAGAGAGCTCTTTCCATTCTACGCTGTATTGGTTCACCACTTGTTACTTTATCGTTTATCGTTGCTAACCCAAGTGCAGTAAAAGCCTGGCCCAATAATGTAGGGAAATTAGCTGTAGTTGGATAATTCCCCCATTTTACAAGCAAAACATGTGCTGCTACCGCTTCGAGTAAATCTTTACTGGTCCCCGCTAATAATGCTGCATCTTGGCTTCCACGTTTTGCACGTTTTATATAGGCTTGCAGTGCTTCCGTTACTTCTATTTCTGAAAGATTGTCAAGTACTTTAGGGATCAGTTCACCATCTAAAGATAAGTCATACCCTTGATGCTTTGCTATTTCTCTAAAATTCATTATAGCTTCTTCGCCAACATAATTAGGAGAATTATTACGAAAACCACCTATACCACGAATCATCGCTAGCAATTGAGACACTAACGACTCTCCAGCTTCTATATTATGTTCTAATGCCCAATACAAGACCGCTCTAATTCTCTTCGCCTTTCCAACGGACTGGCCTTGCATTTTCGGATCTGCACATATTAGTCCTGCTCTTTTAATTTGAAATTCAATATCTGAATGACTAGGTTCACGAGTTTCACTTTGCGCATCATCTACTATTTTTGCCATCGCAATAACGACTTCGTCAGTTAATAATAGGCGTACACTACTATTCATTATATCCTCCACAGATTTTCTCTCAACAAATTCCAATCAATTAGTTTTATATTATTAAATCAAGCTTTCAGCAAAAACACTCTTTTTATTTTAATTATTTCCTTTATATTCAGAATAAAAATTTTTAAAATTTTTTTCAATAATGCTAATAACTTTAGTAATTGAAGGATTTGAAATTGTTATATTTTCACGTTGCAAATCAGAAAAGAGTTTACCTTCAAAATTATAGCATCGCATATACTGATAATATTTTCTAAAATTCATTTTTTTCCCTTTTTCTTTATCAAAAATCTTATATAAAGTGTGAGCTACTGCACATTTGAATATTAACCCGCTTACTTCCCTATTATCTTCAAAAATACTTGCTAAACGAATTATGTGCTTAAAAGTTACATCAAAACAAATATAAGGAATTAGTTGATATTGAGCACACATAAAAATTATATCAAACGCTTGTGTAAAATATCCATAGACACATAACCAAAAAATTTGGGCATCTGTAGCGTTATCTGGAAGCGGTAAAGTATTCATCTTTTTAAAATTATTAAATCTAATTTCCAGGTCAAGACTATTGTCATCATCTACAGAAAAAATAAGGGTCTTTTCTATATCAGATGATAATCCATTTTTAATATCTTCAATGGTCTTAAAATTTTTCTTGTAGTATTCAAAATCAAAATTCCCATTAAACATACTAAGAAAAGCTTGCATTCCTGCTTCATGAACTAATTTTGTATCAATTTCTGATAAAAGCCTAATTGGCAAAATAAAAATAATATCTGCTGCATTATCAAGAATTTTTATATTTTCATTAATTGTCTCGATAATTTGATCCCGAATTTTTTTATCAAAAGCACTATTGGGGGTTTTTCCTACTAGCATTGCATAGTTATAAATTGGATCATCCCAAAAATGATATTTGCCCAATGTTACAAATGGATAATGCTCAAAATCTTCCATATCCAAAATAGTTGCACCTGTATAAATATATGCATCATAAGAATTGCACATATTTTTTAAAATACAATGTACCAACTTTTTGTTCCGATGCCAAAATACATTTATTTCATCAATAACGGCCATTGAGCTTTTATTAAAAATATCTTTAGATGCAGTTTTAAGAATTTCTTTATATTCCAGTTGCAAATCTCTTAATTCATCTTTTAAGAGATCATTATTCATCTATTCCAACTCCAATCATTAAATGCGCCGAAAGCCCGTAAGTATCTTGTAGTACTAATAATATTTTATTCATTACTTCAGCACAGTCATTCCAAATGCTATTTAATTTTTGATTATTATCCAGATCAGGAACACAGTGATATTGATGAGACGGACAATTACATTTTATCAATGAACTTTCTCTAATTGCCCCCCACAAGCCATGTTCAAATGCAGAATCATAATCATAATATAATCCAAAGAGTTCCTTTTCACCAACGCTGATAGCTTTTTCCCTAACATTTTGTTTATCAAAATAGGATGTATCCATATCAATAAATTCTTTATTTTTGTATTCACTAACTAAACAATCTAAATAATTATATAGTACATGACTAGTAGATAAATCTTTCCCAGATTCCCTAAATCTTTCAACTATCAATTTATACTGACCAATTCCATAATATTGGTATTCAGTCCAGATATCCTCATGTGCAGATTCATTTTGAAGCAAGTATTTCATCATTATATAATTTTCAATTAAAACTCTAATAACACTTCTCCCTGATATGCTTGTATAAAGTTCGTGCTCAACTACTTCAAGAAGTCGCTTGTATGAATAGGTTGCAATTCCCAAGAGAACCAACATTTTATTATCAAGAGGCCTAGCCGCAACTAATAAATCAGAATAATATTCCAATATTCTCTTTACCTGTTGCATATACTCTTGTGCATTATCAGGTACAGCATCTTTAAAATCGATGCGAAATAACTCACAGTTGCTCATCCTACTAATCTCCTCCCAAAAAATATTCAAATATTGTTCATCATATGAATCAATTTCAGCAGGTACTAGTTCCATAGATCGTATCGTTGGACGTATTATTCTCATTTTTTCATCATCATGAGATAAATTGGGATACTCTAAAATCAATTCAAGACTCTCTTTTGGCATGCATAATTTGTTAGAAAGTAATTCAAAATAAATAACTACAAATCTAATGTCTGTTGAAAGATGCGATTGATGATCACTTGTTTCTGTCATTACAGCATTTATTTTGTCTATTCTTTCATCTATTGATAACTGCGAATAAAATTTTGATGCGAAATTAGGAAAGCGAGAATAAGTAAATGCTACTGTTAAAGGATTTAATACACAGACGTCAATTATTTCTAAAATATAATTATATAAATTACTTTGAGCTTCTTGATCTAATCCTAAAATTTCTGAAAATTTCGGTCGGATCATATTTGGTGCTAATTCATGTAGTTTTTTTATTATCCGGTAACATTTCGAAAATCCTTTTTCTCTTCCATAAAAATTTATGATTAAAGCTAACCATAAATATTCTGGAAGCCTTCCATAATACCATGAAGTTTCTCTTCCTATTTCCTTAACTAATGCATTCCAAGGTGTTATAAATTTGCCTCTTTTAAATTTATGATCTGATAATTTACTATGTTCCATTAAATCATACCCTTTTTTGCTATTTTATGATGTCTTGATATATTTTTATAAAAATCTCTAAGGGGTTAATAGCTTTATTTCACTCTTTATTCATTTTCATCATCATAACCATAGTCCGGTTCTATATACTCTAAGTCAATAGAATCAATTGTAGAAAGTACTTCAATTTCATCAACATCTATATTATCAACATTATCCTCTAAATTCCCTAATAAAGAAATTAATATATCTGTATTATATGTTTTTTCCACTGTAACCGTTGAGCTCCCGATTCCAACATCATCATGATCAATGCCATCTCTTACATAAAAATTAAAGCTTGCAGATACTTCGCATTCAACATCTGCATTTACCTGAAAGGTGATAATATCATCTTTAACCATAACCACATCAATATCTATCAGCCCTTCTTTATTTAATGTAAAGGTATGATTTGTATATGTTATATAATTATCAGTTTGCTCATAACAATAATCTGAACTGGCATCTATATAAACATCACTATTTTCAACACTTTCAATTATTGCTTGCATAATTTTATCGAAAATATGATTTTCTTTAACTAAAATCTCTTTTTCACGAATGATTGTAATAATACGATTAACTTTAGTTTCTGGCTGTAATTCTTCAATAGCTTTTGCTAAATCATTAAAAACCGTTATCTTTTTTGAATTTTTAGCAAAGTTCGCCCATCCTTTATCAGCGCTTACAGCAATTATGTTAATATTATTTTTTTCAGCCCAACGTTCTAAAGAAATTAAAGCAATAGCATCTGGAAACTCATTTTTTTTAGCTTCCTTTTTTTCGAATGGTGCTTTTGTTTTAAAATACATTTCCATCAACTGTTTAAAATCAATATAGTCATCAGTTTTTAAAATTTCAGCACCAATTCGCTCATAGTATTTATTAAGCTTTTCTTCTGCTACATCTGCATCTTCACCCGAAACCGAAAGTAATTGTGTTGCAGTGGCAACATCATTTTTATCAATTCCCAATTGGTTTAAAGCCAATCGGAGTCCATTCTTGATAACAATTCTAGATTTATTTACTTCATCGGCAATATGTCTTTTGGCTTCTTGATGAACAATATCAGTTTGAATAACACGAACAGGTTCATTTAAAAATTGAGCCATTTGATTAAGTATCCCTCTATCAAACTGGTATCCCCATTTTTTCAATATACTAGTATCAATAGTGATAGCTCCAAAATCAAGCTCAATATCACTCATATTTTTCCACCTCACTTCAATTGCAACTCATTCAATTGCTTTTAGCAATCCTCTTCATACTCATAAATACTATTTTCAATTTCCATATTTGATATTTTTTTATTAATCGAATAGCTCAATTGGATTCTACTTCATAATGAATTAAATAAGAATAAATGCCATAATCTATATAAATAAATCAATTATTAATAAATTCTGTCAACAAAAGTAAACTCCTGCAAAATTTATCCAGTAAAATTGCAGAAGTTTACTTTTCATTTTTCTTTTCCACTTTAACTATTTATATTATTGATTTCAGAACCTAATTATATTGAATCTGCAACGATATAGAATTCTCTACCCGGTTATACATAATCTTCTCTACCATAGTTTCAATCAATCGATTTCGTTCTTTTATCCCCAAATCAAACCTCCATTTTTGCCTAAAATAATCAATTCGCTCCTGAATCGTTTCCATTGTGGGTAAATCTGATTTTTGGGTAATTTGTGCTTCTATATCTATAATTTCGTTCTCAGCGGCATTCAACTGGTTTTCTCTAGCAGCTTTTCGTTCATGAAAGGCTGCTTTTGTTATTTCGTTTTCTTCATACAACTCATAAAGCCGCTCTAATGCCTGTTGATGCTTACTCACTTCTTTCCGTTTAATCTGTAATACGGACTTTAAATATTCAATATCGCTGCTATTCTGCTGCAATTGTAGTAAATATTTAGGTTCTAACCGAACAATTTTAGCATAGATGGCGTTATAAAATTCATTACTTAAGATAGTACTGCGCTGACCGCAACAAATACTTTTATCATATCGATTTTCGCATCTTGTTTTATATTTTTGCACACCATTTTCAACAAAAGCGCAAACTGACATTCGTCGTCCGCATTGCTGGCAATATAATAATCCTGAAAATGGCAATGTACCGGCCTTGTTCTTGGGGTGTTTTAATTTATTCTTTGCCAATTTTTCTAAAATGGCAGCGTGTTCTTCCTGAGTCTTTAACGCTTTATGCGTTCCTTTATAGCGTTTCCACTCTTCCTTTGGGAGGTATTTCCTATTATTTTTATCCTTACAATGCGATTTTCCGCAAACAACATACCCTAAATGAACTTCATTAGCCAATACTCGCTCGATTGTCATAAACGACCAATTTTTATCAGTCTTAATCCCATACGGTGTTGGCATATTAGCCGAAATCCATCGGGTAATTTCCGCTAAAGTACTACCGGAAAGAAATTTTTCCACCATCATTCGATAATAGTACCTTTTATTTTCATCAACCTTGATTGATTTAGTCAATCTGTCGTAATAATAGGGAAACGGGGGTTTACCATTGACCCACATACCTTTTTTAGCTCCAGCCAACTTGCCCCGTTTCAGTCTTTTAACGATCTGCCGATATTCCAGCCTTGAACCTAATAACATAAAATTAAGCAACATCTCGTCTGCCTCATCGTTCCAGTCATAAACCCGCCCTATAGTAATAATGAAAGTCCCTGTCTCTCTAAATGCTTCCTCAATAAGTCCTACGTCAGCATTTCTGCCTCTACTCAAGCGGTCAACATCCATCACTAAAACGCCATCATATTGTTCATCCGATACATCATTTAGTAATCGGCGCATCTCTTGCCGCTTCAAGATCGATTCACCGGAAGCCACTTCTTCATAAACAATATAAGTCCAATTTCTTTCTTGAGCATAATTGACTAAAGTCTCCCTATGCTTCATCAGCACATCGTCTGTCTCACCATCATCCCGAGATTTCCGCAAATAAATTGCTACATGTTTTATCTGCTTACCTTGTTCCACAGCCCTGTCACCACCTATATAAAATGTTAATTTTTAATCCCTGATTTTCTAGGATATTAGAAAAAATTTGGGGGTTAAAAAACATGTCTAAAAAATTGGAAATTATTGTAACAGAAATTAATCATCCATCAGAAAAAGCACTTCAATCCTTCGCCAAAAATTGCTACCCATACATACTGGCTAATCCTAAAGAAAAAATGGATATAGCTGACCGCAAAACATCAAACTAGACAAAATAAAAAAAACGGAACGCATTTTTTGCGCTCCGATTTTTTCATACCCTATTTTAGGTTAGTTGTGATATACTCACGTTCTGACTTTTTAAGATACCGAATTGATTTATTGAAAGTATAGAAATATGTAGCTTTTAGCAAAGTCAATTTTTCAACTGAGTTTTCCGTAATAGCCATTTTCATGGCCGGAATCATCTGACTATTGCTCACGCCATATCTTCCCGGTTCAATTATGTCTTCAATTTTCAATTCCACTTTTTCTATTTCTACGTTTTGAGTACTCACCGGTTCATTATCACTGGCAATCTTATTCTCTAATTCTGTTTGTGGTATCGGCACTGCCTCAAGATTGTCATTTTTCATTTCCTCAGTGTCAAAATCGTCCATCACCGTTCCTACCTCCGTCACTATTATTTGTTTTGGTTTACCTTTCATCAATAAAAGCGGCTGACTTTGTGCTGGTCTACAATGTAAACATAAACCAGATCCGTCATCATCCCTAGAGGAATAAAGTCTTTTGCATAGCCCGCATCGGGGAGTAAGCGGTTTGATATTTGGCTTCATATAAGCACCTTCTTTGTTATGTTAACTATCGATATAGTTATCGTATCCTCCTGCTCACACTGCGTAAACGGTTTTTATGCATTCCGGGCAAAAAAAATAAACCTCTGCCAATAGTCAGGCAAAAGTTTCTAAATCGGTGTGATTTTTTATATTCTTCTGGCAATAACATCCTCTATTAGTGATCTCTCCGCCACTTTTGAAAATTTTCTTCTGTCATAGGCTTAAAAAATGCCGCTACATCCATTTGTAAGGCTTTGGCTATTGCAAATAAAAAATCCAGTTTCTTTACTGACCATACAATGCTCATCGGTGTCCGTGTTGCTACAAGGTCACCTTCTATTTTTCGTATGTAAATCGGGCTGCACTGCACTCTCTTGGCTAATTCCGCCTGCGTCATTTCCCGCTTCTTCCGATAGAAAGCAATTCGCTTACCAATATCCAGATACTTTTCTTCAAAATCAAATTCCATATTACTCCACTCCCATATAGCATCAATGCCTTTTTTTATTATAAATCGTCAATTCATAAGCGAACATCAAAAGTGAAGAAAAATAACCAGCTATCCTAGCTGATCAATTACCATTCGCCCTGTGTCACCACAGTCACTTCTTATGGATAGGGTAATGGTTTACTATTTAACACTTCCAGGTGTAAAAGAACACTTTTGGTGAATTCTTTACACTTTTAACACTTCTTTTACCAGTAAAACAGCCTTCTACATCACTCCTGCACTAAAAATTGCTTACTTTATGCGGTTTTCGATTCTTTCTTTCCTTCCTTTTTGACGTAAAAAAAATAAAGTCTTGGATTTCTCGCCAGACTTCACATTTAACCATAAAATTAAATTGACTTGGATATGCAGCAATCAATCGTAACGCTTCCGACAAATACGTTAAGGCTTCTTTTCGCTTTCCCGTAGTATGCCATAAACAAATTGCCAGTTCCTGCAAGCACCAAACTTTATCTTCCACCTCGGAAAGTGTGAAACAATCCCTTTCTGCCATACTGATATGAACATCAAGTACCGATTTAAACAGTTCTATTGCTGGTGCATATTTTTTAGCTCTTACCAATGCCCTTGCCACGACTGACCGATTGCGCCAATTATTGATATCCCTGACTACGATATCGGGTAAGGGAAAATGATTTTCCCTTACATACTCAATCCAGTCTTGATATTCCTTTTGCGTTAACAAATGCAATTGCCTCCCCAGTTTATAAATTTAATGTAATATACACATTATCCAATTCCTGTTTCGTAATGCCAATATAGGCCAAGGTCACGCTCGGTGCCGAATGATTTAACAACTTCTGAATACGTGTCACGTCCGTGCCATTGATATACGCATGATAACCAAAGGTCTTTCGCAATGTGTGCGTTCCTATAGGTTCCGTTATACCTACGGTTTTAGCCGCCTCACTTAAAATCCGATATGCCTGTATGCGAGTGATAGGCTTGTTATGGCCTTTACGACTAGTAAACAGATAACTGTCAGTAACCTTTACCAGCTTTAAGTATTCGTGTATAGCTTTCTTACAGTTTTCCGATAAAGGAAAATCCTTTGCTTTCCCTGTTTTCTGTTCACGTATGGATATGCGCTCTTGCCCTTGTACGTCTTTCACCGTCAATTTGAGTAAATCGGAAATTCGAAGTCCTGAATTAATTCCTAACACGAATAGCAAATAGTCCCGGATATTCTGACCGCGTAAATACTTTTTTAATGCATCAACTTGTTTCTTACTTCGAATCGGTTCTACCAGTTCCATTTTCTCACCTCGTCAACAAATGTAATATTCTGTAAATTAATTATATATTGTATTACATTCAGCGTAAACGGCCAGTAAGGAAATGAGTTGAAATGTTATACAAAGCCTTATACTGCCTATCTTCGTGGGCATTTAACAAAAGTAACAGAAGTATGTTGTGTTACTTTTGTTAAATACAAAAGCAACTTCCCATTATTGTAAAAAATGAAGATTTTCGCTTTGCAAAAAACAATTACTTGAAAAGTATTAAATCATTTTTGATTTTTATATTTCTCTTAACGTATTTCATCAAATCAATAAAAATAATATTCATTTATATCCAGCTTAGGATTCATTTTGTAAATAAATAGTGATCGGTATCGATCTAATGGAAATTCTTCTATTATAGTGATATTTCCCTCATTCGGATTACCCCAATTTGAATCAGGACGATCATACCCTATTACTTTCGCTAAACGCTTTATTCCCAGAAGGATTCTTAAAGAGCGATTTACCCCAGAAATTTTCATCCGATTTTTTATATATTCTTTACGTAACATTAAATCTTGCTTACCATTATTCCGATATTCATCAACATGAAGGATTATCCTATCTTTATCATTCATGGTCCACCAAGCATCTTCCTCATTCAATTTATATATGGATTTTAGATAGTCATATGCCTGATAAGCATCAAAACTAGCTTCTTGATAAAAATCATAGCCATCAAGCAATCTTGCCATAACCCCATGTTGGATATACGCTTCATCCCATAAACACTGTTGTTCTTTCGTAAATTTCAATTCCATCTCCATATTCCTCCTCTTAAACTGTTCATTAAATAGTTATTATTTTGCGAACTACTTTGAATTAAATCGCAATTCCACAAAACCATAATGTTCTTATCCAAATCTAATAAAGTAAATGGCTTCTGACAACAATTTGCCAGAAACCATTACTTCCGACTACTCCCTTTCCCCCTGAAAAAAGTCTAATTTTTTCTCGTGATTTATGGGACAACTGCTTACCTCTGCTACTGATTTTGCCAGTTTTTCCAGCAAACGCTTCTACTGTAAAATAGACTATCAATATTCCTTACGAATCGGCACAATAACAATTTCATTATCCCTTGCCATTTCCTCAAGTACTCTCATCACTTCCAAGTCATCAGGGTTACTCTTGCACTCTTTGGCAATTTCCTCCACAGATGTCGTTATGAGGCATTTCGTATCTTTAAAAAGCATCCGAATAATTTTCATTTTGAATCACCTTATTTTTACTACGCACTACCTGCTTGATTTCCTCATTGCATTCCGCTACTAACGCTTTTTCATATATAAGCGTAATTTTATTGCTATTGCGCTCATATGCAATCAACCCAGCATTTTTCAAATTCCGCTTAACTTTATCGACTTCATTAAGCGAACAACCGATTTTTTTCGCCAGCTCCCTTTTCGTCATGTAGCAAACATAATCTTGCTTGTCTAAATCCGTATACCGCTTCATAATGCAATACCCAATTTTAGCATTAACTGATAATGCATCCTCATAGGCAATTTCCCAAGGAATTTCTGCAAAATAGGTTTCATCACATAAAATGGTATACACATTGCAGCCATATTCTCCACTGCCATGCGTATTTTGCCGTCTTTCAATGACGTTATGTTGAACCAAGGTATTAATGTGGTTCGTTAATTGGCGACCCTTCAAGCCGGTTACCTCGGCTACTTTCGTCAATGAGACTTTGATGGTCTTACTTCTCTTACTACGAAAATGCAGCAACGCCATATAGACATACTTGGCATGATTCGACATTTTAAGCTCTAATAACACATACGGCATTTTAGGGTGTCGTTGTTTCATACTTATCCACCCCGCTTGCCTGAATATATTGGACTAACGCTTCATTCGCCGCCTGTTGCATACCAATATTGTTAATCGCGGCGACAATTTTCAAATTTTTCACCAGTTCCGCATCCACATGAATTAATTTGGTTGACATATCGATTCCTCCCACATTGAGTTACAAACGAAACTTTTGTTTCATTTGTAATATAGATACATCAACCAAGAGCCTTTATAACAACTACAAAAAATAATCCACGGCTGCATTTGGGATAAAATAAAATACAATAATCTAAACGTGCATACCCAATAATCCAGAAGTGCATTTGGAATAATCCGACGGTGCACTCATTTCTATATATACTTTTTTCTATATATCTTGTTTCTAAAATATATACTATTTTCGCTGCGCTCAAATAGTCTGCAAGACAAGCTTGCAGATCAGTTGCGCTTTTGAGAAGCAAACTTCTAGCTGACTGTTAACCACTAGACAGAACCGGAACGGCAGTGAAGGTTCTAAGAACTTTACCAGTGGCGCCCCCACTGATAACAATTACCACTATGTATTTTTATTCTGCGCTCCTCATCTCTCGCTTTTGTTTTACAGCGCGCTCCTGTGACAGCGGGAGCGCGCGTCTTTTCTTTACGCGTAATCACTCTGTCACGTTGTCACGGCATATATAATATTTAATAACACCAGCCATTTATAAACTGTTAAACGCTTCTTCCTGCTTCCCTATTTTTTTCAGATAAGTCCTATATTTTACCTTCCAGTTATTTTTTATTTTAATTCCTGTCAGAACCCGAGCCGTTTTCCCATCTTTCAAAACTCTTCGAGATTCTGAACCAATATTTACTTTCCCCATTGATTTAACTATGGTAATAATTTTTCGGCTTAACGTGGCCTGGACAATCGGCTTAGAATTTTTCCCATGATCCATTTCCCAAAAGCCAAATATTTCATAAGCATAAGCAGATATCTCATAATCATTTACATCATCCGATATCTCAAGACAAGTGTTGATAAAATCATGAACCAAGGAATCATTTTGATAAATAAGCTCTTCTTGTAACTCCGGTACTCCTGCGAGAAAACTAAAATTGTTTTTGTGCAAACGAAAAAGACCCTGTAACATAAAACTTACCAATCCGGCCTTATCCAATTCAAAATCGCGTTTAAACGTCACCGATCTATCTTTTACTGTAGTGGTTCGACACGTCTTAATCATGACCAATCTTCGCATGATAGCCGAGTCAACTTCAATCGACGGCATACTATTAACCGTCATAATGTGTTTACAAAACGGCTTATAGTAGACTAAATCTTTATATTTAGGATTGGTTTGAATCTCATCATTGGCTACAATAGCCTTAAAGATATCCGCATTAATTTCGCGGGAAGGCCGTTCACTCGTAATATTCAGTATGGAGCCTACCAATGCGGTTGTATCGTGTTTCCCCTGCCATTCCGACACGCGTAAACCTGTTACGACATTACCAAACAACTGGCGTAATGCTCCCATTAACACGCCCTTACCATCGCCGCCATCTCCTAAGATCACAAGATTCTGCTGTATTTCAAACTGGGGAATCAGAATTCCCGCCAGGAATTGCTGTAGTTGCTCCCGCTCATAATCACCATAAAACTCTAATAAATACCTGCCAACAAAACTGGATTGCCAATAATCCGGGTCCATCAATTTCTCATCATAATCAACATTTAAAACGTATACTGCATTGTTTTCTTTATGCCACATATTTTGATAAAAGGTATGGCACTGCTTCGTAAAATCGATTTCTAATGTCCCATTTAAAAAACTGACAATAACCTTTTGCTGATAAAATACATTCCAATCCCATACCGGAATTTCCGGTATAAAATCAAGATATTTACAAATTTCCAATAGTTCCTTCATACATCTGCTGTCAATCGCTGCCCCAAAGGATTGGCTGAGTTTACGGAATATATATTTTTTAACATAATCATCGGCTTTTATCCAATGCTTCCCGTTCCAGCCATACAGAACATGGTCAACCGTTTTAAAATTATGATCTATAATTTGGTGTCCGTACTGGCTGAACCAATTGAGTAATTCCCCGTAATTTATTTGTAAGCCACCTTTATAATATATAAAACTTGCCTTTTTTCGTTTTGTCTTTAATTCCGGTTCCTTTTCCTGCTTTACCGGAGGTATAACACCTTCTACTATTGATTGCTCTTTTTCTTGCTCTAATGCTGCTTCCCAGTCAAATTTAATATCTTGTTGTCCCATTAAAACTATCTCCTTTGTTAAATGTCGGAGCGCGCCTCACAAACTTGTGAGGCGCGCTCCCATAAATCCTTAAACAACCGCTATTCCGATTAAATAATAATTATTTAGCTTTGCATGCTTATTCAAAATAGGAATTTCTTGATTTTATAAGAAATACTTATCTTCGCCCATTGATCTGTATTGTTCATCCAGACCAACTAATCTAAGCATAACCATATAGGCTTCTGCATAAGGCTTTAATTTTGCTATATTTTCCCCATACCATTGATTGCCTAAATCTCGTTTTGCTTGCTCTTGTTTCATTCTGATATTTTCATAGAAATTCTGCTTATAAAAAATAAAAGAATTATACATGCAAAAAGCTAATCGGGTATCGCTGTTTTGAATAATTTCAAATTCATATAATTTATCAAAATGCTCTTTATATTTTTGGTCACTATATAAGCATTCAAAAGATAGCATATAAAGTTGAAAACGTCGATCATATCCCAAATTTGCAAAGTATTCTGCTAGACCAGCATTTCTGGTAAGACTGTTGCTGTGACAAAATTTATTACTAAAATAATCTCTTTTTATATCCTGATAGGTGTGTTGGTAATGTCTATCAACCTCTCGCCTAATCTCCTCGAAATTGTTATACGCCTTTAAATCATATTTTATAAACTGAAGTGATGGCCTTTTTAAAATAGCCTCTATACTGAAATGCTGATCATAAAAATCTAAATATTGTTCATGCTCTTTCATTGGTTTCTTTGAACAAACTTTTAATAATTTTACTACTGCTTCTGCTTCATACTGCGTATAACTATGTTCTTCTCTTAAATGTTTTAGTAATTTTCCATAACCCTGCATTGACACAAATATCTCCCCTTTGATAATTATCATTTAGTCTTGTCAAGTATTGGGCAGGTACATCAACGATGTACCTGCCCTTTAGCTTTAAGCACTAAGTGCGTTTAATGTTTTTTGCAATCTTTTTGCTGCATTTTTTGCAACATAATAAACTACATCTTCCATACCAGGATGATTTTTAATATACCGAACCGGACTAGGAACTGCGGTACAAGTCTTGGCATCAATATCAATTAAGTAATACCTAAGTTTCCGTTTTTTCCAGTGGCATTGCGGAAACCGCCGTGTTGTCATTTCCCGGATTAAAATCACATTACCACTGCGCCCAAAAAGATCGACCCTTGTATTAATGTAATTATTACGTTTATTCCAGCTTTTTGCGCCAGCAGGCAACAATTTGGCCTTATCAATACTGCACAATAAATCCATAAAATCTGAGTACCATTTCTTCCATAAAATAAGGGCTTGATTGATCTTCTCTTCTGTTGTTTCATTGTACCCAGCATAGACCATCCGTTGGAAATCATGCAGCTCATGCCAATAACAAGAATCAATAATGGGTCCTATGGAACCATCAGGAAACCGCATCCACCATCGAATCGAATCACCAAAATTAGGCTGTGAATGTTTAGTCAAATCATAAAAATATTCTGGAATACGACCTTGTTGGTTGTCACCACTCATTTTATTATCCCCCTCTTTTTTAGCTTCCTGCTATTGTCGAGCAGTCAGCTAAGTCTTAATATTTTCATTTACTGGCAATTCTCCAATTTCATAAATGACCGCGTCTGCCATGTTTTCATATTCAGATTGCTCAAACTCTTTATATTCCATTTGTCATTTCATTCCCTTATTAAATCAAAAACAATATTATACTGAATATTCCGAATTCAATGTCGACAGATCGGCTTCACACAGGCAATGTAACCACCCCCTTAAATGACAAAATTAAAAGAGAGTCCGAAGACCCTCTAATTAACCATAATTTATATTATTTCTTTTTCCCAATATGTTGCTGATATTGCTTTTGAATTTTTTCATCGGGTGCTATTTTTTCCACCGAATAAGTTGCGAATTCTTCTTCCGCGATTGCTTTCGCTTCCTGCTTTTCAATCGCAATCGTTTCTATCAATGCACCTTCAATTTCAAATGTTTTATTTAATGCTTCATCAATTAATTTTTTACCGATTGTACCAGTAATTACATGGACATTGGTAATACCCCATTGATTAGCTAAAGCAGTTAACGCTTCCGTAAAGCCTTTGGCTCTGCGCTTAAATTCAATATTACTTTCGCTTTGTATCTTATCCATTTGCACGATTAGCTTCCCTTTTGCTTTAACATCTTCAACGGGAACATCTTGAAATTGCGTTCTGGGCGTTTTCTTTATCTCTTCTACAAAGTCTATCTCATATTCTAATTTTTTTATAAGCGACCTAATAGACGGATGCGGGTTTGCATATAAGTTCTTAATTGCTTTTTTAATCCATTCAACAGTCCAAGTTTTAGAATGTAAGCATTTATAGGCATCTTCAAGAGATAAATCCGTTATGGACATAGCTTGATAAACTACCCCATCTTTTTCTTTTATTTCTATGCCTTTATGAATATTGCCGCGCGATATGCCATCCATTTTTGCTGCTAAATCATCTCTTCCTTTCATTGTTGCATCATATAACGGATGTTTTTTCCATTCTTTATTTAATCTAAGGTCAGGCAGCGTAACTTCAATAGCATGGATTACTCTTGTCTTTGTATCATCATGAGTTCGAATATCCCTTTCTCGTCTCAACCAGGTTTTTACTTCTTCATCCGTACCCATAAATTCAGCAAAAGGCAAATCAATATGACGAAACCCAGCATTACGTGCTGCTATATATCTTTTATATCCTTCAATAATAACAATACTTCTGTATTCAGGCTCATTGTTATCTATTTCATAGTCATCCGGGTCCATTAACAGGCTATTATGTATTACTATCGGGTTCGCCATGCCATTGCGTTTTATATCATTGGCAAGCATTGCTATATATTTTTTTGAAGATCGTGCCCGATTTTCTAATAGCGGATGTTCCTCTAAACTTTTCGGAAGTTTTTCAATTTCTTCTTTAGTTAATAAACGAAGCTTCTCATCAAGTAGATTTTTCATTGATATCATTTCCCCTTTCACAATATTACAATATTTACCATTAAAAAACAATAAAAAAAATTCTCCAAATTTGGAGAATCTGTTCATTCCTCAAGAAATTATTTAATTCTCTTATAGAATATCAAATTAAATGCCTTTATGTCAATAATTTTTTTTGTTAACGTGAGCTATCAATTTTGATATCCGAACAATGAATCTACCTCAATGCCGCAACTGCTAATGCGCATTTTTCCATTTCCGTAACCCCACTGTCGATCAAAAAAAGTATAGTTCCTCCACTTATTCCAGGTTTAACAAGATCTCTATCAAGATGAGCGATCACCCTTCCACCCGCTACTCCCTCCCGGATGAAAGCACCATCCAGGGTTGCCAGAACTTGGCCACCACCGGCTCCTTCACGAACATAATTACCATCAATGGACACCAGTATTTCTCCGTATGGATTTCGCACATAGTCTCCATCCCAGTAAGCCAAGGGTTTTCCAGTTAATGGTTCCCTTATATAGTTATGCATAGTATCTATCCCCCGCTCTTAATTACAAATCATTCCTATATAATAATTATATCAAGTTCGGCATCCATGTAAACGGTCTGCATCGTTACTGAATGAATTTAGTAGGAAGGCCAAAAGAACCTCAGTCATTTGCTGACCAAGGTTCATAAAATATTGGGCTAATTTTCTATTTAGGAATGATTCGTTCTGTTGTTGTATTGGAAGCACTACAATTAGGGCAACATTGTGGTGCAAACGGGTCGTCGTCTCGCTCCCATACTCTTCCGCACATATTACATCTTAATACTCGAATGTCATATTTTATTTCTTTGTTCATATGTATTCCTCCATTATATTGTAATTGATAGATAAATAAATTCCGTCAAATGATTGCCAAAGGTTGATCTTATTATTTTCTCAGAGTTTATTCAGAACACCCAGATGCCCTTAAAATCATTAAGGATAATAATACCTATTAATCTAATAAAAAAACTCTCTGAAGGTTTCTCTAAGGTTTCTCTATTGTGCATAATGCATGGCAGCATTGGCAAGCGCATAAAGGATACTGCCAGAACGTAAACTTTGCCATTCAGTCGGATTACTATAATTACGAATCACATTTCCGTTATCGTCATAGGATACGATTTGTAGCATTCTAATTTCTAACGGATTGGCCAAATGCACTTCATGATAACTGCGGAACTCTTTTTCACCATCTTGAGATTCTTGATGTACCCCTTTACGCCAAAAACGTAAATACTCGCCTTGTTTTTCTACACTAGAAATATCCAAGTAGTAGCTTGTACCATCCTTACTAGCACAAACATAATCCCAATTGGCTGCATAACAAAAGGGAGCTACAATCCAGAATGATAAGATAAAAGCCACAGCGCCTAGCCACCATATACGTTTTTTCATTTAATACTCCTTCCTTTCCACTTCAAATAAGAAATTCATAATTATGGACTTTATTTAATGAAGTCTTCAAGCTGATTAATATATTTTCTTTCCAACTCCCTCGCCTCAGCCATTAAACCGTTTGCTGATGTTATTTTAGACATATTTCCTTCAAATACAGCAGCAACCACTTCATTCATAGCTTGGAGATTCTTATTTATTATTTTTATGCCTAGCTCATGTGTAGATCTCAAGTCCTTATGAGGTTCTATTGCTTCCATTCGTTCTTGTAAGCTTACCAGAGCAGGCGCTATCTCTTTTTGTGTGATGATGGCAAATTCAAGGTCTGAAATTTGCCCATTTCCATTTTTTCTTCTTAAGGTATCCCATTTTTCACTTATTTGCGCCATCTCAGATAGAATCGGCTGCACTGATTGCCTATACTGTGATAAAACTTCTTTCTTAGAAGGACCACAGCCGCCTACTATCATTGGGATAAATAAGACAATGAGTAATCCTATATACAGGTACACTTTATTTCTAAACATATAGTTTTTCTCTCCTCTGCTTGTGTTGTTTTGATCAGAACTGCACTATGGTTAAAATATTTGTATTACAAACTTAAAAAATATAAATACGGCGGCAATTTGCAATAAATATATAAAAACCACAGGAATTTGCCACTGCCTAACCATATACATTCCCACTATAGGAAACGCTAATAGAAACATCATAGTTTTAAACGACATCGGCGGCGATTGTAAAATGTAACCCGCAATTATACATATAGCCATGTATAAGCAGCATTTAAAAGCACTTTTCCGTTCTGTGACGTATCCTTCACCTCTACTTGCTTCTAGTCCACAGGTTGTGCACTGAAAAGAAGTGCATTTCTCACACTCATTGAAATCACCTTTTTCTGCCATATCTATCACCCTCTAATTTATCAATATGCCAAAATCCCCGACAAACTGAACTGTCGGGGACTAGATAAATCCTTATATATTGAATATCGATCAAAATTTATAGCTAACGCCAAAGCCTACACCCTTAGCTGTAACATCTACATCGCCGATATTATTAATCGCTAAACTCTTGGCCTTTAAGTTACGATAATCCACATTAAATTCTACATTGGGAGCAATTTCTTGTGACAAACCAATCTTCCAGTTCGTAAAGTCGGCTGCCACGCCGATAGAGGCATAAGCAGTCGTTTTATCCGCGATTTTAGTACTGCCCACTAAGCCAAACTGTATTTTGTTTTTGGTATCACTCGAATCACTGCTTCCCGTACTGATACCACTTACATCTACCGTTTGATTAGCTGTTGCTTTCAACCGGACAAGTCCAGCATAAGCAGATATGTTCTTATTCAGTTTATAGAGCACATTTAATTCCTGCGTTTTTAGTTTAATGTTCATGCTGTCTGTTTCCGTAGGGTCACTGTATACGACGGTATCCTTGGATTTGGGATTATAGCCATTGTATTGCAAAGCAAAATTATTGCCTAATCCTGTAGTAATCCCCCAGTCCAGATTATATTTTTTGTCTAACGAAACATCACCGGTTGGAGCTTCACCTTTCATATCCGACTGTCTCCAAGTTAAATCAATCGAAGTTTTTCCCGCAGAATAATCGGTAAGTGGGGCTGCAAAGCCAATGCTGGCTGTTAACATTGTGGCTGTTGCCATGGCAAGTATCGCTGTTTTTTTCATGTTCAAATCGCTCCTTTATTTGTGTTTTAATACTGACTTGCTGTTTTCCTAGTAAGAACTAACCGTATATAGTTCACCATCCTTTTCGCTCAAAACCACTGCAATTTTATTGAACCGCTTATGCGGATTTCCAATAAATGTTAAATATTCTATGTTATTATAATATATCAACGTTATGTAAACGTAAATACCAAATTGCCGAAAATTGAGCTTTGGGGTTAATTCATGTTAGAAAATCTATAATTTACCACTCCATTATACCCATGTTTCAATATTATTGCAACTTATAATATTATTTTTGAAACTTTCTTCATTCCTGCCGCAACTATAATTAATAGTGAGGTGAACTGTGTGCAGGACAACTTTCTAGACAAATATAGAGAAATTGGCAGGCGAATTGCTTTTTATCGTAATAAACGAGGTCTATCGCAAGAAGCACTGGGCGAAAAAATCAACTATAGCAAAAGTTATATCAGCAAAATTGAGGCTTCCAATTCGGATGTCGCTTATTCGCTGGACATTTTATTTGCGATAGCCGCAGGTTTACAGCTTGACCCGGTTATTTTTCTTTTGCCAATTAATGAAGAGGATTTTGATAAATATAGGACAGATAAATAAACGGCTGAGAGGACGATCTCTCAGCCGTTTTATTTATTCAACAACTATGGTATTTACTTTTTTTTGATTAAAATCATGTTCATGTATCGGATCTGGAACAAAAAGTTTATCTTCGAGGTTTTTCAATTGACTAATATGTTGATAAATCGCACTCTCGGTACGTTTATTCATCCATTCACTTTGCTTTAATCGTTTAGCTAATTCATGTGCATCATCATTAGGATATAACTCCAAAAATAAATAAATTGCTAGATTCTCAGCTTTTGTCCATTTTTCCATGATTAACTTCATCCATCCTTTTATTTATACTTTATGATACGATAAAAGTATTTAATTCACCATTTTCTACTAAATTACCTGCCCTATAACATCTGTTGTGACACATGTAGCCAAAATTTTAAGATTGCCGTCTTGAAAAGTTCTATTGAATAGAGTAACGTTATGCACATAAAAATGCTCCGAAGTTGTATGACTTCGGAGCACTGTTCATTATTTTGCATTTTGATGAGCGGCACCATTTGCTTTCGCTTCTTCCGATATTGCCTGTTCACCACGCTTAATCGCTTCTCTAACCATGGAGCCAACTTCACCAGTTGTAACGTCGCTCCAATCACCATCTGCCGTTCTATCACCGAATCCCAGGTCATTTGCTAATTTCTGTTTCGTTTCTTCAGACATTACTTTACCCATACATTAGCCACCTCCATCTATAATTTTTGGAAGCCTATGTATAGTATTTGCCGTTATGTCAAAAGCTATTCTGATAGAAAAGGTTATATGGTAACATCACACCAGTTTCCGTCTTCAACTTTCGCACCAAAACCAAGATCGTGCGCTAATTTATATTTTGTTTCTTCTGACATAGCTTTTCCCATATACAAGCTACCTCCAATTTATATTTTTAGGAAGCCTGTGTATAGTATTGCCGTTATGTCAAAAGCTATGTATTTCTAAAAAGGTTATCCGGTCACTTGCCGTACAACATCGATAACGGTGCCATCGCGGTATTCGACTACTGCCACAATACGGTCTCCGGTCTTGATGGCCTGGGGAACACCTGCGATTTTTTCCGCTTCACGCTTAAGGTCATGAATGTCCTTCACCGGCAATCCCGCTGCCAGCATTTCCTTATATAGATCTGTTCGCAATGGATTTACGGCTACCCCTCGCTCAGTTACCAGCATATCTACGGTTTCGCCGGGTGTCGTAACCGTCAGAGCTTTATCCCGGACAGTCGGCAGGCGCCCTCTCAGTAAGTTGGCAACAATAAGCGTTAACTTGGCCCCGGCCGCTGCATCGCTGTGACCGCCCGAGCCACCCATGATTACTCCATTGGAGCCGGTAGTAACATTAACGTTAAAATCCGTGTCAATTTCAGTTGCCCCAAGGAAAACGGTATCGAGTTTGTTTACGATACAGCCGGCATTAAAAGGATTAGCATAAACACCGGCACTTACTTCAATGTGATTTGGATTGGCGCCGATAGAGCGGACCGCTTCCAGATCAAAACCTTGCACATCCGTAATTTTACGCAGTAAGCCGTGATTGAGCATATCAACCAGATAGCTGGTGACACCACCCATGGCAAAACTGGCCGTTACGCCTTGCTGTTTCATCATTTTCCCAAGATAGTGCGCAGTTGCCAGTGAGGCGCCGCCTGCCCCCGTCTGGAAAGACAGACCTTCTTTAATGAATCCGGCAGCTTTGATAACCCGGGCTGCCGTTTGAGCAATCTTGAGCCCTACAGGGTCTTTGGTCACTTTCGTACTGCCGGAAACAATGCCTCTTGGATCACCAATGGCATTTACCGTTACTACATAGTCCACTCTGGTTTGTGATATCGAGACAGGTGACAACGGATATTCACAAAGGCAGTCAGTCACCGCCACTACATGATCGGCATATTCGGCATCAGGTATGGCATAGCCAAGCGATCCGCAGGCTGCCGGCCCCATTATTCCATTAAGATTACCATAATCATCGGCGGCAGGTGCGGCTATAAAGGCGACATCGATCTTAAGCTGCCCGCACTCAATAGCGCGGGCGCGCCCGCCGTGCGTTCTCATGACTGCAGGCCGGCTGAGTACTCCGCGTGAGATAGCGTCAGCAACCGGCCCTGACATATAATTCGTATCAAGTCCGGTGACAACTCCATTCTTAATGTGTTCTACCAATGGCGCATGCACCGGAAACACCGAACTGATGGCGATATTCAGGTTCTTGACACCCAGCTTAGCTGCTGTCGCCAGCACCATATTTAAAACGCCGTCGCCATTACGGAAATGGTGGTGAAAAGATAAAGTCATGCCGTCTTTTACCGGAATCCGGCGAAACACTTCCTCTAAATTGCCAACCAGCTTATTGTCAGAGGGTTTGCGCGTTTTGACAGCAGGAGCCCGGCGAAACAGGTTAGAAAGAGTTTGGAAAGCGCCATTAAAAAGGGTTACTTCACCATACCCTTCCACGTAACCCGGCACTGTGCGGCCAATTACATTCTTCATCATTACCGTCCTCCTTCCAGCCCCAGTGTCTGAGCCAGTTGTAAAAGTCTTTCAGCACGGTCAACAATAGGTTTATCGATCATCTTCCCGTCTAAAGAGATTGCCCCGGCCCCCTGTTCTTCTGCTTCTTTTATAATTGCGACAACCCGCTCGGCCCATTTAATCTCGGCAGCACTCGGGCTAAAACCTTCGTGAACGGCATCCACCTGCCGGGGGTTAATTACGAGTTTTCCCTTGAAGCCCAGTTTTTTTGCGAAGGCAATATCTGCTGCCAGCCCATCCTCATCAAGTACATCAGTAAAAGGAGTGTCAATGGCTTGAATTCCGGCGGCAGCCGCTGCATTTACCAGAATGGTGCGTGCAGTGAATATTTCCTGTCCGTCCTTGGTTCGTGAAGTACCAATACCAGCCGTGTAGTCTTCCGCGCCAAGCGCCACGGCTACAACACGCGGATGAGCGGCAGCAATGGAATAACAATTTACAATCCCGAGCGGCGTTTCGATGAGCGCTATAATTT
>Ga0074195_1001583_pt1 | contig 30852 bp, 20 predicted proteins | sample EPASupsiteHSE623_FD_64525 | JGI IMG/M metagenome (GOLD analysis project Ga0074195, IMG submission 64525) | Bioremediated contaminated groundwater from EPA Superfund site, New Mexico - Sample HSE6-23 | ecosystem: Environmental > Aquatic > Deep subsurface > Groundwater > Contaminated ... | reverse complement strand
GGGTAAAGACGGTTACGCACGGTCCACAGCGAGCTTCGACGAGCGCGGAAACCTGACCGAGTCGGCGTGCTTCGGCACCGACGGAAAGCCAACCATGTACAAGGAGGGCTACTCACGGTCTACGGCGAAGTACGACGAGCGAGGTAATCGGATTGAGGCGGCGTGCTTCGGCACCGACGACAAGCCGACACTGTGCAAAGACGGTTACGCACGGTCCACAGCGAGCTTCGACGAGCGAGGCAACCAGACCGAGGCGGCGTACTTCGGCACCGACGGAAAGCCCATCCTGAGCAAGAACGGCTACTCACGGTTTACATCGAAACACGACGAGCGAGGCAATATGATTGAGGCGGCGTGCTTCGGCATTGATGGCAAGCTGACAGTGAGCAACTATGGAATGCCACGGATCACAGCGAAGTACGACGAGCGAGGCAACCAGATCGAGCGTGCGTACTTCGGCATCGACGGCAAGCCGATCCTGGACAAGGACGGAACCGCACGAGTCACAAACAAATATGATGAGCGTGGAAACAAGATCGAGCTGGCTTACTTCGGCATCGACGGCAAACCGACCTTGAACAAGGACGGTGTCGCACGGCTCACCGCAAAGTACGACGAGCGTGGCAACCTAGTCGAGACGGCGAACTTCGGCCTCGACGGGCAGCGTCTTGTCACGCGACTGTTCATCGAGGAGGTCATCCCCGGAGGCCAAGCGGCGAAGCTCGGTCTAAGAGCCGGCGACGAGCTCTACCTATATGCGGGTAAACCTGTGGGAAGTATGGGCCAGTTAATCGCGAGTCGGGAGGCCGAGCCTCCCGAGGACAAGCCCAAGGAGCTGATCATCCGACGGTCCGGAAGCACACTGTCCGTATCCGTGCGCCCAGGGAAGTTGGGGGTCGATCTACGAGACCGGTTGGTTCCCGAGTAGTTGTCCAGAGGCGTCCGGGGATTGACTGGATCCAGGAGGCTCATTCAAACGGGAAACCGCCGCCTCTGGCGGTAAAGGGTAACGAGTCTATGTCAAATGTGAGAGTGCCAAGGCCCTGCGACGCGTACTCCGGCAAGGAGCTGTTCCTATTCGTCAGTTACGCGCATGCTGACGCGGACCGGGTGTATCCGGAAATCAAAACGCTCTTTGATCAAGGATACCGGATTTGGTTTGACGAAGGTATCGATCCAGGCAACGAGTGGCCGGATGTGATTGCGCGGGCCATAGACGGGTCCGCCATAGTTGTCGTCTTTATCGCTCAGAACGCCATTCAATCGCCCAACGTGAGCAACGAGATCCATTTCGCGCTCAACCATCGAAAACCCTTGGTTGCCGTTCATTTGGAGGAGATTTCCCTACCGCCCTCTTTGGAGCTTCGCATGGGAAATATTCAGGCGGTCATGAAATGGAACATGTCCGAACACGATTACCTGCGAAAAATGTCGAGATGTCTGGAAAAATGGGGGGTCCAATCCGTGCAGCCAGTGGCACCGGAACCGCCTCCAAGAGATCCGGCGTCAAGCGCGTCCCCACCCGCCCCCAAAAACGAATGGCCCCCAACGATTCGTCCAGGCCCGGATGGAGAAGAGATGTCGCTCATTCCTGCTGGTGAGTTCCTGATGGGATCGAACGAGGACGACGACGAGAAGCCGCCTCACAACGTCGATGTGGACGCCTTCTACGTCGACAAGCACGAGGTGACAAATCAGAGGTTCGACCGATTCGTGAAGGCGACCGGATTTCGGACAGAGGCGGAACAGGACGGTGGTGGTTTCTTCTGGGATGGAACGGGCTGGAAACGGGATGAGTCCGTGAATTGGCAAAGTCCGCTCCATCCGGGTGACAGTATCCGGGACAAGATGGAACTTCCGGTGGTGCATGTGAGCTGGGAGGACGCTGTGGCGTTTTGCCGGTGGTCAGGGAAGCGTCTTCCGACCGAGGCGGAATGGGAGAAAGCGGCCAGAGGAGGGCTTTCGGGGAAAAAGTATCCGTGGGGGGATGAGAAGCCGACCGGGAAGGCGTGCGACGAGGATTGCAGTGGGGTGATTCGACCAAAGGATGTGGGGAGCTCCGCTCCGAATGGGTATGGACTGTTCGACATGGCGGGCAACGTGTGGGAGTGGTGTTCCGATTGGTATGATCCGGACTACTACAAGCGGAGCGTGGCGGCCAATCCGAAGGGGCCCGAGGAACCAATAAGGTTCAAGCACTTTGACACGTGGGTGGAGGCCGCCCGTGTCGTGCGTGGAGGGTCGTCGACTCAGCGACGCCTCCTGCGGTGCGCGAGCCGACTGCACATTCTCCCGTCGGTCTGGTACAGCTTCCTCGGCTTTCGGTGCGTGAGGTCAATACGCTGCGAAAGCACAGAGAGGAGCGAGTGAGAGCTTCTTGTCGGTCTCGGGCTGCGCAAGAGATGAAGGGAGATTCATTCAATGATTACGCCACAGGACTTCATCCATCCGGAGGACGATTCCGCGAGGCTCCAACTGGAGGCCATACCCGGATTCCAAACGGTCGTCAAAGCCTTCCTCAAGATCGGCCTGGAGCAGCAGCTCCACGGCATCAGCATGGCCAGCAAGATACGGCTCGGACCGGAGCAACTCCCTGAACTCTACGCCAAGCTGCCCCCCGTCTGCAAAAAACTCAAAATCCCGGAGCCTGAGTTCTATCTCGAGATGAGCTCCATGCCCAACGCCTACACCTCGGGCGACAGCCGGGTGTTCCTGACCGTCACGTCCCGACTTGTGGAGGATCTCGACGACGCCGAACTGAATGCCGTGATCGCACATGAGTGCGGCCATATCGTATGCCGCCATGTTCTCTACCACACGATGGCCAACCTTCTCCTCATGGGAGGAGCCTCGTTTCTCGGCGTGGTGGACTCTCTTCTCACGCCCGTGAAGCTGGCCCTCTGCTACTGGCACAGACTCAGCGAGTTCTCGGCCGACAGGGCTGCGGCCGCCGTGTTCGGAGACGCCAATCCGGTGGTGACGACGATGATCCGGCTCTCCGGCGGCCCGAAAACCCTGACCGGCAAGGTGAACATCGACGCCTACATCGCGCAGGCCGAGGCCTACGACAAGCTCCTCGAATCCGGTTGGGACAAGCTCCTTCAGGGACTGGTGGTCTTGAATGCGGACCACCCCTTCCCGGCAGTGAGGGCCAGGGAGATTCGAAAATGGGCCGCGAGCGAGGAGTTTGAGCGTCTCTCGCGAATTGTCCGTCGCGGAGGTGAAGCCTTTGCTTGCCCGAAATGCAAAGTCTCCTGCGAAGCCGCCTGGAAGTTCTGCGAGTCCTGCGGCGAGAAATTCGACTGACCGGACTGAGCTCACGGAATTCTGAAACGGAGCCAACAATGGGCGTTTTCAAAACCTCAAGACTTTTTTACTCATCGCCAGCACTGATTGATCCGGTTGCATCCGACGTTGTCGCCGCATTGAAGACGGAGGACTACGAGGTTGTCAGCCAGACGCTTCTCACGGGAGGCATCGACATTTCGATCACAAAAGGCGGTACCTTCACGGCCATCCTCGGGATGAAAACCGCGCTGAAAGTGAAAATCGTCCCGCAGGAGGGTCGGATATTCGCTGAGGCTGGAGTTGGCCTGTTTGGCCAGCAGGCGATCCCAACGGTAATCTCCATGTTTTTCCTCTGGCCCGTGCTGATCCCCCAAATTTGGGGTTTGGTCCAACAGTCCAACCTCGACGACCACGTCATTGAGCTGATAGAGCAGGGGATCGCACGGCACGAGTCCAAGATCGAGAAAGTCACCCTACCGACCTGCGCCTCCTGCGGCACTGTCGTAAAAGCCGGCGCCAAGTTCTGCAACTCCTGCGGGGTGCAAATTCAATGCTAGAGCCTGTCGGAGGGTGCCATCCGTAACCGATACCACCACACACATCATCCGATGAACCATCAAAACAACTCTCCGGAACGGAGTTACGTGTGCGCCCCCCGACCCCATGACCCGCGCATTGAAGATCTTCATCTCTTCGCCCAGCGACGTCTCTGACGAGCGAGAGCTCGCCCGTGACGTGATCCGCCGCGTGGAGGCCAAGTTCTCTCCGCGTGTTCGCCTCCTACCCATCCTGTGGGAATCGCTGCCCATGACCGCGACCAGCGATTTCCAAAGCCAGATCGTCCACACTGCGGACTGTGACCTTCTGATCGTGATCCTCTGGTCACGCCTGGGGACCCAGCTTCCCGCCAAGTTTGCACGTCCGGATGGCACCACCCCCACCGGGACCGAACTGGAGTATGAGGAGGCACAAGAGAGCTTCCGCAAGACCGGACGGCCAAATATCCACGTGTATTTCAAGATCAGCAAGATGGAGCTTCTCGCCGACGGTCGGTCCGAGAACCTGGATGCGATCAAAGAGAGCCTGCGCCAGCTGGAAGAGGTCAAGGAGTTCAAACACCGCAGGTTCTTCGATCCGGTCGACGGGTCTTTCACCGGAGGGTTCACAGAGTTCCGGAACGCCACGCATTTCGCAACCCGGCTCGAGGAGCACCTGATCCAGGTCGTGGCGAAACTGTTGGGTGAAGACCCTCTCGTGAGAGCGACACCGGTTTGGACGAGCGGGAGCCCGTACCTGGGCCTGGCGGCCTTCGATCGCGAGCACGCGCGGATCTTCTTCGGCCGAGACGAAGCCATCGCAGACGTGGGCACCCATCTCCGCACCCAGGCCGCCGAAGGCACGCCCTTTGTCGTGGTCCTGGGCATGAGCGGAAGCGGCAAGTCGTCGCTCGTGCGCGCTGGCGTCCTGCCTCGGTTTGAAAGCGTCGGGTACGTGGAGGGGTTCGAGACGTGGCGGCAGACCGTGTTCCGGCCCTCAGACCAGGACCGGCTGTGGAGCGGCCTGGCTACGGCGCTCGTCCGTGACAAGGCCCTTCCGGCACTGGCGTCTCTGGCCGGGTCAGCCGAAAAGTTCGCCCGGATGTTGGAGACGAACCCGGCCGCAGCCACAGCGCTCGTGGAAGCCGCCTTGCGCATGATCGTACTCGGGTCCGCGAGCGGAACCGGCAACGAGCGTGGAGGGCGCACGGGTCTGGTGCTCGTGCTCGACCAACTCGAAGAGCTGTTCACGGCCGAGGCGATCACCGACCACGACCGCGCGAGGTTCGCGGACCTGATCGCCTCCCTGGTCCGGACCGGGTCGGTGTGGGTCCTGGCCACACTCCGGAGCGACTACTACCACCGACTCCAGGATCTCCCCGCGTTTCTCGAACTCAAAAAGCCCAAAGGCCAGTACGACCTCAAACCGCCCACCCCCGACGAGATCGGCGAGATGATCCGGCAGCCGGCCGCTTGTGCCGGGATCGAGATGGAAGAGGGCGTGCCGACACGGCTGCTGGAAGCGATGGCACGGGAGCCGCAGGCTCTGCCCCTGCTCCAGTTCGCACTGTGGCGGCTGTTCGAGGACAGCCAAGACTCTCGACGGATGACCGTGTCCGCCTACGAGGCCATGGGAGGGTTCAAGGGGGCGCTAGTGTCACGCGCGGACGAAGTGTTGGCCTCCGTGGTCCGGGACGATCCGCAGGCCAAGGAAACGTTCTGGTGCGTGATGCGGTCTCTGGTCCACCTGGGAGCCGGAGGGACCGATGCTGTGACCCGGCGCCGGGAGAAGCGACGCGTGCTGGTGACCGATTCCACGGCAGCGCGCGTGGTCGACGCGTTCATCGAGAGCCGTCTGTTCACGAGCGACCGGGGAGACGGAAACGAGCCCGTGATCGCGGTCGCGCACGAGGCGCTGCTCATGCACTGGCCTGCGCTGCAGAAGTGGCTGGGGGAGAACCGACAGCTTCTGGAAGCGCGGGAACGTCTCCGCGCGCAGGCCTCGACGTGGGAGGCTGAAGGCCGGTCACCCGACCGGCTGCAGGGCGCAGGCAAAAACCTCCTCGAGGCAGAATGGGTGGCCGAAAAATTGGGCGAGCAGCTCACCATGGAGGAGTGGAGCTTTGTCCGAGCGTGGCGGGCCAAGGTAAACGCGGAGGCGCGGGCTGAGAAGCGGCGGGTGCGCGTGGCGCTCACCGTGTTCGGTGCGCTCACGGTCGTGGCTGTGACGCTCGCGATCACAGCGGTCGGGATGTGGAAGACCTCGGAGGTGAGCCGACGAAAGGCCCAAGATGAAGCGAGGAGAACAGAGATCCGATTCCGCGTGGCCCGGGCGCTTCAAATCGCATCGACGACACCCGCACGGGCTGTTCTCGACGTGGTCGTGGCCGCGGCCAAGAACCTGGAAGGCGGCGAGCCCGTGATGGCAGAGGTGCGGGGCGCCTGCCTCACCCTGGCGCCGGTCATTCGGATCGGACACCGCATCGAGCAAGGAGCCCATAGCTGGCGCACGTTTTCCGAGAAAAATCAGGTCATGTCCGTCGCGTTCAGTCCGGACGGCAACACGATTGCCGCCGGACTAAACAATAACACGATCCGCCTCTGGAATCGGAATGGAACTGCGCTCGGGGAGCCTCTCAAAGGGCACGAAGACACGGTACGATCGGTCGCGTTCCGCCCGGATGGCAAGACGATCGCAAGCGGGTCCGCGGACAGAACAGTGCGACTCTGGGGCTTGGATGGCAAGCCGCGCGGACAACCGTTCCAAGGACACGAAGACACGGTCACGTGCGTGGCGTTTAGCCCGGACGGGAACACGATTGCGAGCGCGTCCGTGGATCGGACCGTGCGGCTCTGGGGCCTGGACGGCAAACCGAGCGGCACCCCCCTCCGAGGCCACGCTCAGACCGTGACGTGTGTGGCGTTTAGCCTAAATGGGAAGATGATTGTGAGCGGGTCCGAAGACGGGACCATCCGGCTGTGGAACCCGGACGGCACACCGAGAGGCCAGCCGCTCACCGGCCACAACGATCGGGTGATGGGGGTCGCGTTCAGTCCGGACAGCCGGATCCTCGCGAGCGGCTCGTCCGACCGCACGATCCAGCTGTGGGATACGGACGGCAAGCCGAGAGGGATCATCGGAGTGGGGCACACCAGTCTGGTGAACAGCGTGGCGTTCAGCCCGGACGGTCAAATCCTGGTGAGCGGCTCTGCGGACCAAACCATCCGGTTGTGGGAACCGGACGGCAGGGCATGCGGCCTGCCGATCCAGGGACACGGCGAGGCGGTGACGTCCGTGGCGTTCAGTCCGGATGGAAACACGATCGCAAGCGGGTCTTATGACCACACGATCCGGCTCTGGCGAACGGACTGGTCGACCGCGCTGGAGACGCTCTGCTCCGGGTTGAAGGCCGATCCTGTGTTCGCGGATCAATCGGATCCGGACGTAGAGCTGGTGCGGGGGTTTGTCCTCGCGCACCTCTCCTCTGTCGCGCGAAAAGCAAAGATGGCAGGGAAGAAGCCTTCACCCGCTGCGTCGGCTTCTCCCTCCCTTCCACAGAAGGCCCGGAACCGGAGTGAGCCCGGGCGTGAAAAGGGAAACGAGCCAGAGGGCATGGTACTCATCCCCGCTGGGGCATTCCTGATGGGGGATCCCGAAGTCACGGAGGCAACTCCGCACCGTGTGTGGGTGGACACGTTCTATATGGATCGCATGGCAGTGACGAACCGCCAGTACCGGGCGTATGTGGAGGCGAGCAAAAGGTTGGACAACGGTTTTGGCTCATTGATGCAGGCTTTTCTTGGTGTGCCAAAGAAGAAGGGTCGGGTGAATCCTCCGCAGCTGGCGGACTATTCTCGATTCAACGGGGACGAGCAGCCTGTGGTGGGCGTGACGTGGAAAGAGGCAAAGGGCTACAGCGAATGGGCAGGGAAACGACTTCCCACGGAAGCGGAGAGAGAGAAAGCTGCTCGGGGTGGTCTTGTAGGAAAGGTGTATCCGTGGGGGGATGAGAATCCGAGGGGGAGGGCGAGTTATGGGCAAAACGATACCGGATATCCGAACCGGGTGGGGACTTTTTCTGCGAACGGATACGGACTTTACGATATGGCGGGCAATGTGCTTGAGTGGTGTTCTGATTGGTATGGGGAGAGGTATTACCAAAAAAGTCCGTCCCAGAACCCGCAGGGGCCGGAATCAGGAACCGCCCGTGTGATTCGCGGGGGATCGTGGCTCGACGGCGGCTTCGGCCTGCGCTGTGGCAATCGCGGGGGCGACGCTCCGACGGTCTGGAGCGGCACCATTGGCTTTCGGTGTGTGAGGTCGGTGCGTTGATGGTTCTTGACGTTTTTACCCTTTGTGGCTTTGCGGCAGCGGGCTTTGGCCCCCGGTCGCTCATGAGCTACCTCCAGCTGGAGGCTCGTGGCCGCGTGAGCCGGAAAAGCGCTGACAGGCTGTACTACGTCCGGAGCAATGCTTTCGGATTAAGGAGAAACCGATAATGAGAGCTCTTTCTGGTCCGCAATGCACGCCCAAGGGCCCACTCACCCTCTTGATCGGCGTCACAGGGCACAGGGACCCACGCCCCGGTGACCGCGAGATCCTCGAAAGCACGGTGAGCGGGATCTTCGAGTCTCTGAGAAAAGACCATCCGGCCACTCTGCTCGCTCTCATGTCTCCGCTCGCCGAAGGTGCGGACAGGCTCGCAGCCCGTGTGGCGATCCGAAGCGACGTTCGTCTCATCGTTCCTCTGCCCATGCCCCGGGAGCTCTACGAGGCGGATTTTCTGGCAGCCGAGTCGCGTGCAGAGTTTGCGGACCTCCTTTCCCATGCAGATCAGGTCTTCGAACTCGGTCCCTTGCCCGGTGAGACCCTCGAAACGATCGCCCAGGCAGGAGCTGCCCGCAACAAGCAGTACCTGGCCGTGGGTCAGTACATCGTCCGTCACTGCCAGATCCTCATGGCGCTCTGGGATGGCGATCTCTCCCAGAAGACGGGTGGGACGGCTCAGATCGTCGATCTTCAGCTGAACGGCTGCCCGGACTCGGAGCGTCCGTTCGGAAGGCTCACGGATGCGACACAGACCGGACCGGTGTACCACGTGGTGACACCTCGTGAGAATGCACCTCCTCCGCAATCGGCCGCCGGCACCGTGCATAGGCTCTGGCCTTCCGAACAAGGGGCCGAAAAGGCGAGGATACACCTTCTTTCGACGATGGATCGGTTCAACGAGGAGGTGGTCGCGGCAGGGATGGGGTCGGACAACGTCCGTACGTCCCACAAGCCCTCGCTGCTTCCGCCGGAAGTGCTCGCGGCCATGCCAGGCCGCTTCAATGATGTGGTTCAAACGTATTCGGCAGCGGACGCACTTGCTCTGCACTTTCAGCGAAAAACTACAGGCACACTCAAGTCTCTCTTCGCTTTGGGGTTTCTGGCGGCGGTCTCGTTCCACACGTACTCGCACCTGAACGAGAGCCAATGGTTCCTGGGCGGGTACCTCATTCTCCTAGGCGTGGCAGTGGCTCTCTACATCAAGGCAAGACGATCGGAGCTCCAGAACAAGCACGAGGACTATCGCGCTCTCGCCGAGGGGTTGAGGGTGCAGCTATTCTGGAAGCTCGCCGGGCTTGCGGATGCGGTCGCCGACAACTACCTCCACAAGCAGCGCACGGCGCTGGACTGGGTCAGACATGCCCTTCGGTTCTTCGGTCTGCCGTCCGCGAAAGGGCCAACGTTCGATCACAAGGCGGCTCTGAACCTGGTGCTCGATCTCTGGGTGAGGGACCAGGCTGGCTACTACGCGAGGGCCGCTCGCCGTGATCATGCCGCTCTCAAAACCAGCGAGAGACTGGCAAAGGCCATGCTCTGGCTCGGACTGGTCCTGGCCGTGGTGCAGTTCCGGCTCGAGCCCATACACCCTCTCATCTTCCTGGCTGCGCTGGCTCCGCTCGCAGCGGCAACGCTTGGAGGGTACGTCGAGAAACGGGCGCTGTCACAGCACGTGAACCAGTACGAGCGGATGGCCCACCTGTTCGCCGATGGTGCCAGGCGCCTGAAGGCGTTTCTCGAGGCAGGGCAGCATGAACAGGCCCGTGCCCTCGTGAAAGAGCTGGGCAAAGAGGCGTTGAGGGAAAACGGAGACTGGGTCTTGATCCACCGCGAGCGCCCATTGGAAGTCCATATGGGTTAGCGACGCTTGTCAACGCCACCAGCTGCTCGATCAAACAATGCCCGTAAATGAGCAGTTGATAAGCAGTTTTTTTGGCGAGAGCCTCATGAAGCTCCATTTCCTGGGAGGTCTATGTCAAGCGTAAGATTGCCAGTTCCCTTTGCCGCATACGATTACGACAAGGGCAAGGAACCGTATATTTTCATCAGTTACGCGCACATTGACGGGGTCCTGGTGTACCCGGAGATCAAATCACTTTGCGTTGATCATGGATACCGGATTTGGTATGACGAAGGCCTTGACCCCGGCAACGAGTGGCCGGAGGAGATTGCTCGGGCCATCAACACGTCCGCCATATTCATCGTATTTATTTCTCAGAACGCCGTCCAATCGCGCAACGTGACCAAAGAAATTCATTTTGCGCTCGACCAGAGCAAACCCTTCCTTGCCGTCCATCTGGAAGAGGTGTCTCTGCCGCCCGGTTTGAAGCTTTACATGGGAAATATTCAGGCGGTCATGAAATGGAGAATGTCCGGAGACGATTACTTGCGAAAAATGTCGAAATGCCTGGAAAAATACGGGGTACAATCCGGGCCAGTGAAACCGGGACCGCCCCCGAAAGATCCGGCGGCGAACGAGTCCCCGCCGGCCCCTGAAAAAGAGTGGCCCCCAACGATTCGTCCAGACCCGGATGGCGAAGAGATGGTGCGGATTCCTGCGGGGGAGTTCGTGATGGGATCGAACGAGGACGACAACGAGAAGCCGCCTCACAACGTTTTTGTGGCCGCTTTCTATATGGACAAGCACGAGGTGACGAATCAGAGGTTCGACCGATTCGTGAAGGCGACCGGATTTCGGACAGAGGCGGAACAGGCCGGTGGGGGGGTCTTTTGGGATGGAACGCACTTCAAACAGGATGCGTCCGTGAATTGGAAAAGTCCGTTCGGTCCGGGAGACAGCCTCCAGGACAAGATGGAGCTGCCGGTGGTGCAGGTGAGCTGGAACGATGCTGTGGCGTTCTGCGTGTGGGCCGGCAAGAGGCTTCCGACCGAGGCGGAGTGGGAGAAGGCTGCGCGGGGAGGACTCGAGGGGAAGAAATACCCGTGGGGGGACGTGGATGCCAGGGGTCGGGCGTGCTATGACCAGGCGGGAACTGGGCGGCCGGATTCTGTGGGGAAATATGCGGCGACCGGATACGGACTTTTCGACATGGCAGGGAACGTCTGGGAATGGTGTTCAGACTGGTATCAGGCGGACTACTACAAGAACAGTCCTTCGAAGAATCCTGCAGGCCCAACGTCGGGTGAGGACCGTGTGTTGCGCGGGGGGACGTGGAGCTACTACGGCGGCTACCTGCGCTGTGCCGATCGCAGCTACAGCCTTCCGTCGTTCAGGTTCGGCTACGTTGGCTTTCGATGTGTGATGTCGTGTTGATTCCCCTTTACTTCGTTACTACTTTTTCCTTTTACATAAGGGCCCAGGGACGGTAGTCCCTGGTCGCTACCGAGCGATCCTGAGGGAACTCCCATGGCCGACGTAATGGTGGTGATCTCCAAGCTCTACGACCTGATCGTTTGGATGACTCCCATCACGGACCGATTCCCCCGATCGCTCCGGTTCACCGTGGCCGATCGGCTCGCAAATGAGTTGCTTGATGCTCTCAAGATCTTGATCCAGGCTCGGTACTCCAAGGATCGAGGGGCCCTTCTCGAACAGGCGAACCTGAGGCTGGAATACGTCCGACACCTGTTCCGGCTGGCCAAGGACCTGAAGGCGATGAGTATCGGTCAGTACGAGCATGGATCGCGACTCGTGGACGAGGTGGGTCGATTGGTTGGGGGCTGGAGAAAGGCCGCCCGCCAACCCGGATCAAGGGCAACCACGAGACACCCGAAAGAGCGTCTTCCCTGTGAGACGGGTCGGCGGTCTCTTCGATGAGCTCACGTCGTTCGACAACTTGGTCCTGGCTTCACGAAAGGCACGGCAAAGGAAGCGCCGATGGGCCAACGTTGCGGTCTTCGAGTTCTCGTTGGAATCGGAGCACCTGGCTCTTCAGGAAGAGCTCCGGGCCGGCTCCTATCGTCCAGGACCGTATCGTACGTTCCGGATCGTCGAGCCCGTCAGATCTCGGCGGGCCCCCGGTGCAGTTCGCCGTGATGGCCGTCCTCTGTCACGGGGAACTGGATCTGACCTTTGCAGCTCAGGATGGCCTTCATTTGACCCAGCATGGAGGAGCCACGGATCGCCACTTTTCGCCCACTTGCATTCCCAGGAAGCCATAGATATACTTTCATCCGAATCACTCCAAGCAAGGGGGGCGTTAGGATGCCGAGGAAAACAGGTGTACTTCGAATTGCCCACATCTCGGATCTGCACCTGACACAGAAGCATCAGAAGCCTCAACTTCATAATCTGATAAGTAGCCTGGCCCACGCAGAACCGGACATTGTTGTAGCAACGGGTGACGTGGCTGACTCACCTCGTTATCTCCCCAAAGCCAGGTCCATTCTGGAGAGAGTCTGCGAGGAAGTCGGCGTGTCGAGTGAGTCTAGCCTCTATGTTGCCCCCGGAAACCACGACGAGTGGACCTCTGGAGTAGGTTTTGGTGGCAGACAGGGATTCGATACGGAGTTCTCCAAATACTTCAGACGCCTCCCTCACAGGCTTCACGAAGTCGGCCATCTTCGTGTTGGCATTGTCTGTCTCGACTCAAATCCACCCAGGAGCGGTCCCTTCGCCTATCCGCTTCAAATACTGGGAGCGCTGGCCACGTTCCATTTCTGGGAAGCGTTGGATGTAGCCGCAAACGCGCTCGGCTGGGGGCGAGGTCGCCTGACTGCTTTAGAGCTGGCCCAGATGGAGGACCAACTCAAAGTGATGCGAACGGCGGCGGCGGCCAATCCCTTTCTTGCGGTTGTCGCACTTCATCACCATCCCGTGGCTGTTGCCACTGGCGGTCCATCTCCAGCAATTGAGCAGGTGAGCCTTGCTCTCGAGAATGCGGCGCAGGCTTTAGCGTCCTTTCAACACAACGGCGTCGATCTCGTCCTACATGGTCACCAACATGTCGCCTTTATCGCCGACGGACCACGCATTCTCCCCGGAGACCCCAGTATGGGACGATTCGGTATTGTCTCAAGTGGTCCTTCCTTTTCTCCTCGCAGTGAAGTGACTAAGCCCAGTCAGTGGAGCCAGATTGACATTTCAGATACCGGGGCGGTCAAGGTAACTCCGATGGAATGCAGAGAAGCGGTTTTCCATCCGCAGACCGATTCAATTCTCGTGCGGTCTTGTGAAGAAACGAATCGGCACTTGGCCAAGAGGCGGCGAGAAGGCGCCCCGTTCATAGCGACAAAGAAAAGGCGCCATTTCTCGATCAACAGCTACGGTGACGCAGAAATCACAACAACCATTACCGTGGTCCACGTTGATAAGCCAGGCCAGGCTCTTAAGATCCCGATTACGGGATATGGTGGCACGGTTCCAGCTCCCGCTGGAACGGTTCGGCTCGTGAACGCAAAGACAGACAAATCCAACGTCGCCGTTGATAGAACGGGAGTAGTTGAGTCAGAGAGCAAGTTGGAAGGGCATCTTACCGTTATGGGAGTGCACGATTCTGATCTCCCACTACAGATTACTTACTCCGTGCAATTGCACAATGGTTATGGGTTGTCTAAGTCTGATCTGAAGGCAATGTTCACGGACAGGAGAAATGCCGATCGTTGCACAGCATCCCTCGCATTTCCTGTTGATGAACTCGAGCTGTGTGTAACACTGGAAGACGAAGAATGCATAGACATGGTGACATGCAAAGCCACCGCAGCAAAAGATGACTCCGAAAGCCCTGACGAAACCGCTCGGGTGAAGGAAAAACTGTGGTGGCTGCCTGAGAAAGCGGTTGCCTGTTGGAGAGTGGTCACGCCAAACCCGGATGCAAGGTACATGATCGAGCTTTATCCTCGACATGAGGTTCGAAACAAGAATCAATTTGCGGAACATAGCGATGAACAGAACATCGAAGTCGGGCGTACTCTTCAACAGAGGCTTGTTAAGATAGTCAAAAGGACTACCGATGGATCGAGAAGGGGAAGAGCATCTAATCCGAAGAAATGGAAAGAATTCATCAACCAAGAGATGAGTCAAGCTCTAGACAGCATCCGGAAAAGTCTTGGAGACGAAAATGATGTAGAGGTTGTCCTCTTTGGCTTTGATGATGTCTCCCAGACGACACTCGAAATTGCGCGTGTCGGTAAGAAGTCTCCTCCGGATCGTCCTGAAGTGCGGTTAGCGTGGGGCCAAGGTGTCGTGGGCCGATGTTTTCGAAGCGGCCAGGTGATTGTAGCCGACATGCAGACTTCTAAAAAGGATCCACGTTTTCGTGTGTTCTACAAGCTCAAAGGTTGTGATTCACCACACGTCATACTTGGCGTGCCGTTTGAATACCCACTGAAAGGTTGTCGAAGCATCCCTGCGGTTCTTAGTATTGCCTCCTTCAGACCTGACACGATGCTGTACGGAGCAGCAAGATGGTTCCTGCGTACGCGCGGTGTCAGGAAGAAAGGTATTCTATGCGCCGCGGATAAGGACGATGGCACAAGGAATGCTTCCTCAAGGGAGGAGGTGCCCTTCGAAGGAACAACGGAAGCTCACCATTGTCTGGCCGAAAAGGCCATAGCAGAAGGGCTACTCTCGACTGCGTCAAACCTCTGGAAACGCATACTGGAGAATGTACCACAGCTTTAGGGTGGAGACGGAGAGGGGAGAAACGCTGGACATGTGCGACGGAAAGTGTCCCTATTACGAGATCAGTCCTCAGCTTGCGGAAGAAGTCTTTCCGGGGTGTTATGTTGTTGGGAGTGTTCAGGATCTCCTGCAGGAGATGGATCCACAAGCAAAGAAAGAGCAGCCTGGTAACGTTTGGTATGAAAGCCCAGAGGGGATGCTGCGTGCTCTTCGGCAAGATCCGTGATTTCGGACAATCTGAGCTTCCAGGCCGCACAGTCATCTCTCATCTCCGCGCTGTGTTTGACTGCTCAGCGCAACTTCGACAGGTCGTATGGCAGTAAACGGCTCTGGGAGCCGAACTAGGTATTTTGTTTGGCACCACCCCCTCACCTGCCCGTCTGCCGCTGACCGGTGATCTCCTCGACGCGTGGCGGCAACTGGACTGAGGATCGCGGTCGCTCCGGCGTCGGTTCGATGCGAACCCTGGAGAGGTTCTTTGCGGTCGCATTCCTCATAATTGGCTCAGACCTGTCGACGTTGCGCTGAGCAAGAGAAGAAACATCCGACCCGCTCCTCCGGCCTCATCACAGATTGCGCCACCAGCCCGACACAGCCTCCTGGCTTCCGGCTCGACTGGGGCGTATTCTATCGATGTTGGATGCACCCAGGTCCGATCCTTAAAAGCGCCGATTCGGGCGATCGTTGTCGGGGTAGGCGGCGACCGGTGCGCCTGGTGACCCCCATGCAAAGACCCAGGATCCCGTTCCACTGGCGAGCCGGCACCTCGCTCGTGGAACTGATGATCGCCATCACGATCCTCGCCATTCTGGCCCGGTTCGCGTACATCAGCTACCGGGAGCTGATCCCAGACGCCAAGAGCAGCCGCGTCCAGCACGACTTGCGCACCCTGGCCGACGCGCTCAGCACCTACAACCGGGATCATCCCAACGAACCGTATTCGTCGTTCAAACTGGACGACCTAAAGGGTCGCTATATCGACGAAGTGCCGATCGACCCCTGGGCCGACGATTTCGTGGTCGATCCCGTCTTCCAGAGGGTCGTCTCACGGGGGCCCGACCAGAAGCTCCAGACTGTCATCCCTGGTTTTGAAGAGTGTCCATCCAAAGCATCCGAGGGGGATGACATTTTCTGCTCGTTCGGTGAGCTGGGGTACATCTCGTTCATCTCCGATGGCTACCTCCGTCGAATGGCCCCTGACGGAACCCATCTGGAAGCGATCTGTGGCTCCTTTGCGCAAACAGACTGGGCCAATCAGTCGCCCGACAGAATCCGCTTCATCATATCGATCGGTGGGACGCTCTCCCTTCTGGAGCGCCAGGCTGAAGGATTCATCAAGAACACGATCAAGTTGACCGGAGGGCTAAGTGGAGGACATGACTGCATCTGGTCCCCCGACGGCCTCAAATTCGCGTTCATCTCGGCCCCCAACGGGGCTGTGGCCGTCTCGGACGTGACGACCGGCGTCTCGCCGGTGGTCGTGACAACCCCAACGGCAGGTGCCGCAAGCCCATACCTCACCCCGGGGAATCGAGAATTGGTCTTCTCCGACAAGACGGGAAACATCTTTCGGGCCGCAGCCAGCGAAGAGAGTCCCGTCACGACTTTAAACGTGAAGACCACGGGAGAACCGGAGCTCGACGCAGGCCGGATCGCTCTCTCGCCGGACGGAAAACGGATCGCATACATCAACGCAAGCGGCTCCATCTTCCTTCGCTCGATCACCCAGAGTGGTCGCAGGGAGATCGTTCGCGGGGTGACGAAGGGAACGGGCTCTCTAGAGGTGGTCTACTCCCCCAACGGCCGAAATCTGGCCTTCACCGACGGCAAAGCAATCTACGTCGCATCGGCCTCGCCTCCGGCCGGCACGATGGCCAGCGCCGTGACGGTCCTCGACGGATACGGGTGGATCAAGAGCCTGAGTTGGAGATAGCCTGTGCACGATCTCAGGCTCTTGCTCCAACGGACACGGCTGGCCGGTAGCCTGAGTCTCTGCGGTCTTACCCGGCTATCTTGCGCTGCGGGATCCGTTGTCGGTCATGGTTTCCACATTGCCAGGGAGAGATGAATCTTGGATCGAGTCGTGGGGACTCCCGGACCGTCGCAATCGGCCGCAGATCAACGGCCGGTCGACCGGGAGACCTCCTGGACGTTCGTCCTGTGCGTCTGGGCGTTGACCTCGGTCGCCACGGCCGTGTTCATCTATCGCTTCAATCGTCCGTTCCCCAGCGCTGACGAGTGGATGTTCATACCGGTTCTCACCGGAAGGCAGCCGGTCTCTGTCGGATGGCTCTGGGAGCTGCACAACGAGCATCGCGTCCCGCTGTTGAAGCTGATCTACTTGGCGGGTCTGAAGCTGGCGTCCTACGACTTTCGGGTCGGCCCCGCTCTCAGCCTCACCCTGTTGAGCGGCTTGTCTCTGGCGTTGGCAACCCTTGCTCGCAAAGTACGGGGTCGTTCGAGTTACACGGATGCGTTCTTCACCTTGACGCTGCTTTCCTGGTCGAATATGGCGCTCTGGTGGGGATTCTCGATGCAGCTCGTCCTGTCCACGGCGCTGGCCTCCCTTCTTCTTGGGATCATTGTCGACAGAGGAGACCGACTGACACCGGGAAGCGTGGTGCTCGCCGGCTGTTCCACTCTCTTGATGCCCCTCTGCGGCATGAACGGCCTGGTGCTTGCCCCGTTTTGCGCCCTGTGGCTCGGCTGCATCGCAAAGACACACCAACGTCTTTCGAGTCCGCTGGGCAAGAGGATGACCCGGATCAGTTCCGTCTTCGCAGCAGCGACTCTGCTGCTGATGGTCTTCTACTTCGTGGAGTACCACAGGCCCGTGATTCATCCTCCCAGCCCAGATCCGTACGCGACGCTTCAAACCGGACTGTTGATCATGGCCGCCTTCTTCGGGTCTTCCGTGCATGGAACCCTCTGGCCGCTCTCGGGCTTGGTCGTGCCCGCGCTGCTCGTCGCAACCCTCCTGTTGCTCCGCGAGGCAGGCAAAGAGGGTTTGGCCCGAATCGGGCCGCCGGCTGTCTGGCCCGTTCCTTCCCCGGCCCTGCGTCGGGTGGGTCTTCTCATCTTGCTCAGCGGAGCTACGATCCTTTGCCTGGGCGTCGGTTGGGCCAGGGCTGGTCTTGGCATCCTCCCGGGAGCCGGTGCCGAGTCTCAGTACCACCTCATCCCGTTGCCCGCGCTCTTTGTCGTGTATTTTGTCGCGCTCCTCCACGGAAAAAGCCGCAGAGCCGGTCCGATAGAGATCGGCCTCTTCCTACTGGCGGCTCTGCTGTTCGCGGTCCAGGTCCGACCGATGGTCCGGAGATGGGTCAGCCTCGAAAGCCAGCACCCCTTGATCGTGAAAGACCTGCAGATGGGCATGACTCCTGCGCTTCTGGCTCAACGCAGGATGGACTTGTTTGCCGTCTCCAAACCCCAGCTTCAGGAGTGCATCGCATCCTACCTGGGAATGCTGCGCGACAAGGGCATTCGAGAGTACCGACTGCTCCAGCGCGAGCCCGCCTGCCGGGAGACACCCCTCTGGGTGCAGCCGAAGGAGATCGAACAAACGGCACGCGTCTGGATGCTGAGATTTCCGCGCTTCGTCCACGCGGTCAAGTTGAGATACTCCTATCCGAAAGGTTCAGGGGCGCAGGCTCTCTTCAGGGTCTTCTGGGCGGACGGGCGGCGCAACCGGTTCGAGCAGACCATCGATCGACACGTACGATACTACGTGGACAAGGAGACCAAAGAGAATACGATGACGGTACAGATCGACGACACCATCGACCGCCTGCGCATCGATCCGGACGTATCGCCGTGCCAATTCCAGACCCGGATCACCCTTCTCTTGCCGGAGCGGCCCGTACCGACAAGTCGAGGGCCGGCGAGAAGCCACGATGGTGGTGTTCACTGACTGTTCTCCAAGAGTCCCAAATCCTTCACCTACTTTCGCCAAAACCCGTACTCATGTGAGTTTCGAGGCCATGGACTTTCACTTCCCTGGACCCCAGATGTGCCCCGGATGCAAGAAAGAACGAAGTCGCCGCGACGCAGGTGTACACAGAAGTACATCGAGGAGCGGCGACGAGTTCTGACGCAGCAGACGGGGTGCAGATGGGGGATCAGGGGAGTGTTGACTGCTTGACACCCCTTCCGAGCGGAACTAGAATGGATCGTCCGGAGATGGCGGCCGTAGTCTTGTGACCTGACCTGGGGCGGTCTTGAGCCATCTCCGGCCCGTCGCCTGGATGCTGTCCTCCCTCAAGATCACCAACCTCGCAGTCATCGACTCGCTCGAGATCCACTTCGAACCAGGCCTAAACATCTTCACCGGTGAAACCGGGGCCGGCAAGTCGATCATCATGAGCGCTTTGTCGCTTATCCTCGGAGAGAGGGCGTCCATCGACTACCTGCGGGCCGGCTGCGAAACTGCCCGCGTGCAGGCTGTGTTCGACACAGGGCCCGATCTTCGCGTGGCTCGAGTTCTCGAATCGTCGGAAATCCCATTGACCTACGAAGGTCACGCCGAGGATGAGGTCGAAGACCGTGCTGAGGATGCGGTTTCCGGCCAGTCCCAGGACCTCTCCCACGACGCTTCCGGCGCAGGGGCGCTCTCCAGATTACACGTGGAGCGAGAGATCTCACGATCCGGGAAGAACCGGTGCTACGTGAACTCGCAGCAGGTCCCCCTGATCGTGCTCCGGGAGCTGGGCGACCTGCTGGTCGACATCCACGGACAGCACGATCATCAGAGACTGCTCAATCCGGTTCACCACCTGGGCATCGTCGACGAGTTCGGAGACCCCAAGTTTCGCAAACTCAGAGGCCAGGTACAAAAGCAGATCAAACGCCTGTCAGACCTCACAGCCCAGATTCGAGAGTTGACGACCCGGGAACAAGAAAGGACCAGAGAGCTCGATCTGGCTCGTTCCCAGTTGGAAGAGATCGAGACGGCACGGATCGATCCGGTCGCCGATTCGCAGGTGGAGGGCCGACTCCGGCTCCTGGGAAACCTGGAGCGCGTCCGTCGGGAAGCAGCCGAGGTCGTCGAAGGCCTCACGAGCGATCAGGCAGAGGCTTCCGGCGCGTTGACCGTCTTGCGGACGCTCCTCCCTCGGGTCGAGTACCTCGCCCAGACCTGCGCCGACGAGCAGGTGACCCGCGCCGCCGCCAGTTTCCGGGAGGCGCTCTACCTGCTGGACGACGTGACGACCACGATCCGACACTCGGTCGAGGGACTCGATTTCGACGAAGAAGACCTCGCCCGTGTGGAGGCCAGGGTGGGGGTCCTCTCGCGATTGAAGAGGAGATACGGACCCGGTCTCGAAGATGTCGTGGCCACCTCGGAGAGGCTGGCCAAACAGATCGAACGACTGACCTCGTGCCAGGAGGATTGTGAGCGGCTCGCCTCGGAGCAGAAGGACCTCCTCGAGCAGCTTGCAGTGAATGCGAGCAGGCTGTCCAAATCTCGGAGTGACATCGCGGAGACGCTCGCGACCAAGGTGGGTCGGCATCTTGACGACCTGGGTCTCGAGCTGACACGATTCTCCGTCGAGCTGACGCGAGCGCCCGCTCCTGATTCTCTCCTTCTGATCGACGACAAACCCACCCGCTGCTATCCTGACGGGATCGATCGGGCAGAGTTCGTCTTTTCCCCCAACCCAGGGGAACAACCCAAGTCTTTGGCGCGCATTGCCAGTGGAGGCGAACTGTCGAGGGTCATGCTCGCCCTCAAGAGCTCTCTGGCGGTGCTCGACCGGGTTCCGATCATGGTGTTCGACGAGATCGATGCCGGGATCGGCGGGACCACCTCGGTGAAGGTGGCCGAAAAACTCAGACAGGTCTCCAGACACTGTCAAAGCGTGGTCATCACCCACCTGCCCCAGATTGCGAGCGTTGCGGACGCCCACTTCGCGGTGGAAAAAGTCGTGGTGGGAGGGAGGACTCAGACTCGAGTGAGAAGACTTTCCGTCGAGGAGAGAATCAACGAGCTCCAGCGGATGCTGGGCGGTTCGGGAAAGGTCAGCCGGGAGCACGCCAAAGAGCTTCTGGCAAACCTTTCCTCAATTTGAGGAGGAATGGCCGTGAGGTTCTTCAAATTCATCATCGGTGGGGCAGCCCTTGTGGTCGGCTGGCAGATCCTGAAGGACCGAACCAGCAGACCGTGTCACAACTGTGGGAGGTCCGGCTTTCTCACCGGCTGGGTGTGCGCCGACTGTCGCGAGCCCACCTGTACCGACCACATGGGGCTCGTATTCGTGTGCGCGGACTGTGCCCGCAAGCTCACGGACGCGGTCAAGACCTCGACTACGCAGACGATCCCAGGTTACGCAATCGTCGAGGTCATCGGCGTCGTGACGGTCGACGCCGAGCTCTCGGCCGAGATGGCTGTCTACAGGCTCCAGGTAGCGGCCCACAAGCGCGAAGCGAACGGTATCATCGATCTGAAGGTGGATGCTCTGGGCATGTCCAAGGGCGGGCTCAGCTATCTGGCCCGTGGAACCGCCGTCAAGATTCAGCCCGAAACGAGGTGTTCATAACCCATGGCAGAAAAAAGACGCGCCGCCAAACCAGGAGGGGTCAAGGCCCATCCCAAGCCGGAACCAAAGAAGAAACCCGCCGGGGGACGAGAGCCGGTCCGGGAAGAGAAGATCGACCGCAACGCTCCTTGTCCTTGCGGCTCCGGAAAGAAGTACAAGAAATGCTGCGCCGAGACACCCGGTTTCTGGGTCAAGCTCAAGCGCTTCCTGGCTCGAAAGAAGTCCGGAGAGCAGGAAGGAACGCCGGGCTGAGGAACAGGGATCCTGTCGAAAAGGAGCCCCGACGTCCTTGCCGACGATGAAGGGGCCGTCAGTTATCTGACACGTCCTCCCAACCCCGGAGGTGTTTGCATTCAATGGCTTCGGCAGAGACGGTCGAGGGGTTCCGTGTCGTTGCCCCCTTCTCCCCGGCGGGTCACCAACCCCTGGCGATCGCCCAGGTCGCACAGAGGCTCACACAGGGGGTTCCTCATCAGACGATCCTGGGCGTGACGGGATCGGGAAAGACGTTCGTGATGGCCAAGGTGGTCGAGGCCATCAACCGCCCCGCCTTGATCGTCAGTCACAACAAGACGCTCACGGCCCAGCTGTTCCACGAATTTCGCCAGTTCTTTCCGGACAACGCCGTCGAGTACTTCGTGAGCTACTACGACTACTACCAACCCGAGGCGTACCTCCCATCCTCGGGGGTCTACATCGAAAAAGACTCGAGCATCAACGAGGAGATCGACCGCCTCAGACACCGGGCAACCGCGGCCGTTTTCTCCCGCAGGGATTTTCTCATCGTCGCGTCCGTCTCGTGCATCTACGGTCTCGGTTCTCCGGAGGCGTACGACCAGCTTTCGGTTCACCTTCAAAGCCAACAGAAGATCGACCGGGACGAGGTCATTGCCGGCCTCGTGGAAATCCAATACGAACGCAACGACCTGGCGCTCTCACGCGGCAAGTTCAGAGGTCGGGGGGACACCCTCGAGGTTTTCCCCATCTCGTCCGACACGGCGATCAGGGTGGAGTTTTTTGGTGATGAAATCGAGACGATCCGCGAGTTCGATCCCATCACCGGCCATTCGGTACGAGAACTCCCGATGATCACCTTCTTCCCGGCCCAGCACTACGTGACGTTTCCTGAGCAGCGGCAGGCCGCGCTCGCGAGCATCGAGGCCGAGATGGAAGCACAGGTCTCCCGGTTCAAGGACGAGAACCGTGCGATCGAGGCCCAGAGGATCTACGAGCGAACCATGTACGATCTCGAGATGATACGCGAGATCGGCTACTGCAAAGGGATCGAGAACTACTCGCGACATCTGGCCGGGCGTCCTCCGGGCAGCGCCCCGGAGACCCTGATCCACTACCTCCCCAAAGACACCGTGATCTTCATCGACGAGTCCCACGTAACGCTTCCCCAGGTTCAGGGAATGTATCGAGGAGACCGGGCCCGCAAGGAGTCACTCGTCGACTTCGGATTCCGGCTGCCCTCGGCGTTCGACAACCGACCTCTCACATTCGAGGAGTTCGACCGACTTCCCCATCAGAAAGTGTACATCAGCGCCACGCCAGCGGATCTCGAGCGGTCCCGATCCGGCCTCGAGGTCGCGGAATTGATCGTCCGCCCGACCGGTCTGCTCGATCCGGCCATTGAGATCCAACCGGTCAAGAACCAGGTCGACCACCTGATCGGTGAGATCCGCAAGAGGTCCGAGTCTGGTGAGCGAGTCCTGGTGACCACACTGACCAAGGTGATGGCGGAGGAGCTCACGGCCTATTTGGCCGGTCTGTCGATCCGGGTTCGCTACCTCCATTCCGAGGTCAAGACCCTCGCGCGCATTGAGATCATCCGAGATCTGAGGCTGGGGAAGTTTGACGTGCTGGTCGGAATCAACCTTCTCCGGGAGGGCCTCGACATTCCGGAATGCTCTCTGGTAGGCGTTTTGGACGCGGACAAGGAGGGGTATCTCAGGTCGGCGACCGCGTTGATCCAGACCTGCGGTCGGGCGGCCAGGAATGCCAACGGCAAGGTGATCCTCTACGCCGACACGATCACCGATTCCATCAGCCGGGCGCTGGCTGAATGCGAACGGAGACGTTCGATCCAGATCCAATACAACGAAGAGCACCACATCGTTCCCAGGTCGATCCAGAGGGCCATTCCGGAGAGTCTGACGCTTCTTTCGGGTGACGCGGAAGACGAATCCAACCGACAGGTCGCGATCGAGGGGTTCCAGTACGAGGGAAGCGTTGTCGAACTTCCACTGGCGATCGCGTCGCTTCGAGAGAAGATCTCTCTGGCCATCGAGGAGGAACGGTTCGAGGACGCGATTCCTCTGCGCGACAAGATCTACGAACTCGAATCGATCCTGGAGAACTGGGATCCGGGACCAATCGGTCGGAAGAAGAAGGACGAAAGCGTCAGCGCACACGCCATTCGTCCGTCCTCCCAGGAAGACGCGCGCAATCCGGAAAGAGGCCAGAGGTCACGTTCCGGTGGACCGACGATACCCGCCTCTCGACGTTCACGACGAAGATGACTGTGGAAGAGTCGACCACTCCTATCGAGGACGCGCCTGTTCGAGACAAGCTCCACGACAAGGTCCGCGACTTGCCCGAGCTCCCGGGTGTGTATCTCTTTCGTCACGCCTCAGGCACGGTGCTCTATGTCGGAAAATCGGTCAATCTGAAGAATCGTGTATCGACCTATTTCCACCAGTCCGCGAAGCTGGGTCCAAGGATCTCGCGGATGGTCGCACAGGTGGCCGATCTGGAATACTTCGTGACGAACAACGAAGAGGAAGCGCTCCTCCTGGAGTACGAGTTCATCAACAGATACTCGCCGCGGTACAACATCGTTTTCCGGGACGACAAAAGTTACCCGTACGTTAAAGTGACCGATGAGGAGTATCCGCGGATCTTTTTCACCCGGAAACCTCAAGAGGGAAAGGGGCTGGTCCTGGGTCCCTACCCTAATTCCGACAGTCTCCGCAAGACGCTGCGCTTCATGAGAACGATCTTTCCCGTGAGGTCGTGCCGAGTTCCCTCGTCCCGGATCCACAAGCTTCGAGCCTGCCTCGAATTCCACATCAAGCGGTGCCGGGCACCGTGCGAGCAACGGATCGACGCCACGGAATACCGAAAGGTCATCGACCAGGCGATCCTTTTTCTCAAAGGCCGTGACGAGGAGTTGACCGGACAGCTCAGAAGCCAGATGAAAGAGGCTGCCGCGACCTGGGATCTGGAGAAAGCAGCCCGGATCAAGCAGCAGCTGACCGCACTGGAACGGGTCTTCGTCAAGCAAGGGATCTCGAGCGTCCGGGAAGAAGACCTCGACGTGGTGGCGTTGGCCGGAGGCCCGGACGACTCCGTGGTCAAAGCCGGACCTTTGTGCCACGAGGTCGCTCCTCTGTGCCACGAGGTCGCTCCTCTTTGTGACGAGTCTTGCGTACTCGAGCCCGGGCCAAAAGATGTAGCAAACGAGAGCGAGGCTCTTAAGTCCAAAGACTCGAGTCCGGAGACGAATCGGACGGGGAGTGGACGCTGGGTCATCCAGCAGCTCCACATCAGAAACGGCAGGATCCAAGGCCAACGGAAAATGGTTCTCAAGAGGGTTCTGGGAACGCCCTCAGAGATCCTCACGCAGTTCATCCAACAGCACTACCTCGGTCTCGACCTGCTACCGACCGAACTCCTCGTTCAGGAGAGGCTTCCCGAGCAGGAGCTGATCTCCCGAGTCCTGTCCAAGAGAGCCGGCCGACGCGTGGAGATCGTCGTGCCCCAGCGAGGCAGGAAACGGCATCTCGTGGATCTGGCGGCTCGAAACGCCCAGCTCTATTGGGCCAGCCAATCGGCGGTCCGAGAAGAGTCGAAAGAGGCTTTGTCCGATCTGGCCCGGATGCTCGATCTCGATCGGGACCCCTCACGCATCGAGTGCTTCGACATCAGCCACACGGGGGGCCAAGAGACCGTAGCATCACTGGTCACGGCCACGAATGGTGCCATGGACCGCTCCGGCTACCGGAGGTTCCGCGTCAAGTCGGTCTCCGGCATCGACGATTTCGCGTCGGTCCGTGAGATCATCGGCCGTCGCTACTCCCGGATCCTCGCGGAGGGACAGCCCCTCCCGGACCTGGTTCTCATCGACGGTGGAAAGGGACAACTCGCCGTGGCAAAGGAAGCTCTCTTGGGCCTGGGACTCGGATCGCTCCCGGTCGCATCACTCGCAAAGCGCGAAGAGACGCTGTTCTCCGGAAACCACCCCGACGGAATCCGGCTCGAATGCGGGTCTCCGGTCAGGAACCTGCTCCAGAGGGTCCGGGATGAGGCTCACCGCTTCGCGATCACCTACCACCGCCACCTTCGATCGGCCCGAACGACCACTTCGGAGCTCGACGGGATCCATGGGGTCGGTCCCATGAGTCGGCAACTTCTCCTGTCCCACTTCGGGGATATCGAAAAGATCAAGACCGCGACGCTGGAACAATTGGAGCGGGTACACGGTCTCAATAGGAGGGCGGCTATGGCCGTCCATGCTTATTACCGCCAGAAAAGCCGGTGAGGAACGGTTTCCGTCATCGCCGAATTGCCCGTCGCGCGCCAGGGCACTCGAGGGCATGTCTGTTGCGGGGTTCCGACCCGGACCCCTATAATGATCCTGTGGAGGATCCGTCGACCTCGACAGGTTTTTTGTCGTTTCGGGCCGGTAAACTATGACGACAGAATCCCAGAAGATCGCCAAGTATGTCCCGAAGCGCAAACTGAGGGCCATAGGATCTTACTATTCCGTGTACGAGGCGACCCAGGTGGGGCTCAACCGGGCCGTTGAGCTCAGGGTGTTGAACACCAAATTCCAGGCCGATTCCCCCGAGCTCGCGAGGTTTCAGCTCGAGTTTTCGACTCTGGCCACGGTGGACCACCCCAACATCATCCGCGTCCTCGATCTGGGCGTTCTGGCGGACCACGTCTTCTACGTCACCGATCTGAGGGACGCAAAAAGCTTTCAGGAGCTTCTGGACAAAGGCCATCCGTTCACGGTGGAGGACGTGCTGATGTACGGAAGAGCCCTGTCTAACGCGATCGGACATCTCCACAGAAGGAACATCCTCCATCGGGACCTGTCGGCCTCCACGGTCTACCTGGACCAGGAGACCAATGTCCCTTACATCGCCGAGTTCTCACTGATCAGGAACCAAAACGTCCAGAGTCTCACCCAGCGCGGCATTCCGACCCTGAGGATGCTGGCCCGCACTCCGGAGGCGCTCTCCGGGCTGGTCTACGATCAGCGGACCGATGTCTACCTTCTGGGAGTCCTCCTCTACCGGCTCCTGACCGGCCAGGAGCCGACGGTTGCCCGTCCGGGTTCCCAGATCGACGCGGGCATTCGTCCCCGGTCGGTGAATCCCAAGATTCCGACCGAGGTCGACCAACTCGTCAGCACCGCGCTCAAGAGGAACCCGGAGGAGAGATTCCAGTCGGCCGAGGCGTTCACTGCGGAGATCGAAAAGGTGGCAGAGAAGCTCGACCTCAAGGCGGCCCTCTCCGAGATCGCCGAGGCCACCATGACGGGGCTCAAGGTGAGGCTTCCTCCCCGTCAGACTCCCGACATGAAGTCCAGCCGCGGGCTCTCCATCGAGCCCAGCCGCTCGTCTTCGAGTGATCTGGAGGCCAAGAAAGGGTCGAGTGGGGATGTGTCGATCGCCCCCACAAAGATCAGGCTGAGGAGGACCGGTCCATCGATCAAGGTCGATCCCGTCCTCTGGATCAGGGCTCATAAGGAGTATCTCTACCTGGCCGGGGCTCCGGTCCTGCTCCTCGTCGTTCTCTCGGTTCTCATCATCGCTCGACCCGAGCAGAGTATCGAGGGACCCGGCACCACGACCCATTCGCCAGGGTCGCACAGGACGACCGGAACGGCCCAACGCTCGTCCGTGGAACCTCTTCCCGCCAGGGATTACGGACCGGACGTGAAGAAGGTCTCCCAGGCGATCAAGGCGATGCCCACCAACAAAGAGAACTTCCACCAGAGGTGGTATCTTCTCGACAACTGGATCAAACAGCTCACGGCTGCGCAGAAGGCTCCTCCCTTCACCCAATCGGATCTGGTGAGCGTCCGGATCAACTTCTACCGGGACGAGCAAGAGGCGTGCACGAAGTTGGACATCCTCTACGAGAAGGCCTCATCGGTGCTCTGACAGACAAGCCGGCTTCGTCGATGCCAGAGAGAGTGCCGCCCCATCGATTTCTGCGAGCTTTGTTGGCCCTTCTGGCCGCCTGGCCTCTGAGCGAACTCATCAACGCCCAGTTGGAGACGCCACTCAGGCAGTCTGCCGCCGCAGTATCCCAGGCGATGCTGACGGCGGCCGGGGTCCGCTCCGTCCGCTCCGGAACCACACTCACCACGAAACAGGGGCGGTTCGAGGTGCTGCTCCCGTGCAGCGGAGGAAAGTTTCTGTCCGCGACGCTGTCGCTCGGGTTCGTCGCGGTTGCGCTGGGTCGAGCGTCTCGCCGGAGAATGGGTCTCACCGCTGGGATACTCATACCGCTTGCCGTGGTGGGCAATTCCGGACGGGTCTTCGTGCTCGTGCTCCTGGGTGCACCGGTGAACCCCTTCGTTCACACGGTCTTGGGACTTCTGTGTTTTGGAACGGTGGCCACGATCGTGGTGCTCCTCACGGAACCCAGTCTGCAGTGAAAGACAGCAAGGGATTGGCTCGCCCCAGCCCGAGGGACAGCCTCCAGCCTTGCTCAACTCCGTATCTCACTGCGACAACGTGAGAGGTCGTCAACGACAGGCCCGCATCGAGGAGGAAGGGGCCTGTCCCGCGGCAACAGCGCGCACGCTGTGCCATCTCTGCCAACAGCCGATCACGAGCATGGAGACCAACGTCAGCAGAAGGACGTCCGGTTCCGGCACTCCTTTGACCGGCACGGCCGAAGGCTTGGTGGGGTCGAGGTCGTTCTTCGCGTAATCCTCTTTGCGCTCCAAGACCACAGCCCCGGTCAGAGGCGTGACGAGCCGGAACCGGAGAGCCACTTGCCTGGCCTTCTCTTCGTCCCCGTGACGAGCGAGGCGTCGCGAGAAGGTGAGAGCCCAGAGTCTCGATAGGGAGTTGCCGCAGGGTTGCGCCCCTGAAGGTGGGGCCCCCGTCTGTCGCCCGAGAAGTCGCACCGTCGAACCGAACCGTGACGACAGGACACACAGATCGGACAACGCCGGACGCCGGATCGATTCGAGAGACGGGTCAAAGCAAGAGAGAGCCCTGGCGAGATCGTCCTCAAGGTTTCCGAGACGTGGGGCGTGGCAGACGGCCTGAGGCGAACCAAGAGCCTCACGCACAACGTTGGGGCCGACCGCGGCCGCGATCGGAACGAGGATCGGCCCTTCGGGTCGGTGGGCCAGTCTCTGGGTCAAACCCTCCACGCTGGAGAGAGAGACGGACTGAAGACCGTGAAGCCACACGACGACGGTCCCCGGACAGAGAACCGCTGTTTCCCAGGCCATTTCCAGGGCCGGAACAGGGTCTATCCCCCCCGCGTAGAAGCGCGATTCGAGCCAGCTCGAAAGGCCAGGAGTCCCGGCGTTGCCGTCCCATCGGTCGACCCGGTCACCGGCGAGGAGTACCGTCGTCTTCAACCCAGGGGGCAGTCGGGATACGATCCGCGACCAGTTGCCCTTGAGGGGTATCATCGTGGCCGAACCGTCGACCACCAGCACAAGCGCCGGAACCGGTCGAGGAACCCCGCAAGCCAAGATCTCCTGCGTTGCGAGACCGTCAGCGTCCTTCGAGAACGTGAGAGCGGAACGGGGTGGACCGATCCGGAACCTGAGCGTCGCGTCTCGCGGACAGAGCAGCCGGGAGTCGTCGACCTGACCTCGGATGGACACGGTTCGACCGGTTCCCGGCGTGATGCTGAAGATCTCGGGGTTCTGAACATTGTCCGGTTCGGGCGTCTCCAGCCACACCAGGTGCCGAACCCCCCGCGCGAGGTCGAAATTCCTCTCGATGATGGTGGGCAACCGAACGAGCGCCTGCTCGCCTTCCAGGATGACAGGGGCTGTGATTCCGATTCGGACGCGGCCGGTAGATCGCGGCTGGATAGGGAACACCTGGAGCATGACCTCGTCCGGACCCGCGCTGGTAAGAAGAGCCGGGTCGCGGCGCTGCACCACGGCGACCTTCTGGTAAGCCTGACGAACCTGCGAACGCCCGCCAAAGGCGGCTTGGCACTCCTCGCCGTTGATCCACAGAGAAAGCTGGGAAGCCGCTCCGCCCGGAGGCAGCGCGATACGCGCCCGGGCCTCCCGCTGTCGCGACGATCCGTTCGAGAATTCGAAGGTCCACGAAAACTGCGCCACGGCGGAGACAGGATCGACCACTCCGTCGATTCTGGAGGACGAGAGCGAGAGCCCCCTCACTCGGCCGCTGACATTTTCGCCGCCCACGTCACGGGAGTAGACCCATTCCGTCTCCCACGAGTCCTCCTGGACTTGTCCGCGGTCCAAGGCCGTTGATGCGGGTGGCGAAAACGCGTTGAAGGGATGCCCATACACCCGGAAGAACACTTTCCGGATGTCTTCAATAGAGCGCATGGTGGTCCTGCCCGACCATGCGAAAGATTCCCAGAGAGACCAGACCGTCCGTCCCCGCCAGCTGTAGCACCGATGGAGCAACTCGTCTTGAGACCCCAAGGTTCGCAGCAGGACGATCGCCCGGGGAGACCATTCGGAGTCTTTCGACACGGCCAGCTCCAGGGTCCGCTCCAAGAGCGCGGCCCGGCCATCGATCGCCACCATCCAGATGAGACCCAGGAAAAAGCCCAGGACGAGTCGACGCTCGAAGGAACCGGGGCTCGGGTGAAGGTGAGGCCAAAGAGCGAGATACCGCCTCACCTGCATGAGAGTACCAAGGAAACACCAGTAGGGGGCGAGGCCCAGAATGCCCAGACCGAACGCCACGATGGCGCAGAACATCATCGGGACGACGATCAACATGGCCAGGCAGTAATACCCGGACACAGCAGCGGCGATCCCGAGTACGACCGAAGCCGCTCCGATTCCCCTCGGAACAGTACCCGACAGGATCCGCTCTTCGCGAGACAACACCAGTGGCCAGACCAATACAATGCTGCAAAGCGTGCACGTGATGAGATGGGCCGTCGACGGAAAGAACTCGTCCGTGCCCAAGATCGCCCCGCTTCCCCCGAGGATCCATTGTTTGGCCAGGATTCCCAGAAACGGGAGGATCGAAGAAAAGACCAGGACCGTGGAGAATCCGGACGATCGTGGGTAGATCTTCGACTCGGCCACGATTTCACGCTCCTTCATCGAGATCCGACCGGGACGAGTCCCATCTCTTGATCATGCCACCCCCTCCGAGGGAGCGCAACGAGGCGGGTGCCCCCAGATCCCCCATCTGCGCCCCGTCTGCTGTGTCAGAACTCGTCGCCGCTCCTCGATGTACTCTCTGTACACCTCGGGGGTCCCCCACCACCTTTGGAACGGTGATGTCGAGTGGGGGGTCGCGGCGACTTCGTTCTTTCTTGCATCCGGGGCACATCTGGGGTCCAGGGAGGGGGGCACCGGGAGGGGGGGGA
>Ga0074195_1001582_pt1 | contig 30870 bp, 44 predicted proteins | sample EPASupsiteHSE623_FD_64525 | JGI IMG/M metagenome (GOLD analysis project Ga0074195, IMG submission 64525) | Bioremediated contaminated groundwater from EPA Superfund site, New Mexico - Sample HSE6-23 | ecosystem: Environmental > Aquatic > Deep subsurface > Groundwater > Contaminated ... | reverse complement strand
TAACTCAAACTTGGTATAAGGGTGCTACGTGGGGCTGTAGCTTAGTCGGGAGAGCGCCTCCTTTGCAAGGAGGAGGTCAGGGGTTCGAATCCCCTCAGCTCCACCAAGGTTATCAATAGGTAGAACTGAAACATCATCCCAACCGTTCGCACCTGGCACAATTGGCATTCTGTAACGTACCGTGACCGACTTCCCGTCAGTTTCTATTCTCTTCACGAATGAGCGAAGGAAAGCTTTCCTCTCGGTGAGTTCTGATTCAACTAATAGCTGACGAAGATCCCGGGCACGTTTCTTGATCAGGTCGACGTCAAGTAATTCAATACCTTTGCTGGCAATCTCGGTTTCCAAGTGGACCCTCTTCTTCTCAAGCTCCTCCTGCCGGGATTTCAGTTCTTTGATTCGCGAAGACAGGTCATCGATAGAGAGCTTTCCGGTTTCTAGCGCATCGTACAACCGGGCGAGTCTGGCTTTCACATCCTTTAGTTCAGCATCAATAACGTCTAGCCCTTCTTTGAACTCAGTTGTTGATAACTTCATTTCCTCATTAGTTATCATAACGAGCTCTTCCATATGCTCATCGGTAAGCACCCTGGACCGCAGCTCTTCAATGACCTGGCGCTCTAATTTCTCTTTTGGAAGCAGCCTCATGTCGCAGGCATCTTTCCCTTGTTTAAAGTTCTTGGAACATAGATAGTAGAAGTGCCTCTTAGACTTGGCGCTGTGTCCGATCATGGCATGGCCGCAGCGACAGAACATCAAACCACTGAGAAGATAGAAACTGGGCACAGTTCTAGGGTGGGTCACCTGGGGACGCTTCGACGTCATTTTACCCTGAACAAACTTGAATACCGCAACATCAATGATTTCCGGCCAAGCGTTTGTTACTCTTATCACTGGCTCACCACTTCGTGCTGCTGGGTGTCCCTGTCTTCCTCCCCATACCAACGTGCCAGTGTAAGCTTCATTCGACAAAATTTTGTAGATGGTTGTCCGTCCCCAGCGTTCTCCTCCAGTAGTGCGTAGACCATCTCGGTTCAGGGTCTTCGCAATCTCCTTACAGCCGATGTCCCGTGAGGCCATATCGAAAATTCGCCGGACCGTCTGGATGGTAACAGAGTCCTCTGAGTCAGGTTCCAGTTTGTTTCTCATTCGGTCGCCGTCTTTAACTGATACTCTGTGATATCCATAGGGCGGTCGGCTCCCGTTGAAGAATCCCCGAGAAGCGTTCTCACGCATGCCCCGCTTGATATCTTGTCCCAGGTTGGCGCTGTAGAACTCGTCGATGGACTCGATTACCCCTTCAAGCAAGCGGCCAGAGGGGCTATCGTCTATTGGTTCGTTGATAGAGATGACATCAATACCCTTATTCCTTAGCAGGGTCTTGTATGTGATAGAATCAGCACGACTACGGGCGAACCGGTTAAGCTTCCAGACCAGGATGGCATTGAATGGAGGAACCTTCGTTCGAGCTAAGGCAATCATGTCCTTGAATGCCGGCCTCGATGCCTTCGTTCCAGTCTCTGCTTCGTCAATAAATTCCCTGACGATTGTATAACCGTTCTTCGCGGCGTACTCTCTAATTGCCCTGAGTTGGGCTGAAATTGACAGGTCCGTGTCTTGTTTATCAGACGAAACCCGGGCATAAAGTGCGGCTTTTTTCATTTCACTATCCATGGCCTCTCCTCCTAAATATGCCGATGAAAGTGTTCCACCATAACCGGCTTCGCCCTTTCAACTTGAGGTGACAAAAGATGGGCGTCACGTGCCAGCAATATAACCTGGGCTACCTTTATGGTGCCTGTAGTCGGGTCAATCAACGGCCGGGCAATCGCCGTCAGACCTTCGTCAGTCATGTCGTCAAGAACAGAGATCTGCTGCACCAAATGAGCTTTTCTGTTCCGGATTGCCATCTCCGCTAACGATCCGGTTAAGACTGTCCTGCCTTTCCTTGGGAAAAAACCGTCAACCCCTTGAAAATTAGCTTCCGGATCCTCTTCGTTGTGAGATACCGTGATATAGCTCGCTTTCCACCTGGTTACGTCGCCGGGGTCCGGCTCATATAATGCAGCGTAACAGAATAACCTGCCTTGTAATACTTCTCCCATCCGGAGAAGAACCTGCGAGTGGCTCTTTGAATACATTTTTGCTAAGGCAATTACGTCAAGACCTGTCTGGTAGACTTTACCCCTGAAATGATCCTCTGGCAGCAATACCGCGGACGCAAACTTGTTGGCGGCAATATGTCGGGCAAGTGTCCGTAGTGGCGCATAATCGGGGTTAGCCTCGGCGACCAGTGTCTCTATAATCTCCCGCATCTCGTGGAGGATAGTGTTCTGGATGCCGCTAGAGGTATCGCCATTCCTGAAATAAAGGTTAATCTTGTCGCCGTAAACTTCGTGGTAGCCGCGTATGTTTCCGGGCATTTTATCCAACCCGGTGAGCTCGATGCCACAGCTAGCGCATACTGCCCGCAGCGTCTTCAAATTAACGGGTAGCCTTTTTAAATAAATAGAGCGGAAATCCTCGGCTATTCTTTCTTCAGATACGCCTTGAAGACTTCCGTATTTTTCGACCATATATTTACAAAACAAATGGAGACCACTGAAGCTGAAACTCAAGTTTAGCCTCCCGGCAAGAGTTTTTTACCTGTTGCCTTCTCGTACATTTCAACAATGAAACGTTTGACTTCGATGTTGAGTCCACCCTTAATACGGGTACCAGACTTATACCGGGGATCATTCATAACATAGGTAAAAGCCATCTCCACCTCATCATCCTCGCTCAGGGAAACATCCTCGTCTTTCAGATAGCCGGCAGCCTGGAGGAGGTCTCTTACAGGAACATCATAAACCGGGGCAAGTTTCTTTAAGATGTCCGCACCCGGTATGGGCCGCTGTCCTCTCTCAATAAGTCCCAGATAGGAGTTCGAGACCCCGGACTGCTGTTCAACTTCCCTCAGCGAAAGCCTTTTTTCAAGTCTCAAGCCGCGGAGATACTCTCCGAAGTTCTCAACCATGGCTCATCACCTCCTTTTCAGGGATAATAGCACATTTTGTATACTAAGTCAAACACTATTGACTACATAATGCTATCCAGAGTGACATTTTCCTATTGACAGGTCACGAATAACCCAATGGTATACTACAGGAAGCATATTGAGTTCTGGAGCGTCTCAATGGTTAAAGTTAAAGTGAACCGGCTTGCTCTGGAAGTTGCCATGTCGCGAAGAAATCTCTCTCAGCGCGACCTAGCCGAGAAGGTCGGTTTTTCCCGCAGTCACCTGTCGCACATCCTTAACGGAAGAAGAGAACCTTCGCCTGTTTTAAGACGTCTCATCCTGGAACACATGCCGGGATGCAGCTTCGACGACCTGTTCATTATCGAGGAGAACGGCAATGGCGACCGAAGCTGATTACGCGGATTTCCGGAACGGTTTGCGCATTCTGGCGCGGATGATTGTCCGTGCCCATTTAAGAGATCTGGCTAGAACAAGAGAAATGGAGAAGGAGGAAAACCATGCCAATCAAGGGAGTAAGCGAAGTGGTGAGGTTGCCTCGGCTGGGGAAAATCAAGCTGGGGATCAAAAAAGAGACTGATGGAATTTCCTATCCATCGCCAACCGAATATTTTGTTTGCCCGGACGAAGTAAGAAAGGTATTTGGTGAGAAACCCAAAGAACTCCGCGTTATGTTCCCAACCGAAGATGAAAGACAGTGGGCAAGCCAATATCTGAGATGCTACTCGGCATCACGGGGTCTTATCTGCCGCGGTGATGGTGAAACGGCGGTCGCCAGGGTGGATATTCATAACGGAGAGATTGCAACCCGGGAGTCTTCTGAAACCGAACTTCGGGATATTACATGCAATCCGGCTAAATGTGTTTACCATCAGAGCGACCGTTGCCGCCGAGTTATGAATCTCCAGTTCTTGCTTCCCGATTGCCCTGGTTTCGGCGTATACCAGCTCAACACGACATCCTTCTACTCCATTGTTAACGTCAACTCCAGCCTGGAGCTTATTCGCGGGACCTGCGGCCGGCTGGCGATGATTCCGCTTTTACTCAAGCTGGTAGCGCAGGAAGTCCAACTTGAGGGCAACCATAAGAAGACAGTCAGAGTATTAAGCCTGACTGCTCCCTATTCCTTGACCGAAATCCAGAAGTATGCCCGTATACCACCGGGCCAGATATTGCTTTTGCCAGCACCTGATAGCGAAGCCCCGGAAGACCTGTTCCCCGATGAAGTAATCGAAGGGGTTCATGAATCGAAGCAGAAAGTCACCTCAAAGCGGGAGTTAATCAACCTGTGGGAAAGGGTCAAGAGTAAGGTGTGGCGCTTCGATGTTCGGGACGCCCAGATTGCCGACTTCTTCCGGAGAAACCACAAGATAGACGTGCGGTTGAGCGACTTTGACCTGCTTGAGCCGCCTTCCCAGGTTACTGCCGAAGCGTTGGAGCATTTCCTGAAAACGCTGGAGCGGTTAGCTGAACAGGCTTAGTTCAAATCTCTGTCTTTATTGATTACAAGCACTAAAAAAGGATTGCTATGACTGATGCCGTTTTTTCCGAAATTATACCGGAACTCCTTGCCAGCCACCTTCAACATCTTCGCGAAGGAAGCGGCATCAGTGCCGAGGTAGTCAAGGAGCGAGGTTACCGTAGCATCCTTAATAAGGGCGATCTGGAAAAGTTTGGCTTCTTATCTTCGCAGCGGCGGGCGCCGGGAATTCTCATCCCACTCTGTGGAGTAGACGGTGGCCAGGTAGGATATCAGTACCGCCCGGATAATCCCCGCTCGGACTCACGGCAAAGGCCGGTGAAATATGAGTCTCCGATTGGGTCCTCGAATCACCTGGATTGCCCGCCGCGTTGCCGTCCATTACTGGGAGACCCTAAAACACCGTTATGGATCACGGAAGGCTCTAAGAAGGCCGATGCCCTGGCTTCACACGGAGCTTGCGTGATTTGCCTCACCGGTGTTTGGGGCTTCAAGGGCAAGAATGAATTCGGCGCCGTAACCCTGTTGGCTGACTGGGACCATATCGCTATTAAAGACAGGCTGGTCTACCTGGCATTCGATTCGGACGTCATCTCCAAGGACATGGTCAGGAAAGCTCTCGAGCACCTGGGTGAGCATCTATCCCGTAAGGGTGCCAGCATTCTGGTGGTATATCTCCCCCAAGAAGGTAACCAGAAAGTCGGCATCGATGATTACCTGCTGAGTCACTCGCTGGAAGAAGCCCGTAAGCTGGCTACCGATTTCAGACCTGCTGACGAGCAAAGCCGGGAGCGATTTGTGCCGGGTTTTGTCTTGCACGACGGCACCATCGGCGAACTGGTCGTAAGTGAGGAAGACGAACGGGCATTTATCATCATAGTCAATGGCTCGGTACGGAAAGTCTTTCGCTATGAGACCCCTAAAGCTATCTACCTACCTTCTGATGATCCCCTAGTAACCGAGGTTGTTCACTTCGCCAGTACCGCCACACCTTATGAATCACAGGCCAAGCTTTTCAGCGAAATTAAGGGATTTATTCATCGTTACCTGGAAATACCTCCGGACTTCGAGGAGATCTCGGCGCTCTACGTGCTGCTTACCTGGGTATATGAGTTTGCCCCTTCCATTCCCTACTTGAGAGTCATCGGTGACTGGGGTACCGGTAAAACACGCTTTCTCCAGGTTGTCGGCAGCGTCTGTTTCCGGCCGACATTCGCCTCGGGAGCGACCACGCCGGCGCCCATTTTCCGGGTGTTAGAGCAGTTCCGCGGCACGCTGGTCCTGGATGAAGCTGATTTCAAGGACTCTTCCTCCTGGGTGGAGATGGTCAAGCTTTTAAACAACGGCTATCGCCCGGGGATGCCGGTACTGAGAGCCGACAAAGAAAACGGCAAATGGTTTCCCCGGAGCTACCAGGTATTCGGTCCAAAACTCATCGCAACCCGGTTTCCTTTTCAGGACGAAGCTTTAGAAAGCAGGTGCCTGACCTCCGAAATGATGCCATTAAGCCGGGATGATATTCCTCGAGTATTGCCACCTGCTTTCGAGAAAGAAATCGATAACCTGAGAGCCAAGCTTCTGACTTTCCGTTTGGCAAATCTCATCAAGCTCAAGGGAAAGACCTTCGGCAATGAACTCCTGGAACCGAATCTCCAGCCAAGACTACAGGAGATATTGATACCTCTAAAGGCAATGTTAAACGGCGACCATTCCATGGTCGAGGCTATCACTGGCTTCGTGCATCGCCTACAGGAGAATCTATTTCTGAGAAGAAGAGAAAGTGCTACGGGCAGGGTACTGGCGGCACTAATAGAATTGCACGAGGAAGGCAAGGAGCTTACATCGGACGCTGTAGCCAAGAAAGCCAACGAAACAGACGACGAAGTGGAACAACTTAGTGCCGAAAAGGTAGGCAGGTTGACCAAGAAGCTGGGCTTTGCCAAGGAACGGATGGGTAAGTCTCGCCAAAGACTTATCTGCTGGGACGAGGCGAGGGTTACTAAGATTGTATCGTCATATGGTCTACAGATGGCTCTCCCGCTATCTCCCGAAAAACCGTCCGAACCGTCCGTACTGTCCGCTTTAGCTTCAAATCCGGCGGACAGTAATAGAGAAAGCTCCAAATACTGTCCGCCATACTGTCCGCCAAAAACTGAAGCTGGTCCAAGCGTAGAGGCGGACAGTAGGACAGAGCGGACAGTAACTGACAAGGAATGCACCAGAGGAGGCAATGCCGGTGAATAAGAAGAAAAAGCGGACGCTTTATGAATGCTCTCACGCAAGAGTAACGAACGGGAAGATCTACTGCAACGAGAAATACCCGCTATCCCAGGCATCCCTCGATGGCACCCTGGATATCCGGCAGCTGGCTGAGGGCAAACCGCTCGCACCGAAAATCTGCCAGCAATGCATCAACTTCGATCGACTTGGACCGCCAGTTCTCGAAGAGGAAAGGGGCTGGCTCAAGATAAAGGAGATTGGAAACCATGACACAAATCATCGGGAAGCTTTACGAGAAGCTGTGGCATAAGGTGGGCGGCAAGCCCTGGACAGAGATTGTCCGTGAAGACCAGAAGTCTTCGCCTCTAATGTACCTGCTCATTTTCCTGGGATTCGGAATATTATTGGCGAAATTAGCCGGCAAGAATTGGTGGCCGATACTGATCGGATTCTTGATGGGAGTTCTTTGCGGGCATTTCTGGTGGTAAGACCATGCAAGACCAACTGAGACAGGTACAACAGAAAATGACGGAGGCAACCGCCGGGATGATGTCGGAGTGGTTGAACCAGATGCTGGAAGAGTTACGAAACGATCCGGTGATAGGTGAACTCTGGTCAGCCATGAGAACTGAGAATCAATCACATCAGCAGGCGGTGGTCGACCCATACCGGGTTATCGGGCTGGATAAGACTGCTTCGGACGACCAGGTAAAAAAGCGGTACCGAGAACTACTGGTCAAGCTGCACCCGGATACCGCCGGGATTAAAGGGACAGAATTCCTTTTTCAACTCGTAACAGCAGCCTATCAGCAAATATCGAAGGAAAGGGGGTAGCGCTAGTGAAAGATGGCGACATGGAACTGCTTATGGAAATCGCCAGATTCGAGGAGTCGGTAGACTTGGAAAAGGAATACCGGATTGGCTGGTCATGGCGTCACGTGCGTATTTGGCCGGCAACGTTAAACCGTCTCTTCAAGGATGACTACCTGGACAACGTCTTTCGCTCCAACTCCTACACCGGCTACAAGCTGAGTGAAAAAGCCAAAACCCTGGTCTTGGCGGCACGTGAAGAGGAAATTACCGAGTCTTATCCAGCACCATCGTTAAAACCAAGCGACGAACTCTTTACAGACATTATCGGTCATGAAGACGTAAAAGAGCTACTGAAAGCCACCCTGCTGGCAGAGAAACCGGTGCATATCATGCTAACCGGTCCCCCAGCCCTAGCCAAGACTTTATTTCTCTGGGACATCGAGCAGACCTTCGGCGAGCAGGCAATCTGGCTGGTGGGATCAGCTACCTCTAAAGCAGGCTTGTGGGACCTGATTGCCGAAAGGGAGCCGAAGATACTCTTGATTGATGAGATGGACAAGATGAACGCCGTGGATATGGCGGCGCTGCTAACCTTGATGGAAGGCGGCCGCCTAGTCAGAGCCAAGCGAGGACGTGAGCTGGACATTAACAATCCCCTTAAAGTGGTTGCCGCAAGTAACCGGCTGGAGAAGTTATCGCCGGAACTACGTTCCCGCTTCGCAATACGGAGGCTCAATCCTTACAGCCGGAGCGAGTTCCTGGCGGTGGTCAGGGGAGTACTCGTTCGCAAAGAAAATCTGGCCGAAGAAATGGCACAAGAGGTTGCCGGGAGATTGGATGGGATTAGTCAGGATGTGAGAGATGCTATCCGGGTGGCGCGGCTGGCGCCGCAGGTTGGTGTCGAGAAAGCCATTCAGTTATTGCTTGGGGAAAGGGTTAATGAGTGAAAAAGGTATGACCGGTGACCGGTCGGCAGGCAAATTAGCTACGATTTTGGAGCTGGTGAGCGTGGTAAAAACCAGACCATTTAGCTTCAGATGGTGTAACCAGACTATAAACAGTCCAGATACAAATAACAAACCAGCGAAAACCACCGTAGCTTTGGTGGTTGAAAAGGAGGCAACATGGATGACCAGTTTGTAGAAGAGGTTAAAAGGCGTAAAGCAGAAGGACAGTCGGAGCGGCAGATGGCTACTGAACTTGGTGTTAGCCGTAGCAAGGTCCACAACACCCTGCAGGATCTCAAGCTTTCCGAGAACTCAACTGCCCTGGTTCCCGAGGATAAGCTGAGAACAATTATTCGGGAGGAACTGGAGCGGGTACGCAACGGAGAGGAAGAAGAGGCTAAAGCCCGAGGTGATTTCCCAATTGTCCGCAAGATGGGTGGTGGCATGGAGATGATTGCTCCGGAAGCGGTGCTCAAGCATTACATGGGCGGCACTCCTGACGGTGAAGTCGAACTACGGGCCATTATGAAGTTTCGGGCAGCTATGTTGATGGTCATGGATCTCGTAAACATCCAGAAAGGGTCTGCTGAAGCGGATGCCAAGCGCATGGAGCCGATTCTCCGACTAATGAAAGAGACCCGCGAGGAGCAAGATGCCGCTGCCGCCCGGGCCAAGGCTTCTACCGAAGAAATTGCCGAACGGACTGCCCAGTCAACTGCCAGCCAGATTTACGGTGCTATTTCACAGGGTAACAGCCAGCTTAATACGTCGATTGAACAGGTCCGACGAATGGTTGGCGGACAGGCTAACGACCCCTTCAGTCAGGTGGTCAACATGCTCCAATCTATGCAGCAGATGGCCCAGATGTTCGGAATGCCGTTGCCCGGCATGATGCCCGGTGCAACTCAGGGGGGTGGGACACCCGGCGGACAAATCGTATCAGAACCGCCGCCGATTGAAAAACACTCAGCAAAAGAATGGGAGGGATAAGATGTTTGATTTTATGCAGATGGCTAACTCGCCGCAGGCTCGGGAGATGCTCTTCCGGATGATGAGCCGACAGATGGGGCAGGCTCCCCCCGATGTCAAAGAAGCTATCTCCAGAGTTGAGGTAGCGATTAAGAGAAATGAGCGAGGGTTTGAGCTGCGTCTCGGCGGAAGCGAACACCCGCAGGTCGAGAAGATGCTCCAGGAGTCAACCGATAGCTGGATTGAAATGCTCAGCCGCGGCTTTCAGGCTGTCGGCTACAAGGTCAAAATCTATGAATAGCTGGCTGGCGCCGCTGCAGTGGCTGGTCTTCTTTGCCCTATGGCGGATGTCCTACGAGACTGCCAATATCAACAGGGTTGCCACTGCTGAGAAAAGCTATCTTGTGGAAAAACCGACAACGGAGACCACTGCCAATCCCAGGGAAAAGGAATGGACGGACAAGGCTATCAAAAAGTATGCCGAAGCCCAGGGCAAGAAATGGCGGCGCTGGAACGAAGCTATGTTCGAGAGGTCGGATTAATGCCTATTCTGGTAGAAAGAAAGCTCTTCAGGATCGGTGAAGGCGGGGTAGCTATCACCTTGCCCAAAGCCTGGATCAACTACAACCGGCTCAAGCCCGGTGACACAGTCGAGGTTGTGGTAAACGGAGACCTTACCGTCAAGGTCAAGGTGAAACCGGAAGAGAAGCTTATATAAGCATTTATAGACTTGTCAGGCGAGCCAGGACGCGGTACGCTCTTAATGAAGCCCTGCGAGCTTGCCGGTGAAAGTCGGCTCGCAGGGCTTGCTTTATTACCGGCAGCTTCGGGGCTTCAGAAAAGGGGTTAGCAACCTGGACCGGAGAGGTTCAAGGCTAACCCCTTTTTCCTTTTCGGACAGGTTGCTCCCCGCCATTACCCGGCCGCGACCGGGTACGAACGAAAGAGGAGGTGCCCACATGGGAAAGTACGCAAGCTGGAACGAGTTCGAGAAGACTGTCCCCATCACCTACAAGGAGAAAGCCACTCCTGAGTCCTACCGCACCGGCATGAACGGGATCGCTCCTACCGGGCTCAAGGTCAAAGAGGGCCGGGTCAAGCATTATGGCGACGGTGTGGATGGGAAGGGTGAGGTCATGGTGTCCGGCTACAAGCGCGCTATGTTCGAGTAGCGCTCTTACCGCTTGATGTAAGTCCTTTCGAGGGCACTGCCCTTATGAAGCTCGCCGCTGTCGCGGCAGCGGTAAAGCGGATGAAAGGGATAAGCATCGAGCATAAGGCTTCTAATTAAGGAGGAAGAGATGTTCAAAACACAGCAACTTACAGGGCCGGTAGCACCAGGACAGATGAACCCCATGCAGGTCTCCGGACCGGGTGCCTACTATCCCCTGCAAACAACCGACCCTTATTCGGGCATGTTCACCAGCATGATGCCCATGATCATGATGATCATGATGTTTGCCATCCTGACACCCATGCTCAAGGGCGTCACCGCACCCGCGAAAGAATAACTGACGCGGGTAATTTTGTAATTGAATTGAGGAGGTAACTGAAAAATGTTCGCAGTTCAACAGTTCCCGGGACAGCAGCTGAAGCCCCAGCAGTACCAGTACGGGACAGTCGGGGGCTATTACCCTCTCCAGACCGACCAGATGACCGGCATGTTTTCGGCCATGATGCCGATGATCATGATGGTCATGATGATGGCGATCCTGATGCCCATGATGAAGGGCGTCACCGGCTCCAGCAAGTCCTAGGGGAGGTAAAAATTCATCAAGGAGGTTAAATCGTGAAAGAGAAAATCGTGCCACAGCAATACGCAGGACAGCGGCCTCCGAAGGGATGGGTGCCTCCCCTGGGCCAGTTCCTGAACCTGCTCGGCGTCTATGACAACGATACGGGCTACTGGGTAGGCCTGCCGCTCCAAATTCTCAGGGAAGCCCTGCTTAACGCGGAATCCCAGCATACCGAGGACCGCATCGACGAGCGGGACAAGATCGAGGTAACCATTCCCAATGCTTCCGCCCAGGATACGGCGAAAACCGAAGAATTCGAAGTGCCCTCCGGTGAGGTGTGGTACCTGAACCGGCTCAACCTGGTGACCGAAGCTGAAGTCTCGGGAAATATCCGCATCTCCAAGTTCCCCAAGGTCAGCGATGTCGACAAGAAGTACCTGGGAACGGACCAGGCTGCCGGCGCCAATACCAACTATGACCTGGATGCCGCAGGACAGCTCGGCGCTGACTTGAGGCTTGTCGGCGGCGATAAGCTCACCGTGGTTGGTACGGTTACCGCTGTCGGAGGTACTACGGCTGACCGAAAAGTAACCCTGAATATTTACGGCCGGAAAGCCAGGAGACTGGTATAGCGGCATAAGGAGGTAATCCTATGCCCTATACCATGAGCCCGCCGGGATATAGGGCTGTCCTAATCGGACAGGCTACTGCCATTCAGGAACTGGGCACCTTCGCCCCGCTTGAAGAAAGTTCGGATGAAGGTGCTCTTTTCTTGATGCGGTTGGATTTTGCGGAGTTTCCCGCTGAAAAGGTACTGACACAGCTTGAGCAGGCGTTTTTTGACGCCGGAGTTGAGCTGTGGCCAGGCTACGACCATGTCGTCTATGCGGATCTGGAGCAACCGACAGTCTATCTTGCATGGCAGAAGGGATTCGCCTGGCTGCCGATTATTATCGGACTGCTGGTTACTACGGTTCTTCCTCCGCTGCTGGGTTCACTGGTCTGGTGGCTCATGCCGGACGACCTGAAGAACCTGATCTCCGGCATCGTCAATATGGGCATTATGCTGGTCGTGATGCTGCTCATCAGCAAGCTCATGCCGATGTTTACCCCGGAAAAGGGAAAATCCAAAAAGGTGAAGGAAGCGAGACCGGCGGAGCTTGAGGAGACGAAGGCATGATGCAGTATCCAGCCCAATCTCCAGAATATTCCACTTACGAATACCAGGTTGCGCAGTGGCAGGGAATCGTAGGAACGCTTATGAGCGTAGCCATGCTGGTTGCGATGGGTGCCTGGGCTTTATCCCTGGTCAAGAAAGCCTTCAAAGGGGAGGAGGTTAAGTTCCCGCTATGACGACACAGGTAAGCGTCATGTCCGGATCGTTCGGCGACATCTTCTGGGACCTCCCCCCGTGGATAACCTACACTCCCGGGTTTGACCTGGGTTGCAGTATTTACGTCGCAAATCCCACCGGAGTGGAGAAGGAATATGCCCTGATAGCTAGGCTCTCGCGGGAAAATGCTTTAATCACCGAAGAAAGCCTACCAGTATTTGGCTATGCTTGGTTTAAGGTTGCTCCCGGCGACTTTGTCAGACTTAGGGGAGCGCTGCGCTTTGATGAGAGCAATGCCGACCTATCGGTGCTGCTCATCGAGCGGGAAACGGAAGAAGTCACGGATTCTGCGGCAACACGGCTGGTAGACCCTCAAGGAACCAGTGCCTTACCGCCGTCATGGCCGGGAGCTCCGGGAACTTCTGAAAATGGCTTTGACTGGAGCTCGATGTTAGCGATGATGTTTCCGGTAATGATGCTGGGTATGGTCATGGTAACTGCCAAGCCTCATAAAGAGAAGACAGAAACGAAACCTCAGGTCGAATCAAAGAAATTGCTTCCAGCGGGGAAGGGCCAGTAATGCCGGGTGAGTTTTACGTCGAAAACAAAACGGAAAAGGTCAGCCTGGAAGCTGTCGAGTCGAGTCTTGCTGGTCTCAATACCAAAGCGGATGCGATCAAGGCGAGAACCGACAACCTGGCTGGAGAAACTCCTTGGCAGGGAGAAACAACGGCTGATTGGCAAATGGGCGAGGCCAATTTAGTTAGTATTGGCGCTGCCAGCGTTAAAAATAAGATTCACGACCTGACTTTGAGCATCCATAACTTAGTCGGCACACAGGTAAGGGTGAGACTCTACAAGAAGGTCAACGGGACCGAGCGGAAGGTGTACGAACAGGCGTTCGATGCCACTACCGATCCGGCAGGGTTGCCGATTATCAATGGTAGCTGGGCTATCCACGACGTCCTGAGAGTAACTATGCAGAGTAATGACGCCGCCGACAACGGCAAAGCCGTAGATTTCGACTACATGCTGGAGGCTATGTAATGAGTCTACTTGTTGTCGCGAAGGGCGCTAATACCCTGTCACAGCTTGAGATAGATGCTGACAAAGACTGGAATGCGAAGGAAATAACGAATATCGCCTCTATTGTTGCGGGTATGGTTCAGGGCGATATGGTCTATTACAACGGTTCAATACTGGCAAGGCTTCCATCTGGCTCTCCAGGCCATAATCTGCAGTGCCTGGGACCAAACCGGAATCCGAGGTGGAGTTAGGAACGTGACATTACTTATTAAGCCGAACGCGGTATCGAAATTATCGCAACTGGCTATAGATACGGATAAAGACTGGGGTAGTCGAGCGATCTCCAATCTGAAGGGCCTAGCTGCCGGTATGATCCAGGGAGACCTATTTTTCCGTGGACCTGCCCTAATTCAGAGACTCCCTCCGGGCGTTGCCGGACAGTTCCTTATTACCAGGGGACCCGGAGCCAATCCGGAATGGGGAGATTATGCGGGAAGAGTGGAAAGGATTCTATTTTTATCTTCCGTAATACCTGGAAAAAACCTGTCGGTGATTGCTACCAGCATTCCCGGAGTTCAATCTCCGATATCTCTCGGTATCCAGAATGCAGGACTGGTAGTATCAACGCCATATGCCGTTCCGCTAGCCTGCGGCGGGGCGGTCTATCATGATGACTCGCCTTTGATTGATACAGATGAGACTACTCAGGCGAACAACGCCACTGCTAACGATATTCATTTGCTTCCCAGTCCGGGAGCGGTTGGCGACGGTTTCTACTTCGGTCTCGATAATCCCTTTGATCGTGTTGCCATTAACATAGGAACGGCCGGAGCCGGGACATGGACGATTACCTGGAAATATTACAACGGAATAACCTGGACCGCTCTCACTATAAAAACAGATGAGATTGCACATTTCAGGACTTCAGGATTGAAAGGCTGCCACTGGGTAAGACCCACGGATTGGGCAGCGACCTTGATTGCCGGAATGAACCTGTATTGGGTCAAGGCAGAAATTACAGCTTACACAAATATGACTATCCAGCCTCTGGGAAACCAGGCATGGCTGGGACGTTACTAAGCCCTCTTTAGGAGAAATATATGGGCAAAATCTATATCGAGCCGCCAGAGAGCGAAAGGAAATACCAGGAATTATCCAGACTCGGCAGAGAGCTGAGAATCCCGATCACCGAATGTTTCCTGGAACTCAAAGTAACGACACCGGACGGTAAAGTAACTCATCATCACAGGCAGCGCAGCCATTCCTGGGTCAGGAACGGCTACAACGTTTTGACCTGCATCATGATGGCTATCAACTATAACGACAATACCTATGGGCCAGGCTACTTGAACTTGAAAGCAATCAACGGAACGGTTCAGAAAAGAGCCGGTGCGATTATCTACGGCTATAACGATCCCGATTGGGAAGGCGCTGGCTGTGGATATATGGCAGCTGCCGGTAATTTAAATAATGGGATAGTCGTAGGTTCGGGAACTGCCGCGGAATCATTCGAGGACTATGCCCTGCAAACCCAGATTGCTCACGGCACCGGAGCGGGACAGCTTTCTTATGCCCAATGCGAAGCTCCGGTTAAATCGTACGATGCCGGCACTAAAACCTATTCTTGCGTATGGACCAGGTATCTTAACAACAACTCCGTAGGCGACGTCACTGTCAACGAAGTTGGTTTAATCATGTCCTGCAACACGAACTACGGCTACCGGGGCATGGTCAGCAGGGATAAACTTGCGTCTTCTGTGGTGGTTGCCAGCGCAGGCCAACTGAAAGTCAGTTATACATTTTCGGTGATATTCCCTGCTTAGAAGTATTTTTCCAAGGAAGTGAAAGCAATGAGATATTCGGTAATTGCTAAAGGGTTAACTCCGGACCAGGCAGAGTCTGAGATTCGTAAGCTTGGCATTAGAGAGTTCAAACCGGCTCGGCTGTTAGGCCAGTTCTTCTGTGAGCTTGATGCTGCACAGGCAAAGACTCTTTCGCTTGTCTCCGGTTTGGTTCTGAAGCAAATCAAAGACTACAAAGTTGACCAGGTGCTTGCGGAAGTTGCCCCTGTTGAGACTCTTTTCGATGTCTTCCACATGCTGCGCTCCTATTTCAACCCGCCGCTCACTGGCGCCGGATTGACCGTCGCGGTGCTGGACAGCGGCGTCAGGAAGACTCACCAGTCGTTACTGAGCAAGGTTGTCTATGAGGCTAATTTCACCGATTCGCCGACAACCGGTGATGTGTTCGGACATGGCACCCAGGTAGCCTTCGTCATCGCCGGAGGCATGCATAGCCCAGGTGAAAAAGCTGGCGTCTCTCCCAGCGCCTCCATCATGAACATCAAGGTAATCAATGATGAAGGCATTGGAAGTGACGAGGGTATTGTCATGGGAATTGAGCGCATCTGTTCTTTAGCTGAGCAAGCGAGGAAGAATGGCCTCTGGCCAACCGATGACCTTTACCCGAACGTCATTAATCTCAGTCTGGGTGGTGAGGATGATGGCGATCCGGATAATCCGGTCAGGGCAGCCTGTCGCAAAGCATCAAATGATTACGGCCTGGATGTGATCGCCGCGGCGGGTAACTCCGGCCCGAAAATGACTACCGTGATGCTCCCGGCCTGTGATCCGGATGTTATCGCGGTGGGAGCGGTTGAAACCAATGGCGAGCTGGCTATCTGGGAAAAGTCTTCCCGCGGCCCAACGGTGCAGGGCGAGACCAAACCCGACTTCGTTATCTGGGGCACTAACCTGGAGATGGCCAGCAACAAAGCTGACGATGAATACCTGGTGAAGTCGGGAACCAGCTTTGCCGCCCCGATGATTTCCGGACTGTCCGGACTTCTCTGGGAGAGCGGGCGCCGGGCATACGGAGAATCCTGGCTGTTCAATTGGCGGGAAGCGAAAAAGCTCGCACAATATTTTTCCACCAAGCCTCAGGATGCCCCGATTAACAAGGATAACACCTACGGTTACGGGCTTCCTGCGATGGGTTCAATGCTGGGTCAGGTGGCACAAACCAATGTCACTTCACAACAGGGTTTGGAGACCTTCCCTATGTTCATGATGATGGCCATGATGGCGAGCCTGTTAGGAGGGTAGGAGATGATAGATAACGAATTAGTCAAATCCTTGGTAGCCCTGGGAGGAGTGCCTCTAATACTGGGTCTGGTCCAGCTCTTCAAACCTTTTATCTCAGATACTCGCTATTACCCTTTACTGGCAGTTGCCATTGGGTTGGTCATCAACCTCATTGCCGGCTTGACACTGGGAGCGAGTACAGCCTCAGACTGGGTAGCGGCGCTATTTAATGGAATTACGGCGGGGATGGCAGCCAGCGGTCTTTATTCCACCGGCTCAACACTCCGTGAGGGAACCGCGGCAGACAAGAATAAGCGTACAAATGATGGAGAAAACGATGAAACTATCTAGAGGTTTGGCCATAGGACTGGAGACGGTGGGGAGTTGTATCACCCTCGCCGGAATCGTCACTGAATGGGCTACTCGGGCTGACTACGGCTACTGCATTATCACCGGTGGGGCACTGGTGGTTACTTTCGGAAGCATGATCTTCGCCAAGTGCATGAAGCGTAATTGGAATGACGGAGACAAAGATTAAGGAGCTGCTATGAGCTTATTGCTAAAGGGAGTGGCAAGACTCTCCCAGCTTGAAGTAGACGCCGATAAGGACTGGCAGGCGAAAGAGATTACCAATCTCAAGTCATTAGCCGGAGCGATGACACACGGCGACATTGCCTTTCGAGGTGCCAGTATTTTGGAAAAGCTAACTGCTGATGCTGGCAAGGGCTATAGCTTCTTGAGAAGCCGGGGGCCTGGTCTGTCACCAGTCTGGCAGGATATCGAGAGCCTCGTTAATTACCTTACTGCCTCGGCGAATCGAGCGCTGGCTTTCGATCTGGTTCTACCAATGGCGGTAATGAGCGTGTCTCACTCAATCGGCGCCGGTGGGGGAAGTCCATTTGCCCCTACTCTCAGCGTTCCGGCACCGAGCTTTACTGGTGAAGCTAGTTCTACTATCGTTCACCCCGCAGGTGGTGCTGTCTCCCATAACGATGACGTGGGTGATGCAGATGAGACCGCCGCGGCCAATGAAGATACCGGGAACGATATGACGCTGCTACCGGCAGATGGCGCCATAAACGATTATTACGCCCTGGGGCACGTCAACCAGTTCGACTCGGTCTGTGTTCAGGTAGGACAGGCGGGAGCCAATTACATCCTGACCTATGAATATTCTCGTGGTGCCGGGGTCTGGGCAGCGCTTACCGTCAAGCACAACAGTACCAGCGACTGGAAAGCTGTGGGCAAAGGATGGCTCACCTTCTTGCGTCCCGGAGATTGGGCAGTCGATACCATTGCTGGTTTTACCCTGTACTGGATCAGGGCAAGAGCTGCCAGCATCAGCGGGGGATTTATTCAGCCTCTGGGTACCCGGGCCTGGATACTGGCTTACACATAGGAGAAAGATATGACAGGAACATTTTTAGAAACCGAGTATGACGATCTGAGAAGACTGGCTAAAAAGCTTCATATCCTGCTGCCGGAGGCTTTCTGGGAGTTTGAGGTCAGGGACAAGAACGGCTTAACCTTGGCACGACATCGGCAGCGGAGTCATAGCTGGGTCAGGAATGCCTACAACCTGATGGTTTGCCAGGCAGCTGCCGTGCCCGGTGATTCGGCCGTCGGGCTGGCTGTGGTTGATATTAACGGAACCACCAGGTCAGATGCCACCACTCAACCGGCTTCCGGACTATCCAGCGGCGGCGCCAGCAACTCCAGTATATACGTGAACCTGGGTAACGGTATTTACGCCGGAGCCGGCGTTGATTTGTTCGGCATTGTGGTTGGAACAGGCAACAACCCGGAGAGTCTGGAAAGCTATGCCCTGGCAACGAAGATTGTCAGCGGAAATATGGCTGGTCAGCTTTCTTACAGCGCAACCGACCCTCCCACGATATCCACTATCGGGACTACCAAAACGGTGTCATGGGTGAGGTATTTCAATAACAATAGTGGTGGCGATATTACGGTCAACGAGGCAGGGGTTTACACAAAGGGGACCTACGACAACTCTAGTGCGACTTTTATGCTTTGTCGGGATCTTCTCGCCGGTGGAGTTGTTGTTCCAAATACGGGACAGCTGAAGGTAACTTATACTCTCCAGCTCACTTATCCGGCATAGGAGAAATATTCGTGGCGCAGTATGCGGACATTATCGAAATAGTCGCTCCCAGCCAGGCGGCATCGGGCAGCAGGGTGGATATTACCATCAAGGTAAAAAACACCTATTCCGGTGCTATTGCCATCATGGCGGGTGGCGGTCTGGAATACGGCGTTTCTCCTTGGCCTGGCATTGATATTCTGGAGAACTGGGCGAATGTGGATGGCGGTGTGGTCCATTCATTCAGCGGGTACTTCGTGATGCCGGATGCCCGCGTGACCATCCACGCCTATAGCTATTGGTACGGCGCCGATGGTTACTGGCATTTCGATGATGAAATGACGAAATCCGTTAACTTGGCGACACTGACGCCCCAGATGAGCGATTTTCAAATAGCAGACTTCTACAAAGTGTAAGGAGGCACATCATGAAACTAAAAACACTGGCTATAGACCTCGGAGAGTTCAAGCCTCTTCAGGAAAGTACACCGGGACAAATGCCGGAGCCGACAACTGCCGGCTGGTATATTGACCCGCGTACCGGGGAGCGTGTTTTCTATGACCCGGATACTCACAAGTTTTATACCCTGGCGGGCGGAGTCTATATCCCCCTGGGCTATATGAACCCTGCGCCGAAGCAGGTTACGCTAGCCCCGGGGGAAAAGCTCAGGATAAACATGTCCTTCAAGTATTCGGGACCGGCAATAAGCAGCGCCATCTGTTATTACTCCATCGGAGTCTACGGACTATTCGGCTTTGATGAGAAGATGGTGGGGCAGAACTCGAAGAGCCTTCCCCAATATACGACGCCGACCCAGGTAACCGACTCATACACGTTCACCCTGCCGACCAATGTGGGTAATGACTGGGACGACATCTACTGCAAGATATACGGCGGCTCACCGGGTGTTCCCCAGACCCTGTTTGGTTATGAACAGGCCTTGCTGATTGTGGGCAAAGACCCGACCATCAGTGAGTTCATGATAGCGGATTTTGCCAAGGTATAGGAGCAGAACATGACACTCGATGTAGTCTTTGCACCGATGGCGCTTGAGCCAGGAACGTTCAACGTGGGGGATAAGGTCCGGGTAACCGTCTCCTTCAAGTATGTCATCGGTGTGAACACCACTGTAAAGCTGCTGGCTGGTCCTTACTACACGAACCTTTTCGGCAAGCACATGGTGAGCTCCTGTGTAGGACAGGCTGACATAGATCTGCCGGCGTCTTCAACACCAGCCGATGGCTCCGGCACGGTGGATTTTATCCTGGTGGCCAAGTCCCTTGGCGGCATCGAAAACGGCACGTATGGGCTGAGGGTGTGGATTGAAGGCACAAATGCCGTTGCCGAGCAGGACAACGTCCTGATCGTCTCAGGGAATTCCAGCGGCGGAGATATGTTTAGCTCCATGATGCCAATGCTGATGATGGTCATGATGCTGGGGATGATCATGCCGATGACCCAACAAATAGGTGAAGGAACGGAAGAAGGGTGAAAGCCTATCTTGAACCGGAAGAAGTTGAGAGGCTTGAACAGTCGGCGGAGTACCTCCGGGACCGGCTGCTTATCCGTTTGCTATTTCATCTCGGCTGCCGCGTATCAGAAGCATTGGGAATCAAGGTAAGCGATATCGATTTCAAGCAAGGGTTAGTGACCATCCAGCACCTGAAACAGCGGATCAGGCTATCGTGTCCTTATTGCGCCGTAAGGCTTGGCCGGTCGCACCGCTTCTGCCCGGCTTGCGGTAAAGAGGTCGAGAAGACGGTGTCCGAAGAAAAAGAGCATCGCAAGTTCCGGGTGCTGCCGCTCGATGCGGCTACGCTGGGCATGCTCAAAGAGTACATCAAGCGTGGCGGCGCCGCGTCCAGGAAAGGCAGCCAGTTACTCTTCGATCTGACCCGGCACCGGGCCTGGCAGATCGTCAGGGACTGCGCCGAAAAAGCAAGACTGCCCGGGCTGGTTAACCCGGAAACCGGCAAGGTGCATAGCATCAGCCCTCACAAGCTGCGGGATGCGTTCGCCGTTCACGCCGTGAAGCTGGACGATTCCGGGGATGGGTTAAGGCTGCTGCAGGAACACCTTGGGCATCAGAGTATTGTCACAACCATGAAGTACCGCAAGGTATCCGGCGAAGAGCAGAAGGAGTGGTACGACCGGTTGTGGCAGGGAGGTAAGCAAGATGGGCAAGTACGCCAATCATGAGGAGTTCGGGATTAATGCTCCCATCAACTATCGGGAAGACTCCACCAGCGAGTCTTTTCTCAAGGGTATGTCCTCGATCGCTCCGCCCGGGATGAAACCCAGGCAATCGCGGGGTAGCAAGTTCGAGGAGAAAACAGACTTTAAGGCTTCCGCCCGTTGGCACAAGAACTTCGACCTGGCCATGTTCGGCGGCTCCGATATCGGCACTACCGATTTCGAGTCCCGGCAGATGAGCCTGGAGAAGAAGGTCAACGGTGTGAAGCGGATACCGGGGAGGCAATAATGTCAGGACAGGTTAAGGTAACGATTGGAGATAAGGAGTGGCTGGTGGCCCTGGCCACTAACTACTGGGAGCAGGTACAAGGGTTGGGCGGCATTCCGGGCATCGCTCCTGGGACCGGCATGCTCTTCGATATGGGCTTCAGTCAAATCATCAATGTGACGACCGAGCCGATGCTTTTCCCGCTGGATATAGCCTTCTTCTCAGAGACTATGGAGATCACGGAGGTATATAACAACGTCGCACCGGGATTCCTGGTTACCTCGACATCGCGAGCCCGATACTTCCTGGAGGTTAATGCCAGCGAGCTTGAAGGAATTGGTAGCGACAGCCAGGCCTCGTTCCAGCTACTGGCCTCTGAAAGCCCCGTAGAGGCCTCCGACTGGGTCACGCCAATGATTTCCTTCATGGGCTTTACTTTACTGGGCTTTTTCCTGGTAGGCATCGTCGGGGACTTCACCAAGTCGGTGTTTGCGGAACCGGAGCGGAAATATCTCCTGTCCGAGCCGAAGAACGGCAAATGTGCTTTTTGCCAGAGTTCTCACGAACAGTGCGAAGTCTGCGAGAAGGTCTCGCCGCGGGATTATCACCTGCTAAGCTGGTTCGGCGCGCCGGTACCCGATTACAGCTTTGCCGTTGAATCTGAGACGAAAGAACGCAAGATCGATGAAGTTCTGAAAAGGCTCAAGGAAGGCGTTGACGGCATCCAGCAAAGCGAGAAGTTCCGCGAGTTTCTTCTCACCATGTCCAAGTTTCATAACTATAGCATCGGTAACCTGATTCTCATTATGCTGCAGAAGCCGGATGCTACCCGGGTTGCAGGTTTTAGCACCTGGAAGGATCTGTACCGGTGGGTCAAGAAAGGCGAAAAGGGTATCGCTATCCTGGCGCCATGCATGCCGCCGAAGCAAAAGAAGCTCGCTACTCCCGGAGGCATTGAGGCGGAAGGTGAAGAGGAAAAACCCGATGAAGAAGCTGAAATCCGACCGGTCTTTTTCAAGGTTGTTCATGTTTTCGATGTAAGTCAAACCGAGGGCAAGCCGCTGCCTGATTTTGAAGTCCCGTCTCTCACCGGTGAAGCCAACGAAGAGCTATTTAGCCAAGTAAAGGATCTGGTTGAGGCACAGGGAGTCGAGGTAAGCTTTATATCGCGACCTGACCAGGATCCGGATATCAAGGGTTTCTACTCTGGGAAGCTCATCTGGGTCAGACCGGAAGAATCACGAGCTCAGCAGCTTAAGACACTCCTGCATGAAGTGGCACATTACTATTCAGAGGGTGTTTTTCGCATACCTAGGGCTGATGCCGAGACCATCGCTGAAAGCGTAGCTTTTACCATCGGTGCTCATTTCGGCTTCGATACCGGTACCCGCTCTTTCCCGTATGTTGCTCTGTGGGCTAAAGATAAGAAAACCCTTGAAGCTAACCTAGCGGCGATCCGGAAGGTATCAGGGAAAATCATTGAAGGTCTGGAAGCTCAGGCAAACAAGCTGGCGGGAGTGGCTGTATAAATGGCACTGGAGCTTAAACCGACACGAGGCGGTTTTCTACGGCCGTTTGGCTGCGGCTGGTTTATCCGCGAGTATCTGCTTGGCAAAGGACCAGAAGGCTCTAAAAGCATAGACCCGAAGCGGGGCGCTCCCCAGGCTGACATCAATTTTGAGTACAAGGAAGCACTAGCCAGGGCAACAGCTAGGGAACGGGCCGAAAGAATCCTCAGCAACATGGTAGTCAAGGGCGCCGATGTTACCGAGGAAGAAGCGGAGAAGATTTACCAGCGCGAGCTAAAAAGGGTGTCGCGGAAGTTTACCCACATGCGGTACCATTCGTTTCTTATGTACTTCGGCGTCCTTAAGCGACTCGGATGGGTCGAAGTAACTGGCCGGACTGAAGCCTCTGCCATCCAAGATAACTATCCATCAGCTCCGGAGCGGACCTATTATAGGTTGACCAAAATAGGAATAGAGGTTGGTGAAGAACCCTGGTCAAACCCGCTGTTCACACTATATCCTGAGATTGGTCCAAGCCACATGAAAAAGCCGAGTTAATGCAACAAGGGTTGCTTTGCCTCACATTTGCGATAATAATCACCACTGTGCCCAAACCGCCAGGTTATGAGCCGACGGTAGCTTGCATTTCCTGGTAACCGTAATCCATATGTATTCGTTAATAAGCTCCAGCACAGTTGAGCCGTCCCTATCTATTTTGCGAGGCAATTTCGAGATGTTAAAACCATTCGCTTTGCAGAGGTCTCCAATTGTTTCTGCTAGTTTTTTGATTTCCATAAGGAACGTATGATATGATTCTTTGCCGCCATCACATCCGAACGCATTTCGCATGGCTTCATCCCAGGGCATTAAAGCCTCTGGTCGAATTGCGAACAATATCTTTGATGCAGCAGTTGGACCTATGCCAATTTGCAGTTCCTGGCCACCACGAGTTAAACAGGCTCCAATCCTGTTCTTCAAAGCAGCATAAGCATCGATTACCAGTGCAATTTCTCGATCACTCAGTTCCCAAAGAGCCTTCCCTACGGAAAATAGCTTCGCCCCCTCCTGATTATGCCAATCTAGAATAGCAGACGATGCAATGTGATGGCTCTCCTTTGAAAGATGTCTGCATCCCCAATCATTCAACCAACTTAAGAGAGAGGCACGATGAACCGGGTTCGACAGATCCATGCCGGTAGCTGTAGTTGCTTTCAGACGGCGAAGCGAAGTATTAAACGGGGTGAGGGAATCGTACATGGAACAGGCAATTGCCAGGTCATATAGCTTAACGTTTTTAATGACATCCTGCATAATCATCTTTTCCTTTTATCAATCATGATAACGGCCGGTATACTTAAATCCATATTTGTTAGGTTCATTACTTCGAAGGCGCTTTTAATCTCATCGTCAGGGTCTTCTTTGAGGTCACCTGGTCCATAGAAGCGTGAGGTTTGGATTCCCGTCTTTTTGATACCGTCTCTAAGGCAGCTAACATCGTCTGAGTGGCTGGACCTGGTTTCTCTGCTCTTAAATGAAACAAAGCCCTCGAATAACTTGACCTCAGCCGAGAGGCAGGAATCATATAGTTTCCGCAACAGATACATTGTGGCGACCATCACTGCACATCCGGGACCAACGTACCATAGGCGATTCTGCCCATCTTTCTTGTCGATACTGCGGGTTTTAGGATTGCCTGACTTGTCAAACGCTACCGATAAAGGGGCTTCAATTACCAGATTCAAGGAAGTGCTGTTTTTCGCAATATTCACCACACGCGCAATCGCTTCACCGAACTGCATTTGCTCAGGATCAGATTCTCCTAATATATAGCCGCAGCTTTTCTTAGTGTTTGAAAAGCCAATATCCAGAATCAACCATGTTCCTTTTGACCAACCCAGGTCGCTGACCTTTCCAGCGTGAATCATTCAATAGTCACCTTTACTGAACTAACATCTGTACCCCTGAAAATTCTGTTACCATGTGGAGTCACCCATATGCACGAAAGCGTATTCGGTAATGAATCCCAATGAACCAGGTCGTTGAACCTTTCATGAAACTTCCTTCGGGCTATTTCAGCATCGCCGGTGCCGGCCAAGTCCGAGTTGTCAAAAAGAAGAACAAAACCCAATCTGGCGAAAGACTCAGAATAATATGGAGTCGATTTTAACGTTGCTGCTACTTTTTCAACCGCCTGAGAAGCGTATTCAGCCTGTTGCCCGGCAGACTCTGTTCGATTAGGGTGCGCCATGTCTCGAAAAAGTTTCAATTCGATAACACAGTCGAGCAAAGGAAGTGGGACATCGCCCTTCCTCATCTTCTGACATAGGGCGTCATAGTATTGGGAACGTAAAATTTCAAACCCTAATCGACTGGCGGCTGCCCTATTTAATATAACAGCGTCGAAATGCCCCCTTTGGCCTTGTTTATCGCTGATATCTAATAACTCGAACCGGCGGTCTTTCATTGAGCATCGGAAGGGTGTGGGATATTCGGTGTGAATGGCTGAGGTAACACCGCCGGAAAAACCAATTTGAACCTCAGCTTCTGACATGGAAGTCTCAATTTCTCTTAAAAGCCTCCACCTGACATCTTCCTCAGTGAAATAGTAGTGCGGGTGCACTTGGAAGTCATGAATTATTTTCTCGATTCCTTTATTCACGGCAGTATTTAGGTCAGTCATCTCATTTCCTTCACCCACAGTAATTTTTATATTCTGTCCCCAAATTTTGACAGGTTATGTTTCCAGAGCGCTAATCCTCCGAGAGCGACATAAACCTTTCCCGGAAAGTCCGGCTTCTCCGTTTTCTCAGCTCGTTTCGCAAGGTTGCTATTCTGGTTATAATCGATTAGGTAAACGATAATCTCTGTCTCTGCAATATTGGGCTTGATGGGCAGTTTTCGCAGACGGTTTATTTGCCCCTCAGTTTTGGTTAGCAATCCTAATTCCAGCTTCTGATTCAGGATATGCTGCATATCTTCGCAAATTTCTGGTAAATGAGCTTCCAAGTATTGAGCATACCTCCCGATCTGGCTATTAATGTCTTGTATGTCCGGATTTTGGGCGTATTTTACTTCGATAATTGACAGGTAACCTTCCTGGTGTGGTCTGCCTCGATTTTCGATGGGCCATCTCAAGGCTACGAGGTCCCATCTATCTACACCTCTGTTCACCACATATTGGCGATCAAGAATTATGTATTCCGAGTTGTTGCGGCTTTCCAGGTTGTTAGCCCGTATCAGAAGCTGTTCGAATTCCAATTCTCTGCTTTTTGAAGACCTGATGCCTGCCTCGCTTGGACAATAGGTGACATTATCCTTGATGTGCGGAAGTACTTCCAGATAAGCATTAACATCTTCGCTGGTTTTAAGTGCACTGGGAACTTTCTGTTCTACCCCGCGTAGAAATTTCCTGTCAATCGTAATGCACCCATTCTTATTCAGGTTCAGGATACTATGACCTTGATAGTAAATGTTTAAATATGTGCCCCTGAACTCCATATCAAGGTCCTTGTCCAATCTTACTCTTTGGACTATGGGATAGTAGATGCCATCCATCAGGCCTTTAATAAAAGAATCTGGTAATCGTCTGTTTTGTGTCATTTATACTTCCCACCATTCTCCATCATTATGCAATTCTACGTTGGCGAAAAGAGCCGGGTATCGCTCAGGCATGAAGGTGTGAATTGGGACAACCTTGCCCGGTGACAATGCAGAGACAAACTTTTTTAAATCAGCGATGCTGGCATGTCCGGACGTGTGGATATGCCGGTCGGAAATCTTGTGTTTAAGTAACCATCTCCGCACACTATCAAAAGATCCCCTCTCCCAGTAGCCTTCCCACTGGGAGTAAACATATACTGACCCGGCAAGACAGTCCGCTCTTGTTAAATCGGCACGATGAACCGGTCGGAACAGCAGTACAGACTTCCTGGAAATGTCTTTAAGGTTCTCTATGAATATGCGATGTGCGGAGTGCCTTTTTAGCAAATCGAACCAGGCATTATTTTTTATTTGTATACGCTGTGCCTGCGGTACGTACAACGCTACCTCTGGCCAATCCGACTGCGGTATCCTAGGATTGCCAGTGGCTTCCAGGATAGCAGCTGCGTAGAGGTCAATCACAAGCCTTCGTCCGGATTTCTTGCACGCTCGGAATATGGATACAATCCGGTCAATGTTCTGTGCAGAGGTATGAACCAGTACCATGCCATCGGTTTCGGTGAATGCTTGCACTAGCTCGGATTCAATGTCTGCTTCTGAAGGGAAATGCATATCTTCACCCAACCGACCGAGAGTAGATCCTTCGACAAGAAGTGCGTCAACAGTTGGAGGTGGATGGGTAACAAATCTTTCAAACAGCGGCGACTTCCGCCCATGTGCTCGAAAATCGCCGCTATAAAACAAACGCTTGCCTTTTGCCTCAATAAGTAGAGAATAAGCGTCGTAAGCTGAGTGGTCGATTAGGAAAGGTGTTACCCGGAATGGTCCAATGCTAATTGGTACCTCTGATACGAAGTCCCATCCCGGCGTCGGAGCTACCCAATTGCCAGGTAGGAATCGAGCTGCTGCGGTCATTATCTTGCGAGCGGAGTGTCCCATACCGGTCGGAATCCCCTGGATTATATAGGCAAGTAAACCGAAATGATCCAGGTGCGGATGCGAAACCAGGATACCCAGTAGCGACGGGTCCCTTTCTTTCAGACCTTGAATCTCAGGTAAGTATTGGGAACCATCCTCTTCTGCGTCCAGCGGAAGGCCGAGGTCAACAAGGATTCGCCGGCCTTCGCTCTCCAACTCGACACAACTGCCGCCTATTTGTTTACTGCCACGATGTATGCATGCACGCATTACGTTTTCTTCACTTATACTGGAACTCTACCCGGGAGTTGCTTCACCATCCAAGGCTTTGAGGACTTCCTTCGCCGCATATGCTTTGTCACGCTTTCGTCCGGTGACCTCAGTCAGAATCCCGACGTCAACCAGTACATTTATGGCCTTCCGAGCACCTTGTGGAGTCACCTTCAGAGATTCCTGGACTGTTTTGGCACTGATTACGGGCTTCATTAAAACAAGGTCCACTAATTGCGCGGCTGTCGGTGCCAAGCGTTTCTCCCTAGCCAACTGCATATAGCTGTGTTGAAGCTCCTGCAAGCGTCGGGACCTGGAAACCGCGTCTCCTGACTGCTCAACGACAGCCTTTAAGAAGAACTCTATCCATTGAAGCCACGCACCACCGCTACTTACGTTAAGGAGAAGGTCATAATAAGTATCACGATGTTGTTCAAAGAAGGCGCTCAGGTAAAGCAGTGGCTTGCTGAGAACGTTCCTCTGGCATAAGAGAAGGGCGACCAATAACCGGCCGATACGCCCGTTACCATCCAGGAAAGGATGAATGGCCTCGAATTGATAATGTACCAATGCTGCCTCAATCAGTGGAGGCAATTTGGTTTCGGCGTACAGAAACTTCTCTAACTGGCTAAGGCACTCCTGCATCTCCGGCACTGGTGGAGGCACATAGGTGGCATCATCAAGAACTGCACCAGGGCTGCCGATCCAGTTCTGAGACTGACGGAACTCGCCCGGAGTAGCGTGCTGACCGCGCACACCTTCCATCAGAATGCCGTGCAATTCGCGAATAAATCTCAGGCTGAGCGGCAGTTCAGTAAGCCTCATAAGCCCGTACTCCATGGCGCGCACATAGTTCTGGACTTCCCTGACGTCACCCCGTTTCTCAACCTGGGTGGCTTCGAATAACAAAAGGTCAGAAAGGGAAGACTGCGTGCCCTCAATGCGCGAGGACAGTACCGCTTCTCGCCTGATGAAAGGATAGATAAGAAGGTGCGGATTTGGCAACGTTTCGCCCAGTCCTGAAAGTGTTCCAAGGGCGATGTCAGCCCTAGACATGACCGATACCAGGTTATCATCCCATTCGAGCTTTGGAGGCAAAGCACCGGGAACGAAAGCCCAATACCCTCCGACCGCTCGGACCAGCTTGCCAGACGGACTCTTCTTGAATAAAGCATTGTCCATTAAGAAACTCCTGTTTCCTATCATCTGTCGTTAGGAAACAAAAATACGATTTTGTTTAATAATAACCTTTTCGCTGGACTTTGGCAAGGTTCCCGGTTGGCCCTCGCTACTGGTCAAATGCTTATTCAAAACCTTTGCAGTCCCCTGGGAAGATGGATGGTCATATAGCTATTTCTTGAAATATTCCAATTTGTATTTTTGTTGGAAAATGAAGCTAAACACGCACAAAACACAAAGCACATTAACAACAGAATACAGAGGACAAAGACCTTGACCTGAACGCTTGCCCGAATGAAAAGGGGGTTTAAGCGTGGTAACAACTTTATGCTGTCCGCAAGATGACAATCCCCTATCCTATGACCGACTTAACGGCGAATGGGCACAATGGTTTCGCACCGCCCAAAGGTTTGAACACAAAGTGCCTGCACAGGATAGGGGAGACATCCGACATAGTATCATACTTGAATTGGCTTTGACCAGAGCTAGAGACGGCAACAAGCCTTTCAGCGAAGCGATGATGTGTCGTATCGCAAGCTGTGTGGTGGCTGATTACTGGCGAAAGCAATACAAGCTAACTAATGGGCTTGACTGTGGTAGCTGTAGTCAAAAGCAAAGAGCAAAATGCAAAGCCGACTATCTGTATTCCCAGTGTCCGAAAGCTATCAAGATTGAAAGCCTATCAAAGCCGATAACCGATGAGAACGGCAACGTAACCGAGTTTGGGGATACCATAGCCGATGATAGGGCGATTGATATTGGAGCTTGGCTTGACGCCCGAACTTTCCTGTTAAGTTGCCCGAACAGGCTAATCCAGATAGCCAATAAAATGAGGAACGGCGATAACCTGACACCTACCGATAGTCAATATCTCTGGAGATTTCGGAAACGAGAACAAAATACTTTACTGGCGATGTAGAGATTATACCCCGCTCTACCGATATATATAGTGGAAGCACCGATGATGCCAGCGAGTTGCGGGTTATCGGTAGCTTACTACTAGATGAAGCCGATAGCCTTGCCCACTATCGGATAGTCAAAAGGGGGTGTTTCAATAGAACAATTGAATATTGAGGGCAAGCGTTCAGGTGAGGGCTTTTGTGCTCACAAGGCGATACTGGTAAACGCCCTATCAAGGGCACTAGCCGAAAGGGTAGTGCTGATGGACTTCACAATAGGGCGGAAAGGCTTTCTTACTTACCTGAAGTCATTAGGCGGGAGTAATGTCGTTAAAGTTGTCCCGTCTAACGGCGATGCCAGCGGGTTGCGGGTCGCTGATAAAAGGCTGAAGGTGGTCTGCGGAGCAAATACCAGTTACCTTGACGATATGGCTTGGGTAGGCGATAAGACGCCTCTTACACTCTGTGATGTCAGGGTAAGCCCATCAAATACCGTTAAGCCTAACCTCGGAGCACTGGAGCTATCGGAAGCCCTGTCAAGGGTCGTGCCGTTTACCGCTAAAGAGGATAACAGACCTGTTTTACAGAGTGTCCTCTTCAAGGTGGCAGACGGCAAGCTCACGTTAGTGAGTGCCGATGGTTACAGGTTAGCTGTGGTGAAGCTGGACTTTGACGGCGATGAGGGGCAAGTCCTGATAAATCGGGATGAGTTAAGGGGTGTGATAAGTGCCTTACGGCGTGCCTATCGGGTTAGAGTGGGCTTTGAGAAAAGCGGGGAAAGCCTTGACGGAATGAGCCTCGTGCTGGACACGGAGCTAATCCGTTACAAGTGGCGTGGTGCTGATGGGAACTTTCCCGAATACGATAAGCTGATACCCGCCGACTTCAAATCTTCTGTCAGCTTTGACACAAACGAGGCAACGAGGGCGGTAAGCTCACTCAAAGTCCTGTCGGATAGTAAAAACTACCCGATAGACCTCACCATCGGCAACGGCAAGCTCATAATGTCCAGTCCCGATGAAAAGGGAATGGCAGAGATACCCGCCGATACACAGGGCGAAGGCAGGATAAGACTGGATGGCAGTTACCTTGCAGACGCCTTGAGAGCTTGTGGCGGGATGGTAGAGCTAAAGATGGTAGACAGTAAATCGCCAATGCTCTTTACCAGTCCTGACTATGAGCTTGTGGTAATGCCGATGTTTGCTGGTGAAAGCCAGAAGCCGAAAGATGAGGCACAGACCACCGAGCCAG
>Ga0074195_1001580_pt1 | contig 30890 bp, 20 predicted proteins | sample EPASupsiteHSE623_FD_64525 | JGI IMG/M metagenome (GOLD analysis project Ga0074195, IMG submission 64525) | Bioremediated contaminated groundwater from EPA Superfund site, New Mexico - Sample HSE6-23 | ecosystem: Environmental > Aquatic > Deep subsurface > Groundwater > Contaminated ... | reverse complement strand
GTTCGTTCTTTGATCCGCGTACAGGATTACTGCCCGGTTCAAGTGCCTGTTCCACCGGTAGTTGTTACAGTCGACTTGGGTTCCAGGGCCACGGGAATCTGGGTGGTAATCTCGAAATTATTTGCGTTCTCATCCGTTCCGAACACCACAACTTTGGCCAAGAGGGAATACTCCTCGCGAGCCTTCATTGCATCAAAAATCAGTTTGTCGCCGATTTGTATTATGATGTCGCCTTCCGCAGTAGATGAAGTGTCTGTGGTGGTGGTAGTTGTGGTAGTGGTGGTAGTGGATGCGGTTCCACTCGCAGGAAACGTGGTGTAATCAGCAGCAGCAACCCATACCTGAGTTACAACCGTCCGTTGGCTGAAAAGACGTCCCGACTGAGAATAATATTCCACTCGGGCGCCCTTCACCATGGCTGCGATGCCACTTGTGATCTCGGGGGTGAAGGCAGCCTTTCCATCATCGACCTTGTATTCGTTGAGATCGAGGGCTATCCGAAATGGGGTGACCTTCTTGATATGGATATCCGATTTAGGGCTGAACACATCTCCAGGAGAGTTTTTGCAACCGACGAGAAGTGCCCCGAGAAAGATACTCAAAGCCATTGCGAGCAAAGCGCGTCTCATCGACGGGCCTCCTTCTGGGCTTTCTCTTTTCCCTTCCCTTTTTCCTCAAAAATTCGATCTTCTCCGGTAAAGAAACCTTTGGCATCATATTGACCGTCGGTGACAAGATGACGGTTTCCAGCAATATCCCGATCGACATCCATGATTCTGGGAGTGATGAAGATGACCAACTCGGAACGCACCACAGAACGATTGTTACTGCGGAACATTTTTTGGAGGAAGCCCGGCACTTTGTCTGCAAAAGGCATTGATGAGTTTTCCTGCGATCTTTCTTCCCTGATGAGACCGCCAAGCATCATGGTTTCGTTATCATTCACAAGAACCTCGGTCGTAGCGGTCTGAGTTTCGGTCCCTGGAACGCCCTCTACTTTTTCCCCCGGAGTGGTGATCACCGGGGTCACCTTCATGCGAATGGTATTGTTTCCATAAACCGTCGGGGTAACCGTCAGACCTGTAGGAAAATCGATGAATTTTGGTTCACCGGCGGTTTGGACAGTTCCCCCGGTAGCAACCGTGGATAATGAAACGCGATACGAAGTTCGTGTTTCAAACTTGATGTTTGCCTCACGTCCGGAAATAGTCGTAACCTTCGGATTGGAAATAGAGCGAGAATTGGTCATTTCTTTCATGGCGTTGAGAACAAGCTTGAAGTGCTCGGTGGTAAGATTGCCAAACTGAAGGACCGTTCCTCCTGTACTCCCACTGGGAGGAGTAAACTTGATGAGAGGCTCCTTGCGGCCAATCTCCGTCATGAAGGTTTCCCAATCAACTCCCATGGCTTCCTGATCGTTGAGTTTGATGGTGAAGATGTGCGCTTGAATAAGCACCTGCCGAGGCGGAGTATCAATGCTTCTTAAAATATATCCAATTTTCATCAGGTTCGCAGGGGTGTCTCTTATTATGAGATTGATCTCATCAGTGCTTCCTCCCCCCCCGCCACCACCACCACCACCGCCTCCTCCGGTTACTCCGCCCCCTCCACTTATGGTCGTTTGAGCTATTGCCGGGGAAACCGTCAGCAGGAATGATCCGACCAACAAGCCTGACAGGATAAGAAATACGCGGCTGAGCGATCCGCGGGAAAAAAGGCAGCCATTCATTTTATTTTCACCTCAATGATCTATCGCTGAAGAATGGAGAATTTTCGTACATTCATTGCGACTACCTATCGGCAATAGGAACAGCTTCGTTGAGGCGCCGGGAAAGGATTCGTGTTCGCCTTACACGCGGTAACAAAAATTATTTCATTTTCCCAACGGTTGAGAACCAGATTATTGCGTCCCAGATACCATGAAAAAGCCACGTAAGGGATATTCATAACCGGTTGAGCCGTTTTGAGGCGAATAGTCGAAATAGCCACAAGCAGATCGACAACGCCACAATGTCTCTCGTATAAGCTGTTACTGTGGTGTTTCTGCAGTTCGCCGTTGCGTAGATGTTTTCATGTGCTCCAAAGAGATTTTCGTCATCATGATTTTCAGCAACCGGTCTGAACCCAGTGTCTTTTTTTTAAACAACTCTTGCTGTTGAGGATCCATGCGGGAAAAGGCCTCGTCTTTCAACTGTTGCAATTCTTCGGGAGCAAGACTTTGTTGAAAGACTTTTACCCGGTCTTGATTTACCCGGTCGTTTTGGAGCTCCTCTAATTTTTGCTTTTCAGCGATGGCCTCTCTCTGGGCTTTTTGCTTGGCGGACTCCCTTGCTTTCCTTTTTGCTTCCTTGTCTTCTTTGTGGGCAAGGCCGTAATCTCCGATTAAAGCTTTGGTCAGGTAGTTTCGATAATTGCTCCCCGTTTCCAGATTCGTATCCGGGTTAATCTCGTTTGATCTATCGTTGGAGTATTCAATATTTCTGGCCACGTAATCATAGTTTTGCTTTTCCAGCCAGGTATTCAATACATTTCGCAATGATTGCTTTTCTTGAAAATCTTGTGGCAATAAAGCAATCAACTTTTTAAGATCTTCGTTTTCAGGGGGTTCATTTTCCTGGGGATCTGAAACATTTTGAATTTCTTCAGCTCCCGTTAGTTGAGCGTTTTCTCTCGCTTCTGATTTTATAAGAAAACGTATTTTTCCAACTCCGCGGCCGATTTTTATTTCTTCAAATTCGAAAGAAATGTCTGTTTTTTCTTTTAACTCCTTTTGAGCGACCAAAAGAACTTTTGCCTTGAAGTTTCCATAGAAAGGATATTCTTCATTTTTTATACCTAAACGTTCCCGAAGATCTTTCAAGAGAAAATCACGATGACTTATTTTTTCATACTGTTTCAAGAGTTCATAAACTCTTATAGAGAATAGACTTTTAAGCTGAATTGCATATTTAAGCTGATATTTGGTGAAATTGTTTTTCAATTGGATAAGAAAAGGCTTTAGCTCGGGATTGAAATTGAGAGCAACTTCGCCTTGGCTCTCAAAATATTCCACAGACTCAAGCCAGTGAGTCTGAAGGATTGAATTTTCCTTTTTTATGGTCAAAACCTTGGACAGGAGGTTTTTGGTTACTTCTCGAAGATAGACATAATCTGCATTCGTTTTTAATTCAAGAAAATTTCCCAATTCCCCCAAATTGAAAAAATACTTTTGAAATTCCTTGTCCGTATTTTTGATTTTGGTTGCCAATGTCAGAATTATTTTTTGTTCTATCGAGGAAAGCCTGTAAGAAGCTTCCACTAAAAAATTGCTCTTGATAACGAGCTGCTTATTCCTGTCCATAACCAAATCCAGAGCCTTCACTTTCTTTACTCGCGTCGAGATGTAGTTATATCATGCAACCAAAACAATGTCAAGTTATAGCCTGAGCCTATAAAGGTTATAGTTCGAGCCTATAAAGGTTATAGTTCAGCCTATAAAGGTTATAGTTCAGCCTATAAAGGTTATAGTTCAGCCTATAAAGGTTATAGTTCGGGCAAAAACGACCTGTAGTGATGCGGGTTTCGGAGGGCCTAAAATCTTTAAAACGTTTAAAACTAAAAACAAACAGACAAACAAGGGAAGTCTTCTGAAATTTCAGGGGTTGTCAAAACTTGCAGTTTTTGGTTTGTCTGTTTGTTTTTTCGGAGATAAGAAAAGACCACCCAAGAAGCCAAGATGCATCAGACGTCCCAATGAGAGCGCGGTCCAGCCTATAAAGGTTATAGTTCAAATCATAAACAGTAGTGTTAATAAGGGTCTTGGTCGAATACAGAACGTTCTGCTGCCGTTATCGTATCGATATCAGCCCTCACATCTGTCATTGATTTTTTGCTGACGGTTTGAAACCAGGCACAGAAGTGAAAAGCAATATACCGGCAATCACCATAAGTCCGAAAGAGTGAAAAAGTGCCCCGGAAGAGCTTGTAGAATCGTGTCCTGAATGTTTGTGTTGATGTTCATGCTGATGTTCCGCATCATCATGAACGGACTCTGCTTTTTCAGAGTGACCTGTTTCTGAAGAAGACGTGCTGGAAGATGTTTTTGCCACGGAAGCCGTATAAGTGGACGGCGTCGGACGCTGTGAAGTCATACTGGCTCCAAGGGAACGAAAAACGTCCTGACTCAGGGGTATATTGAGGTCTTGGTCGAGTCCTGCGGCTTTCAATGCTTCCAGCGCCTGATCTTTTTTTCCAGCTTCTAAAAGCCATCGGGCTTGAATGGCTTGAATGTTTTCCGGGCGCCAGATGGAAAGAGTTTTCACAAGCCCGCCGTTTGTACGTTTGAATGCGCGGATGGCAGCCTCAAGGTATTTGAGGCCGACAGCGCGATTGTTTCGCATGCCGGTGCGATAGTCTTCAATGAAACCGAAATTAAAGGCAATTTCTGTGAATAGTTCGTGAAGTTGCGGGTCGTCACGATTATAAAACACCCCTCGCTGGAGAAGACGGATGCCGTCCTGAAAGCGCGGGAGGAACAAGGTGAGGTTGCGACCGAGAATGGCATACGCATCGATGCGTGTCGGATCAAAGAAGAGAGCCATTTCGAGAACCGGAATGATCTCTGTGTTTCCAGCATAAGCGCCGGCGAGGAAACGGCCCGTGTTGGCACGGGAAGGGCCGAAATGGATATATTCATCAGCGGTGAGCCAAAGATACCCCGCCACGAGGTCGCGAACCTGGCGCGGAAGTATTCGGACCGCTAGTTCGGGAAGCGTGTTATCATAAGCATCGAATGATGAACCACCATGACGAGCTTTCAAAGACCAAAGAGCTGTCCATGCAATAACGAGAAGAAAAAGAATAACCAACCAACGTCTGGGGAAACCCCCGAGATGACGAATCGATGGGGCACCGTACATCGCTCAGAGATCCCTTCGGGAAAGGATATTGCCACCGAGAGCGAGGTAAAACATGCACAGTGCGCACGTGTAGACAGTCAGAACGAGTAGAGAAGAAGTCTGGAATGGGAGTTCATGAACGATGTTGATACGGATTTCGTAAAGAGAAAAGTCGGGGAGGAAGAAAGCAACGCATTCAATGAGCCAGGAAAAAATCGTATTGCTCTGTTTATCGGCCAGCATACGAAAAAGGTCATAGGTATGACCGAGGCCGTAGATAAGAATCCCGAGGCTCATAATGACAATTTTCGATGTAAACGTCGCAAGCGTTAGAATAACAGAGAGCAGGACGCACTGTTTGAGGAAAAGCACAAAGATACCGATTGCAAGTTCATCATACCAAATGCCTGCCTGACTATAGAGCAGAAGGACCAGAAAACCACCCATGATGGTCTGGTAAAAGGCCAGTGAAGCCGCGACACCCAGGAAGCGGCCTGCCAGATAAATTCCGCGACGGCTCATGCGAGCCAGGACAAAGTAGATGGAACGACGTTCCATGTCTGGGATGATCTGGTCGAGAGAAAGAATGAGGACAATAAACAGTCCGAAAATTGAAATGATGTTTAACCCGATGTCCTTGACAATCTTGGCTTGGAATCCAAGATCGTAGGTGTTCAAAAGTAACGATGCGCCAAGAATGGGGAGAATAAGCAACGAAACCCCTAGCAAAAGACGGTTTCGCAGGGTTTCCAAGAACCCATACCAGCCGATCCATATCAGAACGGAAAGCGATCGTAACATAGCATCTCTAAGTGGCTAAAACAGTCTGATGTTTCGACCACTATTCAGGTGGTCGAAACATCAGACAATATTCGGATGAAGATAAAACCGCGGTGCTTCGATATCCGGGAGCTTATTTCTTGCCGTAGTGAAGAAAATCGGTGGTTAAATCGGGTCCTTTGCCCCTCATGTATATTGGATTAGTCGTGCCCGTTGGCAACTGACCAACAGTGGTGTTTGTTTTGGCATTGGGAAGGCCGAAGGCGTTACAGCAAGCATTTCTCTTCTGGTTCTCCCCGAACGCTTCTGGCATCAATATAACGTTGCCAGTAGGAAATACTTCAGCTGCGCCAGGGAGAATGGTTGCTTTAAATCGGGCAACAAAAGTATACCCCAAAATGGTACCTGCTGCTTTTGCAGCATCGGTTGTTCCGTAGGCTGTATTGACGGCGGTCTGGTTTCCATAGCGGTTGACCACTTCTGGGCACACGAACGATTTTTCTTCTTGAACGATCGCAACCACTGACGAACCAACGGGACCAGCATATGCCTGAAAACCACTTCCCGCAGTTGCATCCTCAGCAACACCCGCTCCTCCAGTGGCAGAAGCGACGTGCCCATTGGTTGGGTCGAAATTCACATAGACATAGGGATAATCCTTCGAAGACGGAATCGGGAAATTGCGGGTTTCCCAGACACCGACGGCCTGTTCGACGTTGCGAAGGTTGGTCATACAGTTACGGGAGCGCGCTTCCATAACGAAGCTTTGATAACGGGGCAAAGCGGCGGCGGCAAGAACACCGAGCACGATGACAACGATCAACAATTCGATCAGGGTAAAACCTCTTCGACGAAGAAACATGCACATTCTCCTATGCTCAGCCGATGGAATGACACCGTAAGCTAGAAATAGATTTTTTAGAAGATTAACTGCGCTATTATGAATAGCTTGGACCTGACTGTCAATGGAAATATTCTTTCGGGGAATATTCTTCACCGTGTCTGGTGGACTTTTCAGATAAACTGGGTTATTCTCCAGAAAGAAAAGAAGGTATGTGTGTAACATTTCGACGTGAACACACCGCAATCTTGCTTAACTAGAGTCTTTTTAAAGCTTGCACGCTGACAATTGATTATCGAGGAGAACGTTGATCTCGTCAGAATGTAAATCGGTTTAACTTTAAACCACCAGATGTACACAAGAGAAGAAGTTGTGCCCCTTATGATTGATGATTCATCAATACCTCCCGTCGTATTTTCTGCGGCTCCTGTTCTCGAACTGATCGAGATTCGGAAATCGTTCCCACGCCTTTCAGACAGCCGTTTCAGCGGTCGTCGGGATGTTCTCGATGGAGTGACGATGACTGTCCGGAGCGGCGATATCTACGGTTTTGTCGGTTTGAACGGTGCAGGAAAGACGACAGCGATCAAGACCATGCTTGGCTTGATTTACCCTGACGCGGGAGAGATACGATTGTTTGGCCAACCCGCATCCTCCAAAGCTCTCGAACGTATCGGTTTTTCTCCTGAGAAACCAAGTTTTTACGAATATTTGAATGTCGAAGAAACTCTGCGCTTCGGAATTCGCCTGTCGGGGAAAAGTGTTCCGGAATCGCGTTTTGTCGAAGTTCTTGAACTTGTCGATTTGGCCGATGACCGCCAAAAGAACGTTGGCGCTTGCTCGAAAGGCATGCAACAACGCCTGGCGCTCGCCGCTGCCATGCTCCACGATCCAGAACTTCTCATTCTCGACGAGCCCAGCAGTGGTCTTGACCCTCTCGGTCGTCGAATGATCAAGGACGTCCTTCAAAAATTGAAAAGCCAAGGGAAAACGCTTTTTTTCAGCACTCACATCCTTGCCGATGTCGAAGAAGTTTGCGATCGTGTCGGGATCATCCACGAGGGGCGTATGATTTTCGAGGGTTCGCCTCACGAGTTTGATTCCTCGAAGTCGCACATGGAAGAAAAGTTCGTCAAGCTTATCGCCTCCACTTCCACTGTCCAGGGTGTATCAAGCCCATCTGTTCATCCTGGAGGATTTGGTATTTCTCATCCATAATCTTCATTTTTCTAACATCCCAAAAAACATCTCAAGCCCCTTTTGGCGGTCCTACCGTGTTAAAAACCCCAAATTCTGGATGTGCATTTCTTGCACACAGTGTCTTTGAATATTTTTTTCATTACAAAAAGGAAGGATCAATTGGTATTACGTAGGCATACCATCGAGAAATTTTCCTTGTAGGATGCTCCTTGGCGTATCTCCTGGGCAAAAAAGAACCGTGGCCAAGGATCACGCAATCAAATCATTGCCTACTCTAGGTGAATAGAGCCTAAAAGAATTTTTCATGTATAAATGAGCTTGTTGCAGGAATCGGTTTTTTGAGTGTCTGTTACAATTTTCCCCTGATCAGAACCGAGTTTTAGGATGGACCGTATAGGAAAAATGATCATTTTAGGTGTTCATTCATGTGCAACAGGATCAAATAAGGCACTTATTTATGAGACCTTTTGGACTTATTGCAAGTTTTTTCTGCTGAAAAGTTTCGTTTTTATGTTGGATACAGGATAATATAATAAAAGGCATTGAAAATGGCCGCTTCATAAATAGGCAACGTTTCATTATGCATCCTCATTAACGACTTTCTATATGACCAATTTCAATGAGCTTCTATATACCTATCTGGAATATTTTCTAGCGTGAGTTTATTAAACCGCTGAATTTCTGACTCAAAAGTTTTCCATGAAAGTCTCGTGCAACGAGGCTTTCCTTTTTTTTCTCTGTCGTGAATTTTGTATACACTGAAATGACTATCTTATTTTTGAGATAAGATGCCTAAATAACATCTAAATAAGCCTCATTTGACACTACGTATTTTCTATGATATGGTTTTGTATACACTGAAATGGCTACTTTTCAAAAAAGAAATTCCAGGGGCCATACCTACTGGAGCATTGTCGAGTCCAGGCGAATTAACGGAAAGCCCAGACCCGTTATTTTGGAATACCTTGGCACTGCCGACACCTTTTTAGAAAAGCTGAGAAGCAGTGGGACCTCAAAAGTTCGTTCCTATTTTCATGGGAATGTTTCCGCTTTATTAAAAACAGCTCAAGAGCTTAATCTGGTTCAGATTTTGAACCGATATGTCCCTCAACAACAAATGAGAGACGGATTAACCGTCGGTGCTTCTCTTTTTCTCGCAGCATTAGGCCGGGCTTGCAGGCCAACCAGTAAAAGGGCATGGCACTCCCTGTGGGCAAAGACCACAAGTCTTTCCCATATTCTGAAAATGAATCTACGAAGACTGGACAGCCAGCATTTTTGGGACCAAATGGATGCCTTTCCCGTCGATAAAATTCCTTTGGCGGAAGAAGAAATAATTAAGACACTGGTTGAAAAATTCGAATTGAAGCTGGACACTGTTTTCTGCGATATGACCAATTTTTTCACCTATATCGCTTCAACCAACGAAAGATGCACTATCGCGAAGAGGGGAAAAAATAAACAAAAACGGGCGGATTTGAAACAGTTTGGAATGGCTTTGTTAGCATCAAAGGATGGACCATTTCCATTGTTTCATGATCTTTATCAGGGTAATCTTAACGACAAGACCGTTTTTAAGGAACGATTTGATAAATTTCTCAAGAGATTAAAAACGCTTGCCGGTTCATTAGAAAAGATAACTCTGGTTTTTGACCAAGGGTGCAATTCAAAAGTCATGTTGGGAGAGGTTAAAGAAAAGATCAAGTTTGTTGGGGCATTGTCTCCAATTCACCATAAGAAACTAATCGCCGAAGCGAATGTGGGTTTGATCGTGGAGAACCTTGGAGATCGAAAATTGAAAGTTTTCCGAACAAAAAAAAAGATTTGGGGAAGAATCTTTTCTACAGTCGTCTATGTTTCTCCGAAGCTCAAAGCCGGACAAATTCGGGCACTGGAAAAGGGCATTAAAAATATAGAAAATCAGTTCGACACCCTGCAGAAGTCTCTGTTAACCCCTTCGAAAAAGAAAAGTGAGGGAATCAAAGAGAATATTGAAAAAAAAATTCTTGGGGCAATAAAAAAGAACAAGCTTCCTGAGGGCTTAATCATCTGGAGACTGGAAGAAACCCCTATTCGTGGTTGTTTTCGGTTCAGATACAAAGTTTCAAAGAGAAAGCTAAAAGATCTCAAAGAAAATAAATTTGGCCGAAGAATCCTTATTACGAATCGTCATGACTGGAGTAACGCGGAAATAATGAGGGCTTATTGGGGCCAAAGTTGCGCGGAATACCTTTTTGAAAGAATTAAAAATCCATTTTTCCTTGGCCTACGGCCACAATACCATTGGACGGATCAGAAAATTCACGTTCACGGGTTCATCTGCATGTTGGCCTGCATTTTGGTTATGGCGACCCTAAGAAAGGCGCACGAAAGTGGATTCAAGGGTTCCGTAATTCATTTGATGAGTAGCTTGGCAGAAATTCGACTGGCAACAATTCTTGAAAAACAGGAAAAAGGAAAAAGAGGAAAATTCAAAGTAAAGTATTGTTTTGAGGAAATGGAAAAACCAATAAAGAAGCTCGCCGACGGACTTTTGATTTCAGAAAACACGATATTTCCAGATATTTCCCTCAGTGTATACTAACTAGTTCCTTTGAAAACCGTTAGCTGAGAGTCTTTTGCGGTCATTTTAGTTTTGCGTTTAATAAACTCACGCTAGATGGACCATCGCCGAAAATCCTCTCCGGTCAACACATTTGAAAATGGAACATCTCTGTTGAAGATGGTTTACGGCAGTTGAACTCGTATCTGGCACGGCAAAAATGACATTTTTGGCGAGGGTTTAGATGGATAGTATGTGAGAAAAAGCGATTTTTGACTTTTCTTTAACAGGTTCAATGAAAACACAAAAAATATTGTGTATAATGGACTACGAATCATATCGGCGCATTTTTTCAGGCTGAACGAATTGAGTCCAGATTTTTTCCCATACCCCAAGTCCCTCCAATGGGTCTTTAGCGGGAGGGGGGCTCCATGGAATTATTTTTCGAGTTGGTTCAGTAGGGGGCATCAGGCGAGCCATAATCGCAGACTGTTCTCCTGCCATCTTTGCCATTTCCTGGTGTAAAGCCCGATTGTCCTGAAGTAAAACTTCAAATGCCATTTTCAAACCATCCTCAATGCCTGAAATTTTATCTGTCAGTTGTCTAAATGATTGATCAGTCCTAGGTTTCTCTTGATGAATAATTTCTGCCTTTGTTTCCCCTGTAATATGAAATGCAGCAACCTGGGGAGATTTTCCACCAGCAACCTGATTAGCCATTTCTCGCAATAGTTGAGCCTGGTCGGCAGTCATAAATCCAGCTCTTTTTTGCATAATCAGAACAATATTCAATAGGCTTACCCAATATGTTGCTTTTGCAGGGGTAATGCACAATTCCTTGGCTAAGTCCCGCAAAGAAATTAAAATGTTTTCACCTGTATCTGCCATTTTTTCCACCTCGAAAAAAGTTTTCACGATAAACATCGGCAGATAAACCCGTTTTGCGAATATCGAATCATTCCTCACGCATCATTCAAAGACGGAGAAAATTATTCAAGATTTCCGTTGAATTTCAACTGAATGCACGCGACTTGCAAGACCTTCGCCGAAAATGTGCTGAATTCACTTGGCCGGTCTTTGGCGCTATGAATTGGTTTGTCTCCTGGCCTGAAGATCCTCCTACATCGAATTGAACTTCAACTTGTTCCTGGGACCTTTTCGGCGGGGGTCTTGCTAATTGGTCGGTCATTTGTCATGGAAATCACATCCCCCCCTCTGCTGAGAAATCAGCAAATGTGGGGATTTTTATGTGCGTAAAGAAAAATTCTTTGTGTATCATTCATGTTTATTTCTGCGTGAAAAATTATGCAAGGCGTGCGAAAGTCCTTTCCCGAGAATATTATCTGAGTATATCATCCTTGTCTGAATTTAATTTTCATAAGATCAGACGGCAGGTTCCAATGTTAATGAGATGGGATGGAATCTGTTTCCCAATTTTGAGGAACAGGTAGGTCTTTGGTTGATATGCCATTTTTAGCAAATGGAGGTGGCTTTCTTACTTGAAATTCAGAACCCTTCTTCAGAGAGGATTTTTTCTTTGAAACAATTTGATCGGTGCCATCTTCGTGGATTATCGATGATTTACGGGCGATTTGGATACACTGCGGTAAAGGGTGGACCGAGAGATTCTCATTGCCTTGCAGATGTCATCGGGCAAATGTTTTCGATCTTCATACATCGCGCGGACCATGGCGAGTTTCGTGCCGTCCAGAGCGTGCGGTCGGCCCCCCTGGCGACCTCGTGCCCGTGCGGCCCGTAACCCGGCCTGTGTCCGCTCTCGAATGACGTCACGCTCAAATTCGGCCAGTGCGGCAAACATGTGGAAGATCAATTTCCCGCCGCTGGTTGTCGTATCGATGCTTTCCTGGAGACTCCGAAAAGCAACATCTCTTTCCCTAAGCTGATTTACGAGGTCGATGAGGTGCTTGAGCGATCGTCCGAGACGGTCCAACCGCCACACGACCAATGTGTCACCCGGTCTTAAGATGTTCAGTGCTTCTTGAAGACCAGTTCGCTCTGGCCGAGCACCACCGAGTATTTCTGTGAAGAGGCGATCACATCCAGCTTTAGTAAGGGCATCGTTTTGAAGCTCAAGGTTCTGATCTTGGGTCGAAACTCGCGCGTATCCAACTATCATTCCCGTTCTCCTGGTTTCTTTGGTCCCCGGATGGTATCATAAGTCTGCAAGACGGAAAATATTGAGACTTTGTTTCTGGGATAAGTTTAGAAACATTGCTTTTGGTGAGTCTATCGTGGATTCATCAAACAAAGAATTTTGTGCCACAAACGTTCGTTTTTGGAACGCCAGATGGCCCCTTGTTGCATGAATGTCGTGATTACCCACACTGCTTGCGAATCCTCTTATTTATTCCTTTAAAAGGCTTTGCTGCCAGTATCTTGAGTGCTAAAGTCGGATCTGACAGGAGGGGTTTCTCAGAAAATATCATGGAGATGTCGATATCCCGTTGTACGGAAATAATTTTTTCGTCTGTTCAGTGGGTAGTTTTGGTGGAGATGTTTGAATGGCGCAAAAAAACGTAAAAGCGATTATCGGCATCGATATTGGCATCGATTCCTTGAAGGCTGTTCTTCTCAGCCATGAAGGTGATGAATTCCAATGCCTTGGAACGATGGTGAAACCGCTGTTACGTGATGCGAGTGCCTCTACTTCCATTTTTGAAGGTCTCAAAGAAGCTGCCGCGAAGTTCAGTAAGTATTCGAAAAAAGCCGTCCTGGTGATTCCTGAGCGCATGATCCAGTATAAATTTTTTGGCAAACCCTTGATACCAGAGGATCAGCTTAGGCTGGTGATTGATAACGAGATGAGAATGATGCTCTCGTCTGCACAGAGCAATATTTCGACCACCGAAAACGACAAAATCGAGTATATCTATGCATCGCTCGGCCAAATAACCAGCGGCAACGCCAAGAAGAATAACCTGCTGAGCATTTTTGCAAGCATGTTGAACCTGAACGACTTTGTGGCTCTCTTCAAGAGGGCTGGTCTAACGCTTGAAGGAGTCTATGCTGCTCCTCAGGCCATCCATGAGTTCATCACCGTCAGCTTTGCTTCAGAATTCGAAGATGCTTCCAGGCAGATCGCGACGATCAATCTCGGAGCCTCCGCTAATTATTTGACCATCAGCAGAGATAAGATTCTGTTGCTTGGCCGTTCCTTCCCATTCGCGGGAGACGAAATCACCAAGGAATTGGCCGGAATAAACGTTTCATCATCACAGACTGATGCCCTTAAAATATCTGATGGAGAAAACTACAAAAGGGTGATCGGTATTTTGTCTCCAGAGGAGATGAGCGGCTACGAAGAGAATTGCGCCGAAATAAAGGTTTCCCAGAAAATACGTGGGCTCATCGGCCAGATCATGCAGAAGATTCGCCTCGCAATCGAGTATATCAAGACGCAGGAGGGTATTCCTGTTGCCAAATATCTCCTGTTTGGTGGTGGTGCAGCAATGCGCGGCATCGTCGATCAGTTGAAAGAAGTCTTCTCCACCGAGGAGATTCTCGTTGTAGAACCGTTCAAAACCATTCGTCTTTCTCCCGTTGAACCAGAATTTGCAGAGATTCTTCCAGAGCATCTGCCCCTTTTCATTCCGGCTCTTGGGGCCGGCATTTGCTCCATAAAATCTCAACCTCATATAATCGATCTTCTCGGTATTGTCAGACGGGAACGTGACCTCGCAAAAGCCCTGGTCATACAAAAATATTTGCCGATCACTGTTATAATTTTAACCGGAATCATAGCTGTGAGTGGATACTACATGTTCTGGTATAGGGATTTCGTGGCGACAAAAACGAGATTGTCCCGCAGCTTGGCAATGGTTGATGAAACTTATCAGCCGATGCAAAATTTTAAAACCGAGCTAGACCTCGTTCTGAAGGAAAAACTCATCATTGATGGAAAGATCGAATTGGTGAAGATTCTCTTGGCCACGCGTGTAAAGTGGTCAAAATTTTTCCTGCGCGTAGCCGCGTTGATTCCGAGTGATGTCTGGTTCGAATCGTTCAAGACTTCGCGAGTCGGTTCTGCCAGCGTCGGTATAACGATTGCGGGGAAAGCCTCTAGTATGACATTGGTTAACCAATTTCAGCAACGCCTTCAAAATTCTGGTCTCTTCAACCAGATCGAGTGGCAGGGGAGTAAAAACGCTGGTGAAGGCACCATCTTCGGTTTCGTTTTCATCGGCGAATTGGCGACCACCTCGGTCGATCTTCAATAGACGGCAAACGATATGGACAAAAACCTCTTGGTGCTCTTGGCAATCATCCCGTTTCTCATTATCGGAGGTGATATATATCTCAACTCCAAGCAACGAGACCTTCAAATTGTTTCCCTCAATTCTGGTATCCAGGAAAAAACGGACAAGATTAGTGAGGCGAATGAAGCCAAGCAACGTCTTCCTGTAATGCAAGAGTCCATAAAAAAGCTCAAGTCAAAATACGATGAAGTCATTCGCGCTCTCCCCACCACTTATCAAGCGGAAATACTCATTAAACAATCTATTCCTATTGCCGATAAATGGTTGCAGTTCACAGAATTGAGCCCAATGACCAAAACGAAAAGTAAGATGAGCATCAAGATCTCATCCGTTGAGACCAAGGTTGATTATGAAGAGATCAAGATGAAAATGACGATTAAATCTTCTTTTTCCAAGTTGGGCCAGTATCTTCAGGAACTCGAAAATATCCAGATGCAGAATGTGCGGAAATTGGTCGAGGTATCCAGCCTTGATATCAAGACTGACACAATTTCCGAGCAACTCCAGGTATCCATGGAAGTGAAGACGTATACTTTCCCCGAGAAGTGATATATGAATCGTAAGCGGTTGTATCGGATTCAAGCCTTGTCTTTGGCCGGGCGGGTAGTCTTGGTTGGAATTACCGCGCTCGGAATTTTTCTCATCGCACTTCCGCAGGGCAATGCGCAAGATTCTTTCTCGAAATCTTCCGCTGGAGGTGCTGTTTCCACCAAAGCTCCCGTGAAAACTTCATCGCCTGATCCCACCCTTATCTGGGCTGACAGGCAAGTGGTCTGGGAGGATATTCGCAATCTTTTTGCTCCGCAACAAGCAACAATATTGTTGAAGCAACATCAGCAACAACAGTTATCTTCTAAGGTCGACTCCACGACGCGTTTCCCGGCCATTACCGGAATCATTTCGAGCAAAGGCAGCGGAAATCGCGCGATTCTCGACGGAATGGTCGTTCGCCCCGGAGATCGCTTGCATAATTTTCTCGTTAAACAGATCACCAACGATAGGGTTGTTCTCCAGGGTGAAGAAACGTATGCTTTGGTGCTAAAACCCCATCAAACCCCGTCTATCAAAATATTCCTGATTCCGGCTTCTGGAAAGAACGCCCGGGAAATCGTCGTAAATCTCGCTTCAGAGACGGCAGACCAACATGAAGGCAAGGAAAAAACGCCCAATGTCAAACCCTGAGCTATTCTCGAAAAGGGCTGTCATACTAGCCGTCATACTTATGATGACAATTTTCTCTCCTGGAAATGCGGCTCAGCTGTCCGCTCTTTCCCAATTGCATCGCGAAGTAGTAGAACGCTTGTCCTCGTTACTTTTGGACTCTGATTGCGTAGATGAGTCGATCACGCTCATTCGCACATTGACCAACACTTATGCAGAAGACGAATTATTGGCGAAAGTTTCCTCTCATGGAAAGAATCTCATCTCAATGCTGAACAAACGAGGCAACACTACCGAAGCCATCCAATGGGATCAGAAGATCGGCCGTGCATTGAATGCTGTTTCTCCCAGGATGTGGCAAAGTAACACCACCTTAGTGGAAGAAGCAAAAGCACCTACCGTTTTGAAGCCCGCATTGAAGACTGCACTGAAGTCAAAATCGAAAGTCAAGTTGAAGACTGTTCCGAAGTTTGAATTGACAGCTAAACCCAAGGATGAAAAAAATCCTGAGGCAAAGTCTAAATTGAAAGTTGTTCCGGAGTTTGAGTTGGCAGCTAAGCCCGAATCTGAGACAAAGTCTAAGCCGAAAGCAAAATTGAAAACTGTTCCATATGTTGAGTCTGCAGCGAAGCCAAAGGATGAAACAAAGCCTGAGACGAAGTCCAGACTAAAGTCCGCTTTAAACTCTGAACGTAAGTATGGGGCTGAATTGAAATCCGAGCTGAAGTCTGAAATAAAGGCTGAATTAAAAGAAGAATCTGAACTGAAAGCTGAGTCTGAGTTAAATGCTCAATCAAAACTAAATGTTGAGTCTGGATTGAAAGCTGAGCAAAAGTTCAAACCAAGGCCTGAGGAAAAGTCAGAAGCATGGGTGACCGACAAAATGGGATTCCCCTTATCAAAACCTCTCTTTGAACCGTCGTTCAGCATGCCCAAGCGCAACATTGCCAAAACTCGCTCCAACGGAGTTTTTATCAGCCAAGAGTCTTCTAATCGACTAAAGGATCTCAAGAGCACTATCGTAAATCTCAATTTCAAAGACGCGAATATTGCCGATATCGTTCTGATGCTCGCTGAATCTGGGGGTTTCAATATCGTGAGCCGTAACGAGATCAAGGGCAAAACCACAATCACATTCAACAACATTCCTGTGGGGACAGCCCTGGATCTCATTCTGCGCACGAATAATTATACCTATCAGGTTCGCGAAGACGTGATCTGGATCTTCAAACGCGGTGAAGAGCCCATTAGCACAAAGGTCTTTTTCGTCCGCAATATTAACGTCGATGAACTTCTCCCAACGATCAAGAGAGCTCTCGGCCAAGAAGTCGGTGACACGAACAGTTCCCAGAATGAACAATTCGGCCATTCACTAGGCACAGGGGCCAATATTGGTCCGTCCGTAAATACTGGTGAGTCACAAGAATCGAATACAACCTCGGAATCTGTGACTTCCGGTTCCGATAAGGTTCAACTATCCACAGGCTGGAGCGTTTACTCTGATATTCCATCGAATTCGCTCATCGTGACGGCCTCCCTGGTTAAACTGGAAGAAATGGCCCGACTGCTGGCAGTTCTGGATGTAGGCAGTGTTGACTATAAGCTGGAAGAGCGTGTTTTCACGCTAAAATATATCAGTCGCGACACCTTCATCAAGACTATCAAGATGACTCTGCCCAAATTCGACGATGCAAAACAAATCATCGATCTTAAACGCAATTAATCGAGCGAAGAAGATTATAAACACAGCCTTACAAATGAGGAGCTGTTAGCGAATCTTTTTATCAGGGGACTGCTGGGTTGTGGGCTGGCTTCGTTGAAGGCCTTAAAATTTCCATGATATAATCGCTTCTCAAGCATAGCTTGGTCCCAACCATATTCCGTGGAATGAGCAGCAGCATGGAACAAAAATCGCAATCCTATTTCAGCTCCGGATTGGCCGATGAAATCATCGTCCAATGCCGAAAACTGATCAAAGATTCTCCGAACAATCCTCGCCTTCACCAGACGATGGGCGCTGCCTATGAAATCAAAGGTGATTTCTTATCCGCCCTGGACGCCTTTGAATTCGTCGTCATGCTTGAACCCAATAATGTTGCCAACCTGATTTCCGTTGGAAGATGCATCTTCCAACTCCATAATTATAAACGGGCCCTCGAAATCTTTAAACTGGCGGTCCGACATCAACCAAAGTGGCCCGATACACACCACTGGCTTGGCCGGACTTTCCTCGCAAACCACCTCCTCGAGGATGCAAAAGTACACTTGGAAACAGCGGTTAGCATCAATCCGAGCTATCACGAGGCCTATTATTACCTTGCCATGACCTGTGAAGCACTCGGTGATTTCGCCCAGACGATCACCAACCTGAAAAAAGTCATTGATCTTATCCCCAAGCCATGGGGAATCAGTCCATTTCCCTATGATTTTCAAGCCTTACTCGATATCGTGTTTCCTGATGATCTTCTGCTCGATGAGTTTATCAGGCAAGCGAAACAACTGACCAACGATCCAAATGGTGCCGGATTCGCCGATCTCCATTTCAAGCTCGGCATGGCATACCGATCCAAGGGATTGATTTCTGAGGCACTGGCCGAATTTCGCCAGACCATTCTGATTAATCCGGATTTCCATCTTGCCCGGCATTATTTTTGGCACCTTGAGGAAGAATCTCGAAAAGTAGTCCAGTTTCCTTAATGAAACGGAAACGATTAGGTGACGCTCTCGTTGAGATGGGCTTGGTTACACCGGAACAGATTAATCTCGCACTGAAGAAACAGAAAGAAGCAGGCAAACGCCTCGGCAAAATCGTTGTTGAGTTGGGCATGTGTTCCGAAGACCAGATCGTCGCGATTCTTTCAGAGCAACTCGAAATCAAGATTGTCGACGTTACAAAACTTGATATTCCCAAAGATGTTCTCAAACTGATCCCAGAGACGATCATTCGGAATCACATCTTGCTTCCCGTATACAAATCACAAAACATGCTGACCGTTGTTATGGCTGACCCCCTCGACATGTTTATCACTGATGAGATCCATTATCAGACCAATCTGACCATCGAACCTGCCATCGCTCCAGAATCTGCAATCCTGGCCACAATCAAGAAGCTCTTCGATTCGGTGGATTTCACCGAGACTCTGGCCACAATGGAAACCGATGCGCAAAAAGACATTGTGGCCACGGGCCGCGTTGAGCAAACAGCTTTCGATTTGAACCTTGGGAATGAGGCTGCGGTCATCAAATTCGTCAGCAATGTCATCAAACAAGCTATTGATCTAAAGGCATCAGACATTCACGTCGAACCCGGGGAAAAGAATTTTCGTATTCGTCTGCGTGTCGATGGCGTTTTGAACGAATTGGTCCAGATTCCCAAGGCAAGCCAGGGTGAGGTCCTCTCGCGAATCAAGATCATGGCTAATATGGAAATTTCCGAAAAACGCCTTCCGCAGGATGGACGCATACGGGTTATGATCAGCAACAAAATTGTCGATCTTCGCGTCAGCAGCCTACCCTGCATTTCCGGCGAGAAGATCGTTCTTCGAATTCTCGATAAAAGTGCTCTCAAGCTAACTCTCAGCGATGTAGGATTCGAAGAGGACATGATGAACCGATTTGCGCTTGCTGTGAAACAGCCAAACGGCATCATTCTTCTGAATGGTCCGACTGGAAGTGGAAAAACATCCACCCTCTACGCTGCTTTGAACTTCCTCATTTCTCCACGAGTCAATATCACTACCGCTGAAGATCCTGTCGAAATGACCGTTCGTGGAGTCAATCAGGTTCATGTCAAAGCTGATATCGGTCTTACATTTGCCCGGGCTCTGCGCGCCCTTATGCGACAGGATCCGAACATCATCCTCATTGGGGAGATCCGTGACACGGAAACTGCACAAATCGCCATTGAGGCAGCAATGACAGGTCATCTCGTGTTATCCACGCTTCATACCAACGACGCTCCATCCACCATTGAACGACTGGCTGAACTTGGCGCCGATCATGCAATGATCGCATTGACCTTGATCGTTGCTGTTGCCCAACGTCTTGTCAGACGCATTTGCAAAAACTGTATACAGCCGTTTGAACCGCCGGATATTCTTTTGGAAGAACTCAGTTTTTCTCATTTTAAATTCGATCAGGAAGCAAAATTTTTCCAGGGCAAGGGATGTTTTAATTGCAATTTTACCGGTTACAAAGGCCGAACTGCTGTTCATGAAATGTTATTTATGAATGATAGGTTGCAACAAATGATCACAGAAAAAGTTTCAACAACAGAATTGCGTGTGGCGGCTATTGAGACGGGAATGTCTCCGCTCAGGGCAACTGCGATACGCAAGGCATTCAAAGGCCAGACCACGATCGACGAGATTCTCCGCGTGACAAAGAGCGAGGAAATCTAACATGGCAAAATTCGAATATAAGGGTATCGACGCGTCGGGAGCCGTGATCAAGAAAATCGAAGAGGGGGCTTCCATCGAGGATGTCAGCACGAAATTGATGGAAATGGGCGTCTCTATTCTTGACATCCAACCCGTTGCTGCCATCGGCGGAAAGAACATGGCCTTGGAGAAGGGGGGGCCCGCACTCAAAAAACAGGGAACGTTTTCTGCGCTCTTCGGTGGTGTTACCACCAAGGAATTGAAAATTTTTTATGTGAATCTGGCAACGCTCGTGGCGGCAGGAATTTCACTGCGTGCATGCGTCAATGCGTTGGCTGACCAGACGGAAAACCCTTATTTCCAAACGATCCTGGTGAATATTTCACAGAGCATAGAGGCCGGAAAATCCTTCTCTGATGCCGTAGCCGTACATCCCAAGATTTTTCCTGTGTTGTTCGTAAGCATGCTTCGTGCAGGCGAAGAAAGCGGCAAGTTCGATGAAGTCCTTCGTCGATATGCGATATATTGTGAAAAACAAGAGAAGATCATGGGCAAACTCAAAGGCGCGATGGTTATGCCAGTGATCCTGGTTGCCGTTGCGACGATCGTCGTGATCGGACTGCTGACCTACGTCTTTCCGACGTTCATGAAACTTTTCACAGGAAAAGAGGATAAACTTCCCGCACCTACGAAAATAGTCATGGGAGTTTCTAATTTCCTTCAAAACAACTATTTCCAATTGATCGGGTACATCGTTGGAACGATTGTTGCCATGAAGATCATCTTGAACTCTAATGCCGGATGGCGGATATTCTGCTATCTCCAACTGAATACTCCGTTGTTAGGCAATTTGTTCCGAAAAAGCTATATCGCCAACTTCTGCCAGAATATGGCGACGATGCTCAAAGCAGGCGTGTCATCATTGCGGGCTTTGCAGATCGCGCAAAATAGTATTACCAATGTGTTGATGAGGGAAATTGTAGACCAAATTTACGAGTCGGTCGAACGTGGAAGCAGTTTCGCCGGGCCGATGATGAAAAACCGCCAATTTTTTCCTAGCATGGTAACGTTGATGATCAATATCGGTGAAGAAAGCGGAACGCTGAATCAAATGTTCGAGAAAATTTCCGAATATTACGAAGCAGAGACCGATGCAGCCATTGATGGTTTTCTGACAGCCATAGAACCAATGATCACGATCGTTATGGGTGCCTTCGTCTGTCTCATCGCCATGTCGATGTTCTTACCGCTTTTCGACATGAATAGAATCATGAAGGACTAAAGGAAGATACAATTTCCGTCATCTGAATTACTTCAGGCACCATTTTTAACGGAACGAGCAGTACTATGGAACAACATTCTCAGCCCAATTTCAGCTCCGGCTTCGTCGATGAAATTATCGCCAAATGGCAGGAACCGATCAAGGGCTCACCGAACAGCTATCGTCTTTACCAGACGATGAGCGCAGTTTATGAAATAAAAGGTGGTTTTCTCCAGACAACCACCCATCCGAAAAAAGTCGTCGGCCTGGTTTCCAAGCCATCACCATCACTCATTTCCTTTCCCTATGATTATCAGACCGTGCCAGACATGTTATCCTTCAACAATATCTTGCTCGGCGAGTTTGTCCGACCGGTTGAACACGTGATCCACAGTCTGGATGACGCCAAATTCGACAACTTCCATTTCGAACTCGGTATGGCAGATCGAATCAATGGTTTGAGTTTCGATGCACGGACTGAGTTTCGCCAGGTCATTCTGATCAATCCGGATTTCAATCTTGCTTGTCATTATTTTTGGCACTTTGAGGAAGAGTGCCGGAAAGTAGCCCAGTTGTCTTAATGAAACGTATACGATTAGGCGATGCACTTGTCGAGATGGGCGTAGTAACACCGGAGCAGATCGGTGTCGCACTAAAAAAACAAAAAGAATTGGGCATGCGCCTCGGCAAGGTTCTCGTCGAACTGAAAATGTGTACCGAAGAACAGATCGTTGCAGTCCTTTCGCAGCAACTTGAAATTAAAATCATTCAGCTCGAAAAGATTGATATTCCCAACGAAATCCTCAGATCGGTTCCGGAAACGATCATTCGAAATCACACGTTGATTCCTGTGTCCAGGTCGCAGAACGTGCTGACCGTGGTTATGGCTGACCCTTTCGACATGTTTATCATAGATGAGATCCACTATCAGACCAATCTGACAATCGAACCTGCCATTGCGACCGAGTCCTTAATTCTGGCCACGATCAGAAGGTTCTTTGATTCGGTGGATTTCACTGAGACCCTGGCCACAATGGAAACCGATTCTCAGAAAAATGTTGTGCTTTCAGGGCACAGCGATCAAGCGGCTTTCGATCTGAACCTTGGAAACGAGGCCGCAGTCGTCAAATTTGTCAGCAATGTCATCAAGCAAGCCATTGATCAACGGGCATCAGATATTCACGTTGAACCCGAGGAAGATGGCATGCGCATCCGATTGCGCGTTGATGGTGTTTTGGCAGAATTGGTGCAAGTTCCCAAAGCGAGCCAGAATGAGATCATTTCGCGATTTAAGATCATGGCCGACATGGACATTTCTGAGAGACGCCTTCCGCAGGATGGTCGTCTTCGAGTCACGATAAATGACAGGATCGTCGATATCCGCGCCAGCAGTCTTCCCTGCATTGCCGGCGAAAAGATGGTTCTCCGTCTTCTCGACAAAACCGCTCTCAAACTGACTCTCAGTGACGTGGGCTTTGAAGAGGACATGAAGAATCGATTTGCGCTTGCCGTGAAACAACCAAATGGCATCATCCTCCTGAATGGCCCGACGGGGAGCGGGAAAACATCCACGCTCTACGCTGCCCTGAACTACATCGTTTCTCCGAAAATCAACATCAGCACCGCTGAAGATCCGGTTGAAATGACCGTTGAAGGAATCAATCAGGTTCATGTCAAAGCCGATATTGGTCTTACATTCGCCAGAACTTTGCGTGCCCTCATGCGACAGGATCCAAATGTTATTCTCATCGGAGAAATCCGTGATGAGGAATCAGCGCAGATCGCTGTTGAATCTGCAATGACGGGGCACCTCGTGCTGTCCACGCTCCATACCAATGACGCCCCGTCCACCGTTGAGCGACTTATCAAACTTGGCGTTGAGCACGCCATGATTGCATCAACTCTGATTGTTGCGGTTGCCCAACGTCTTGTCAGGCGCATTTGCAAAAACTGCATACAGCCTTTTGAACCGTCGGAGAAAATTTTGGATGAGCTCAACTTCTCGCGTTTTAAATTCGATCAGGAACCGAAATTTTTTCAGGGTAAGGGGTGTTTTAATTGCAATGTTACTGGCTATAAAGGCCGAACCGCTATCCATGAGATGTTATTCATGAATGACAGGCTGAAACGAATGATCATTGCAAAAGCCCCGACAGCAGAATTGCGTAGTGCGGCTATTGAAAGTGGCATGTTTCCCCTCAGGGCAACTGCAATACGTAAGGCGTTCACAGGCCAGACGACGATAGATGAGATCCTTCGCGTAACAAAGAGTGAGAAAATATGATATGGCGAAATCGGGGTTGGGCCTTTGAGGAAGAGAATATTCGTGTAATCAAGGCTCATCTGGTGCCTCAAAAGCAGACGCTTTTGAGGCACCAGAATTCGGAAACCGCCATCATGATGAATGCTACTGAATCTTTGTCACTATAGGGGGGCACCGCGGTATGAGGCCTCTATCGTATCCATACCTCAACATGAGATAAATACATAGCTTCGTCTCCTTGAGCTTGATCTGCCCCCATAACATGCCTTGCTGAGAAACTAGATAGAGAATGATCATAATATCCAGTATCGATAATGGAGTAGCCGTCTATGCTGGCGCCGAGCCAAGAGCTTATAAAACTATAGGTCTGAGCCCCACTCCATGCTTGTGTGGTGCCAGCATCTGTAAGGCTAAATACTGGTCCACCACCTGCGCTCTTTGTAAATCTTGCTTTTTCAGTTTCTCCTCCGGCACTATTCATAGTAAATAGATTGCTTGTTTCGTTATCGAGAGAGTCCAGCATGTGCCAAAACACTCGATATCTTATCTTTGTGTGTGGTGGTAAATTATTGAGAGTAAGCGTAAAAGTCGCTGGCCCCGAAGTGAACCCATGGGCAGTAACATTACCTAGGCCACCGAACTGCGTCATATTGTACGTTTTAGTATTATTCCAATTAGCTATGAATGCAGAAGCATCCCTGCCTTCATCATAATGCCTATCTACGGTCACCGTATAAGCCTGAAAAGTTCCATCGCAAGCGGTTACGGTGTAGGTCACGGGGGTTGCGAAATTCTGTGACTCGCCTGTTTTCGGCGAAATGCTCGCACCAGTAAAGCTGATCGTTGGCACCAATGTGGTTACATCTGTTCCGAAGGGCACGACCAAGTTAATGGTCTTCGTATTTTCATAGATTGAGCCCGTTATCCGTGGATTCAAACTTGCAAAGTTGAATTCAGTGATGGTCTTGGAATCTGAAGTATAATGGGACTTGAGACTATTGTAATTTTGCTTTATTTCAGATAGGGATAGGGCTCGGCTGTATAACAACACCTGAGACAAATTAACATAAGTAAATCCACTATCCCAGCCGCCTTTGCTGTTAATGACAAAATCATTCGTTGTGTCTGTTGGAAGAGTTAAGAAATCAACAATGCTGCCACCGGAATGTTCTTGCCATTGTATTGAATTTCCATCGACATAACCTCGGACTTGTCTTGAGGAATTCATTGTTAAAACAGCATTATGCCAATTGCCATCAGAACTCCACTTGCTTGCATAAGCATTTACACTTCCGTCATATGGAGTGCCATATCCCCAAAATCCTAAATCTTGGCATTGTCCAACGCCATACATCCAACCAAACATGGAGCCCGGAGTGCTTCCAGAATTCAAGAATCCAATTTCCCAGTTATCAGTATCCGATAGTGGTCTGTTGGTTTTAATCCAAATGGAAAGAGTCTTTTCCTTTGGTAAGTTTAATTTAGAAAAAGTTATAGCATCTGATGAGGAATCAAAAAGCGTTGATGCAGAAGTTCCTACTACGGAATTTAAAGATCCATTTAGTCCACTGCCGGAGATGTCATACCAAGTGTCCCCATAGCCTGGGTAGGAAACAGATTTTCCAGCGTCAAGATGGAGGACGAGACCGCTTCTTACAATATTATCTACCGTCACCGTATACCGGACTTGGGCCGTTCCACTGGCATCTGTTACCGTGTAAACCACCGGGTTTGTGAAGTTTTGTGCCGCACCAGGAAGTGGCCAGATGCCCGATCCCGTATATCTTATACTTGGCACCAACCCCGTTACGTCCGTTCCATAAGGCACGACAAGCTGAATCGTTTTCGCGCTTTCGTTGATAACACCAGCCACCGCAGGAGTCAGCCCGGCAAAGTTAAACTCATTGATCGTTTTTGCCTCTGGACTATAACGGGATTTGATTGCATCGTAGTTGAGCAATATTTCCGATGCCGATAGGGCGCGGTTGTAAATTTGAACTAAGGATAGATCGCCTAGAAAATCCTGATTGTTATCAAAAGTTCCACCAACAGAATCTTGTTCCTGACCAAATACTAAATATCCACCACCTCTTAGTGAGGCTCCTACGGATGATTTCGTGTTAATTTGCTTTCCATTAAGATAATGAGTATCTGAGATACCATCTCTCGTTATTACTATGTTGTTCCAAGTGTTTTTCGTTAGACCATTGTAACTTATAGGTTGACTTATGCCATTCCAATGTTGGTCAATTTTTGGTGGTGTTCCAGGGGTTAAGAAAATTAAAAGTTCATTATCCCCGCCCGTAATAGCATAAGAGAGTAATGACTGATTAACACTCAAATCATCAAAATTTACCCATAGGGAAATTGTTGAATTGGTGAAATTGGAAAACGACTGAAACGAACTACGGTAAATTTGATTACCTGCATTGTCTAAGAAGCTAAAGTGATTCGGCCCCGTTGCAACAAAAGTGGCACCACTAATAGTCATGTTATTCATATTATCGGAAAGATCAGTCCATATTATTCCAGTTCCAGGATAGGATGTCGATTGTGCCGCGTCGAGATAGAGGACAAGACCATTTTTCACCGTTGCTTTGTGAACATTTACCGCATACGCCCGAGTCATTCCATCTGTACCTGTTACCGTGTAAGTTACCGGGTTTGCAAAATTCTGTACTACGCCTGTGTTCGGCGAGATACTGGACCCTGTATGTGATATGGTCGGTAATAATCCTGTTATTTCCGTTCCGGAAGGTACGATCAGATTCACTGTTTTCGCTTTTTCATCGACCACGCCGGTAACCGGCGGATTCAATCCGTTAAAGTTAAACGAAGTAATATTCTTTGGCACGCCTTCCATGATTTCCACTTCCGCCAAAGTGAGGTAGTTGGTTCCGACAAATTGGACGCGGACATAACGACCCGTCCGATCTATCTGGAATTCCGAGGGCTTGCCGATGGTGCCGGGGAAATAATAGCTTTCGACCCCAGCCTGGCTGAGGGTGTTTTGAAGGTTGGTGGAGGTGAAGGGTGAATCGGAAACCAGGAGGTAGAGGTTGGCTAAACGACTGGGGACATTATCACTGTTCCAGAGACGGATTTTGGTGATGTAAGAGATGTCTCCCAGGTCGACCTGCCACCATGCCTGAGCGTCGCTATTTGTGTGAGTGATCGAACCATTAGCCCAGATTCCGTCCCGATTACCATCCACGGCTTTTGCAGCAACACCGAGGGCAGAATAGTCGCTGGATTGGGAAGCTGATTTCCCCAGAGCCATATTTGCTGATTTGGCCCATGAGAAGACCGTGGCAAATGCTTCCGGTTGTTCGTCTCCGTAGGTAGTGTTGCGGCCGCGAACGATCACCGTATATTGGCCGGTCATTGTGGTAGTAAGGGAAATCGGTTCACTTCTGTCTCGCCAGCCAGACCAGTCCGAAATTAATGTGGCGCCACGCTGAACCTTGTATTTGTATTCGTTTACCCCGCCGCCGTAGACCACGATTCCTACGGAGGTGTTATTGGTAGGATCGTCGGGAAGATTCTTGAGAGTTGCGACCGGGTAGGGGGCAATTTTACGAATTGTATGGTTATCGGAGAGGAAGAAAGCGCCAGGTTCGTCATCGACCATTGCCAGATAATGCGGTGTGTTGAAGGTTGCTGCTACACCGACTCCTTCCAGATTGCCCGTGGTTCCGCTTTTGCCGGCAACTGTAGTAACAATACTTCGGGCCATGTCCACGCGTCGCAAGGTATGGTTGCCTTCGTTGGTTACATAGAGGAAGGTTCCATCACACTTGATCCCGGTGGGGTAAAAGAAACGCGATTCGCTCAAAAGATCGCCGTCCACATTGCCGAGCATTTGCCCCTGTCCCGCGTAGGTTGTTGTAGAGCCATCCTGGGCCATTCGACGGATGACATGGTTATGAGCATCCGTCACATAGAGATACGTTCCGTCCGTGGTAATACCGTAGGGACCCGAGAATTGGACATCGGTGGAAACCGATGAATCGGTCAAGCCCCGAAAACCGACTTTGCCCGCCAGAGTAGTGGTTTCACCGTTCAAGGAGTTTACCTTCCGGATCGTGTGATTTCCGAAGTCGGTAACGTAGAGGTAAGTCCCGAGTTTCACCAAACTCGTTGGCATGTTGAATCTGGCTGTGGTTGCGTTGCCATCCGACGCCCCAATCTGGTTGGCTACGCCGGCCAAGACTGTTGTTTGACCGGTGGTTGTGTCAATCCTTCTGATGGTGTGCGTGTCCCGGGCAGCCACATACAGGATATTCCCATCACGGACAACATCACCGTGGGTATCAAAACGACGATAGGTTATGCCGTTAACCCACGACGGACCGCTGTACAGGGCACCATGGTTTCCATTGGAAGTAATGTCCCTGAAGGCATATGTTGAAAAGTTCGATCCGGAGATGACCTGAGGTGTGCCCGTCATGCCGGGACCTGTCCAACCAACCACAATATGGTCACCTCCGCCAGATTCTTTCTGGATCCCTTCGATGAAGTATAACTGGCCTGCAACCAAGTCTATGTTTGGTGATTTCTGAACGGTGCTGGCAAACCAGTTTTTGTATCCCCACGCCCAGGTTTCACCGCAGATCTGACGTTTATTGGTAGGCGTTCCATCGGTGGAAAGGAAGAGTTTTCCCCCATCGTCTGTACACAGGTAGAAATTATAAACCCCTGTTTGGGGAGGATTTATCCAGCCGTAGATTCTGGTGCCGAAGTTTTCCACGCTAGGCGACGATTGAGGAACATCAAAGGCAGACAACTGATCCCTGGTATCAGGATTGTCCGGGAATCGAGAATTGTTGGTCAGGTCTGTGCAGTTCCCCCCCGCGATTCCCAGCCATATATCTCTGGTAATCAGCCCATTGATCATGGAAAGGGGCCAATATCCAATCAAACCGGCTTCATTTCCCAGGAGCTGGCGACTCATGTTGGTCGAAATCTGTTCCTGAGTCCTGGCTATATTCCACAGTCTGATATTCGCGTACCGACCTGGTGTGTAGCCACTGCCGTTAGGAGTTGACCCTGCGTTGGTGCCCTGTGCGAATGAAACCGGATCAGTATTGTCCACGATACCCGTCGCGGAGTTCGACTTGCTTCCTTTCAGCACGCCGTTGGCATACACATATTGGTTCCCGGTGTTTGCATCATACACGAAGGCCAGGTGAATGGGATTTCCAACCGTCAAGCCGACGTCCACGTTTAACAACCGTGATGTGGCACCTAGTCCAACGTCCCACGTAATGGTCTTGTTATCTTCAATGACGGCATCCCAACCGGTGGGAGTGGCAGAGGTGTTTCCCTTGCGGATTAACGAACGCCAGTTGGCATTTGCATCCGTATCAGGATTAGATGTCAGGGTAAACCACAGTTCTACCGTTACCGATTTGGCAACCAGCGCGGCATCGTGAGGAACACTCACATACGCGTTGGTCCCATTGAATTCGAGAGATTCTTCGGGGAACAGGGGACTGATGTTGTTATCTCCCCAGTAGTTTTCGACCTGCATGGCATCAATTTTGTAGCGTCGCACAGTCTGGTTGCCACCACCGACGACGTATAGATTGGAGGAGGCGTCCTTAACCAACCCGGAGGGTTCCATGAACTGGGCGTCATACCATTTACCGTTGATTAGCCCACTCGTGTTGGGCTCGCCCGCAATCAGCGAGACATATAAGGGCTTGACCGTCCATTGAGCCCTTGTCGGCGTGGATTGCCAGTTTCCGGCGGTGTCAATTCCGATCGCGTCGAGGGTGTGAGGACCATAGGACAGGTCGTTGAGCCGAATAGGAACTGATGGATAGGTCGGATCGGAGTATGCCCCCGAATCCAGGCTGTACCGATATTGAACTACATCCGTGCCAGTGGCGATAATCATCGCCACACGATCTTGGGTAGAACTTGCGGGAAGGTTGGTCAAAACGACCGTGGGAGGGATCGTGTCAACCGACCACTGGAACTTCTCGGTCACAACATCCAATTGCCATTCGTTGTTGATGCCCTTCCCCTTGACTTCCAGAGTGTGATTGCCATCGGTCAGATCGTTTCGGTTTATGCGAGCCGAGGTTGGAGTTTCCGCGAACCACCCGCCGCCATCAATGCGGTATTGGTAGGTGGTTACCCCTCCACCATTTACTTGAATGTCAAGATTTTTACCCGTTAGCAGTGGGGGAGTGTTGGACAATGTAACCCTTGGATGGAAAGAGAACTTCCGGATGAGATTATTGCTGCGATCGCTCAAAAAGAAGCTGTCGGTTTCTGCATTGTTGAGATAGAACGGTTGATTGAAACGGGCTTGATGACCATTTCCATCATCACTTCCCATCACGTTATACATGCCGGCCACCGTTACAACCACTCCGGTTGATTCCACCATTCGCAGGGTATGGCCTCCTCCATCCGCCACAAGAATGCGATTGGAAGCATCAAGCGCTGCATCGACCGCCACGACTCCAACCGGCTGATCGAACATCGCCGTTGAAGATGCACCATCAACACGACCCGAGGTTCCACTGCCCGCAAGAGTCGTTACAACTCTTGCGCTGATGTTGATTTTCCGGATCTTCTGGTTCCCGGAATCGGCAACGAAGAGAAAACCAACCCGGTTTGCGGCAAGGCCTGTCGGATAGTTGAAACGAGCGGAATTGCTTATTCCATCTGTCGAGCCAGGTGATCCCGCCAGGCCAGCGTGAGTGGTCACCACGCCTTCGAACGTGACTTTCCGGATGGTGTGGTTCCCATAATCGGCTACGAACAGAGCTGTTCCGTCGAAGGCAAGCGCAGTCGGATTGCGGAATCTTGCAGTAGGGCCTGTGCCATCTGTAGAACCATCCTGTGTCTCCGTTCCAGCCAGAACCGTGGTCATTTTGGTCGTAAGATCGGTTTTGTAGATAACATGACGGTTATAATCCGCAAAATAGGCACTGCCGGACGCCACGACCAACCCGAAGGGTGCACTGAGATTTAAACTTGAGCCCATGCCGCCGTTTATCGTTTCAAATGGGGGAGGCGTATCCGACCAGAGTGGATTTCCGTAAATAGTCCCATTACTGTGGTTTTGGGTCATATCGAGAGCAAGATTGCCACCGCCGTCATACAACGGCCAGTATCCAACCAATCCTAATTCGGCTCCCGTTAAGAGGATTGCCATGGATGAGGCAATCTGGGACTGAGTACGGGCGACGTTCCAGAGGCGGACCTCGGCGAGTTCCCCCCTAAACGGACCACAGTATCCCGTTCCGAGACGTATGGGGTTTGGACTCGGCGTTGCTGCAGCATAGGGAGC